>Ga0208883_100047_pt1 | contig 154037 bp, 156 predicted proteins | sample LakWasMet43_HOW7_2_FD_183881 | JGI IMG/M metagenome (GOLD analysis project Ga0208883, IMG submission 183881) | Freshwater sediment methanotrophic microbial communities from Lake Washington under simulated oxygen tension - Sediment Metagenome... | ecosystem: Environmental > Aquatic > Freshwater...
TATAAATTCCATCGATAACACCCAGAGTGACTCCGGCAAAATACCGGATGATTACACAATACCGGGGTGGCAACTTTTCAGTGTTGATTCCCCCGATTCCCTGGTAAGTTTTGCATGGTGATTAACATGCCAATCTGTTAGTTTGTGGTTTGAAAAGTTGAAACCAAATGATTCCATATAGGCCTGATGTTCTTCAGGGCTAGTTATCCTCTTCAACCGTTCAATGGCAGCAGCTTCTTCTATTTGTTTCTTTGATTTTGTTTTGGATGGTTTGTTGACTTTATCAGCAACAGTTCTGTCTTTCGACCTACGTTTCCAATTTTGGATAGACTCACGAACATTAACTGTTGACTGATTATCAGCTGTGACAACTAGCTCGTCCCCTGCCATAACATATTTTTGAAAAATGCTGCCCTTGGCTACATTGGTCAAAAAGTGACCATCATTTTTCAGGTCATTAATGAACCTATCTTCATCCACAGGTTCATAAACAGGTACCTCTAGCATTTTTTCAATAGTAATAGACCACCCTTCCTGTTGGGCAGTAATAATCATTTGGTCCTTATCCGATGGTTTATTGCCCCTAATCGCCCTGTTTATTTTTTCTTTAGAATTAGGGTTAAGAGCATTGTATACGTGTTCTTTTAACCTCTGGTCCAATGAGCGGTCACTGTAACCAGCATAAAACGTGGTGTCTTCAATTTTGAGGACATATAGTCCGTGGTGGTCTTTTTTCATTTAACAGTCCTTGTTTGGTGTATAGGTATTTATTTTCAAAAATGATTGGGTAACCCCTTACAAAAAACGATAAATACATATGAAATTGTTCAAAAACTTTTTCATAAAATCTCCTTAGTGTAAAGACCTAACCCGCACCAGCATCTCCTCTGGTTCAGCGGGTTATTCTTTTTACAGGGGGGTTATTACATTAATTATTACATTAATTATTACAGAAGACCGCAGGTAGCGGGGGTGGGCTCATAATCCACAAAACAGTTCGAGTCTGGAGAGAAAGGTAAATCAAGCCAATGATTTACCTTTTTTATTGTCTTAAAAATCATACAACTTCCTATCCTCTTGTTTTTAAACATTTATTCAGTTTTTTGTTTGACAAAGCTAAATACTATCAACAATAAACAAAACTGGAGAAATTGACATGAAAGCACACTGGAGAATTGAAAGAGCATTGGATGGAACAAGAATATATTACAAAAATGGACAGCCTTACAAATATGTAATGCCAAATGGATTAACACAATATTTTAAATAAGGAGTAATTAAAATGGACATATTAATGACACAACAATTAGTAGCAGTAATGTTTGCGGTATACGGTTTATGGTTATTTTGGACTGGGGGTCAAAAATGAACAATAGAGAACTAACTCAAGAAGATATACAACAACTTGAATCCTGGAGATTGGGTAACAATATAAAAGCTGATTATATGTTGGAGAAATATGGTTTCCAAAGTCCAGATGAAGAATCAGAAGAAAGTTTTGGATTATGGCTACAAGAGGTGTGTGGACAGGATTATATACAAACTATGGTTGATGGTTGTATTGAACAATTGAAAATAAACAGAATACAAATGTACAGTGACTACCTAGTTGAACAACCAGAAATGAACTTAAATGATTGGGATGTTGACAAAATTTAGTGATAAATACTGATATAACAAAACCTTGGAGAATTCCTGTTCTCCAAGGTTTCTAAACAAACTGAAACAAGGAGGTTTCAAATGTCTGAAGATATTTATACAGAATCAAATCAAGCTATCCAAATAATATCAAGAGCAGAAGCAATTAAATTAGGGTTAAAATTCTACTTTACTGGTAAACCATGTAAGCGTGGACATATTTCTGATATAAGAACTAACAATAGAGATTGTGTTGTTTGTCACAAAGAGTATCAAAAAGAGTATCGAAAAGAGTATCGAAAATCTAATACTGATACTATAAAAGATTATCAAAAAGAGTATCGAAAATCTAATACTGATACTATAAAAGATTATCAAAAAACGTATCAAAAAGAGTATCACAAAAAAAATCCACAGTTAAGATCTGAATATTCACGCATCCGAAATACCCGATTAGAGTACGCAATCACAAACTGGCCTGGTGAATCTGAATTAATTAAACAAATTTATATTAAACGAGATGAGTTGAATATGAAGTGGGGTACTCAACTAGAAGTGGACCACATAATTCCAATTAATCCAAAAGACAGAAGTGTTTGTGGGCTTCATAATTTTGCAAATCTTCAACTGTTGGATAAATCTTTAAACAGTAGCAAGAATGATTCGTACAAAACAGACTGGTAAATAAGCCCACAACACAAAGGCACTTATTATTGTATTACAACAGTGCCTTTAATCAATCATTTTAAATGCTTGGTCTACTTGACCAATTGTTCTAGCATAATCCCAAATCAAATCTTTTAACGAATCAATCTGTTCAACAATTTTTTCTGTTGGATATTTTTCAAAGTGTAGTATCAGAGCATATAAAGTAACTATCATTCCAGCCAATTCTGAATTCATTAACATTTGGTCACCACTAAATGGATTCCTTACCACAAACTGTTTTGCTCCATCCAATCTATAGAATGCTACATCTTTATATTTCAAGTAGGACCACATACCACCGTTATAACCTATCATTATTTGATTAGCCATATTGAATATTTTGATGTCGAATATACAATCACCGAAATACTTATGGTTAAACTGTAGTCTTTCATTACCTATTACTTCTTCAAAATTGTAATCAGTAGCTGGTGTTTGTGTTTGTGTTTGTGTTTGTGTTGACATTATTATTCCCCTATTAAAAGAAATAATATTATCAATGAGCCATATGGTGGTCATACAACAGGTGTTTTTGAATAGAAACTACTTATTGGTCACTACGTAATAAATAAATCCCGATAAAGTACCGATAGAAAATCGTAAGAGTCTCTTTCTCGCATTATTCGTGGGTTATAGGAAGGTCATTGGAAAACTTTTAATGCTCTGTGGTCTGGTCATAGAATATCCCCGCATTATTCGTGGGTAAACAATGGGGTAATAGAGTTGATTTTCTTTATGATTCAATGCGTTAAGAATGTTCCATTTATTGCTATGCCATTTTTAGTAGTGTGAACCAGCCGGACATTATAATCGACGCCAAGCATGATTGGCGATTTGACGAACCTGATGCAATCAAATGCTGTCGCAGTGCATTAATTAAATCTTAATGTTTATCCGCCAACTGCATCACAAAATTCACAATCAGTCGGCAAACAATTTAATTTGATTAAGTATCCATTCAGGATGGTCAGCATACTATCTACGCAAATCGATCAGCTAATGAACCTGAGCGATTTAAAACTATTAATTAACAAAGGGAACTTTAATGAAAAACTTACTTTTACTGATACAACTTTTAGCTATTGCCGGCTTTTCCTCATCCAACGTCTATGCCTCTGGAGGCCACGGTAAAGGACACCATAAACATCATGGGCATTATCAGGAACATGCAGATTATTACCCACAACCCGCGCCGAACTATTACCCGCAACAAGCACCTCGCCAAACTTATCAGGACCCACGATCACATCAAGGTCTGGCGGGTGGTGTAGTAGGCAGCGTATTAGGTTATGAGCTTGGCAATGGCAATCCGGTTGCTACTGGTTTGGGTGCTGCAGCAGGCTCTTACTTGGGCAATGGCATTGCGGGACAACGTTAATTTATTCAATCAACTTAGTGAGAAAATTCTTATGAAAAAGTTGTTATTAATTCCTTTGGCGGCAGTCGCCTTACTTAGTTCGCCAGCTGCCTTTGCCGATGGCTGGGGCGAGCACGGTGATCATCATGGTCACCACCACGGTCATCATGGGCATCACAGAGATTACTATTCTCAACCTCAAGTAATTTACTACCCACAACCACAGGCATATTACGCGCCTCCACCACCGGTGTATTACCAACCTGCCCCCCAATATTATGCGCCGCCTCCGCGCTATTCAAATTACCAAGATCCACGCTCGCATCAAGGGCTGGCAGGTGGCGTTATCGGAGGTGTATTGGGCTATGAATTAGGCAGCGGCGACCCGATTGCAGCCGGTTTAGGGGCTGCAGCAGGTTCGTATTTGGGGAATGGAATGGGGGGGTATTGAGCTTAATTTAGTAATTGATCCGCTATATCATCAATTACTGCGACACTGCCCGAACCCAACACGGCTTGGTTTCGGGCACAAATCCAGGCATTCGCCTAAGTCAAAACAAGAAAAAAGAGGCTAGATATAACCCAGTGCCTAAGATTAGATACAAGCTGATTTTTTGAACTGCTGTTAGCCCAAGCCAATAGATAGAACAGGTCGACTTTTCCCAGTTCCAGAAGGTAAGTAGATTGTGTTTAACTCGAATACATGCATTACGCACTGCTCGCCACAAACCAACAATACCAAAGAATAATAGCGATAATATGATATAAAAAACAATAACTTGAGTTGCGTGAAGATCAGTCTCGAATAGGTGTTCAATAACGTGATCCAGCGTAGACTCCACAAACTCGAACAAAATATGCGCAAATTCCAAGCACAAATGTAACAGCTCAAAGAACAGCCCAAACAGCACATCCGGAAACACTAATATCGATAAAATCGCCGCCAAAATCGCCGCATTTATTACTATAAACTTAGTATTTTCATCCATTTGAAGAGCCTCAGTCCGATATAAGTAAGAGTCTGTTTCTTATTCTAACCCACCCACACTCGGGCGTTTCTGAATAAACGCATCCAAGGGCCATACTCGCCCCAATCATCAGGATGCCAAGAATTTTGTAACGTCCTGATACAGCGTTCAGGATGGGGCATCATTATCGTAAAACGACCATCCGTATTAGTTAAACCTGTAATACCAAAAGGTGAACCATTTGGATTGGCAGGGAAATCTGTCGTTAATTCTCCAAAATTATCGACATAGCACAATGCCACGGTTTGCTGTTCCAAAACCTGGGCGGGATCGCTTGCAAACTCGGCACGACCTTCACCATGCGCAATAACCACCGGCATACGTGAACCTTCCATACCGGTAAACAAAATAGAAGGTGATTTTTGCACTTCTACCAGTGCAACTCTCGCTTCAAATTGTTCAGAATTATTACGCATGAAGCGCGGCCAATGCTCAGCACCGGGAATCAGTTCTTTTAATCCAGACATCATTTGGCATCCATTACAAACGCCTAAGCCAAAAGTATCCTGGCGCTGAAAAAATGCTGCAAATTCATCTCTCGCTCTGGCATTGAACAAAATTGACTTGGCCCAACCGCCACCTGCGCCTAAGACATCCCCGTAAGAAAAACCGCCGCAAGCCGCAAGCCCGGTAAAATCCTGCAAACTGACTCGACCGGCGATAATGTCACTCATGTGAACATCGACACTGCTAAATCCAGCCCGATCAAACGCTGCCGCCATTTCCACATGACCGTTAACGCCCTGCTCTCGCAAAATAGCCACTTTAGGCTTATTGGCGGCAGTCAATATAAAGGGTGCGGCAACATCATCATTCAAACTAAACGATAGCACCGCATTAAGACCTCGATCTTCATCATCGGCAATACGCTCAAATTGCTGCTTGGCGCATTCTGGATTGTCGCGCAACGCCTGCATTCTGTAACTGACTTCCGACCAGTAGCTTTGTAATTGCGCTCGACTTGCTGAATAAATCACCTCACCCGCTTGACGGATAATCAGCTGCTGGTCAGCATCAACTACCTTACCAACCAAATGAACACAATCAATTAAACCAAGATGGGTTAATAGCTCGACAACTGCCTTGCTGTCACTTTGACGTACCTGAAATACGGCCCCGAGTTCCTCATTAAATAATGATTCGAGTACATCGGTAGCCCAGTTATCCATATTTAAAACCACGCCTAAGCGGCTGGCAAACATCATTTCCGCTACTGTCGCCAATAAACCGCCATCCGAGCGATCATGATAAGCCAGCAACCGCCCCTCGCTATTTAGCGTTTGAATGGCATCAAAAAATGCTTTCAATAATTCGGGTTGATCCAAATCCGGGCTGTCATTGCCTAACTGGTTATAGACTTGCGCTAACACCGAGCCGCCCAAGCGCTGCTTACCTGCGCCCAAGTCAATCAACATCAGCGAACTGTCTTCATCTTCCACGCGTTGTAATTGCGGCGTCAGCGTTTTGCTAATATCGCTCACCGGTGCAAAGGCGGTAATAATCAACGACAACGGCGCCGTCATAACTTTTTCAGCATCGCCATCGTGCCAAACGGTTTTCATCGACAACGAATCTTTGCCAACCGGAATCGCAATACCCAAAGTAGGGCATAGCTCCATTCCTACTGCTTTGACGGTATCAAACAATGCGGCATCTTCACCGGGAAATCCAGCCGCAGCCATCCAGTTAGCAGATAGTTTGATTTTTTTCAGTGAATCTATCGATGCGGCGGCCAGATTGGTTAGCGCCTCGCCTATCGCCATGCGCCCTGATGCCGGGGCATCAATAACCGCAAGCGGTGTGCGCTCACCCATCGCCATGGCTTCGCCGGTCAAGGCATAAAAGCCTGAGGCCGTCACCGCTACGTCAGCCACCGGTACTTGCCAAGGTCCAACCATTTGATCGCGCGCCACTAAACCAGTCACCGAACGATCACCGATGTGAATCAAAAAGCTTTTATCAGCGACCGCAGGAAATGACAGCACGCGCTTAATGGCTTCGGCCAAATCGACGGTGCTTAAATCTAATGGCTGTAATTCAGGCTTCAGATGCTCAACTTGACGATGTAATTTGGGGGATTTGCCGAATAACACCGACATAGGAATATCGACAGGCTTATCGCCAAGCAAAGCATCGTTAAGCAATAAATGCTCATCTTCAGTCGCTTCACCGATAACCGCAAAAAGACAATGCTCGCGCTCACAAAACCCTTCAAACAGCGGTAGAGATTCAGGCTTAATAGCAACGACATAGCGCTCTTGAGCTTCATTGCACCAAATTTGCATCGGCGACATGCCCAAATCGGCATTATGAACGTTGCGTAATTCAAAGCGGCCACCACGATCACAATCATGAATAATTTCCGGCACCGCATTGGACAAGCCACCTGCACCAATATCATGAATAGACACAATCGGCGTGTTTTCACCCATGGCGTTACAATGATTAATAACTTCTTGGCAGCGACGCTCCATTTCTGGATTCTCGCGTTGCACAGAAGCAAAATCGAGATCTTCGGAACCAGCACCTGACGCTTGTGAAGAAGCCGCGCCGCCGCCCAAGCCAATCAACATGGCGGGACCGCCAAGGATAATAATCAGTGAGCCTGCGGGAATGGGCTGTTTTTTAACCAGCATCGGGCGAATATTACCCACGCCACCGGCAATCATGATTGGTTTATGGTAGCCGCGAAATTCGTGTGGCTTGCCACCTGGCGCAGGTTGTTCGAAGCTTCTGAAATAGCCGGTCAGATTTGGCCTGCCAAATTCGTTATTGAATGCCGCTCCACCCAATGGACCTTGCAGCATAATATCCAGCGCGGAGGCAATACGCCCCGGCTTACCATTGTCCGCTTCCCAAGGTTGAGCAAATCCGGGGATTTTTAAATGCGATACTGAAAACCCAGTTAATCCGGCTTTCGGCGCCGAGCCTCGACCGGTGGCACCTTCGTCACGAATTTCTCCGCCGGAGCCAGTTGCCGCACCTGGATAAGGCGAGATTGCCGTCGGATGGTTGTGGGTTTCCACTTTCATCAAGATATGCGCATCTTCTTGCACATAATCGTAGATGCCGGTCTGGGCATTGCGAACAAACACTTTCGCTGTAGAGCCCTCAATAACCGAGGCGTTATCATTGTATGCAGACAAAATACCTTGCGGGCTTTGCTGCGCGGTATTGCGGATCATGCCAAACAGGGTTTGCGCTTGTTCGATACCGTCGATAGTCCAGCTGGCATTAAATATTTTGTGACGACAATGTTCTGAATTCGCTTGTGCAAACATCATCAGTTCAACATCGGTGGGGTCACGACCCAATTTTTGAAAGCTGTCCGTCAAGTAATCGATTTCATCAGCCGATAATGCCAAGCCAAGTTGCGTATTAGCATTAACCAACGCTTCACGGCCCTCCACTATCACATCAACTCTTAGCAATGGCTGCGGTTCATGCTGAGCGAACATATCAGGCTCAACACCAGCTTCGACAACCGTTTGTATCATCCGATCATGTAGCAATGCCGCCAACCGGTTTTTGACTTCGGCTGACAACGAACTATCCACTACGAGCGAATATTCAGTACCTCGTTCGAGGCGTTTGATTTGCGTCAACCCACAGCGCTGAGCAATTTCTGTCGCTTTACTGGACCAAGGAGAAATAGTGCCCGCCCTGGGGACAACTAAAAACTGTACTCCTGTTGTTTCAACCACAGTTTGCTCGCTGCCATAAGCAAGTAAACGATTCAGTATTGTCGTTTGGTTTTCATCAAGTTCATCAATAAGATCGACAAAGTGTATAAACCGAACCGAGACAGCTTTAATGGCAGGTTCCACGAGCTGCAACTCAGACAAAAGTTTATTAATGCGAAAATCAGATAATGCGGAAGGGCCAGATAGTTTTAACATGTGTGAAACGAATATTATGTGAATTTAATGCCTATCGCGAAACACAGCTTACGATAAGGCTATCAGGTAAATGGCTTAAGGCCCGTGTACTTTGGTTACTGTGGCAGTGGATTGTAAAAATAACAAACCCAGCTCGTATCGAAGAGCAAACTCATTCAAATGCCAATTGTCGATAGTTATTTACCGGCCAAATCAGACTTAATAGTATCTTTAATCAATGTCAGCAAACTTAATCCAACGCCATCGCCAGCGCTGGATTGTTTTTCTTTGTCAGTAACTAAAACTTCCGTTACTTGCTCGTCAATATCTTGTAACTCAACAACGTATTCTTTATCGCCGGGTTCAAATCCGCCAAACATAAACTTCAACTCATCCCAAATAGAGTCATCCTCAACCTTTTCTTCATTGGGATTGTATTGCACAACAAACGAGTTTTCTGCTTGAAGTCGCTGAGTCACTTCCATGGATTTACGACTTAAGGCCTTACCAACAATACGCCAAGCTTGTGCTAATGGCGCACCGATACGCAACCGGTTTTCGCCTTGCTCAGACTTAACCAATTCGACTTGAATAGTTTTTTGATCAACTGACGGCTCTGCCTCGGTGGGCTCAGTAGCCTGAGAAACCTCCGCCTCTGTAGTAGCTGATCCGTCAGCAACAACTTCAGCCACAGGTACTTTAGCTGGAGCGGGTGCTGCCGCAGCTGCATTAGCTGAACGATTTAAATCAGGCGGTAAGACTAATGATGGAATTTCCGTAGTGAATTGATAATCCCTTTCTTTATCTGGAAATAACGATTGCACATAACTACAGGCCGATAACGACATCAGCATGACAAATATGAAAAACCGAGATAACAGCTTGCGCTTCATAATTGACATTAAATTACTTCCGCTTTACGCATCGCACTGCGCACGACATCAAAGCAATCCTCCGTCAGCCAAGTTAACGGCAATCGAATCCCTTTTGAAATCAAGCCCAGTTCAGCCACTGCCCACTTAACCGGGATAGGGTTTGATTGAATAAACAAATCTTTGTGTAATGCCTGCAATTTCAGGTCAATTGCCAATGCAGTTGCATTGTCGCCGTTAATTGCCGCAGTAATCATTTCATGCACCAATCGCGGCGCGACATTACCGGTAACAGTAATTGTGCCGTGACCACCCAGCAAGCAAAACTCCCGGCTGGTAGCGTCATCACCGCTGTATAGCGCGAAATCGGCGCTGGTCAAATCGCGGAATTTTTGCACTCTGGACAAATCGCCGGTAGCGTCTTTAATGCCGACAATGTTATCGATATGCGATAGCCTGCCAACGGTGTCAGGCAGCATGTCACAAGCGGTACGCCCCGGTACGTTGTATAAAATCTGAGGAATATCGACAGCTTCAGCAATGGCTTTATAGTGTAAATACAAACCTTGCTGAGTCGGCTTGTTGTAATAAGGCGTTACGATCAAACAGGCATCCGCACCAGCTTGCTTAGCTTTTCGAGTTAAATTGATAGCTTCAGACGTTGCGTTGGCGCCGGTACCGGCAATCACCGGGATTCTACCGGCAACGACATCAACAACTGTTTTGATGACGTCGCAATGTTCGTCTTCATCCAAGGTCGCCGACTCACCGGTTGTGCCTACCGCCACAATCGCATCTGTGCCCTGCTCGATATGAAATTCCAGCAATTTTTTTAAACTTTCCTTGTCAATAGCACCGCTTTCATCCATCGGTGTCACTAACGCTACGATACTACCTTGAATCATGAAATCTCTCGATCAGAACTGTTACGTTTACAAATTGTGGTCATTATAACAAGCAAACAGGCAAAACCCAGCGTGCCGCGTGTATTTGACCAAAAACACCAAACTTGTTGACTGAATACTCAAAAAGCTAAGCCAAGCTGTTATAAAATATCGCCATTGAAAACTAACTAAGTTCTTAAATCTATGAAAAACACTCTCATCGTTAGCGCCGTCCAACAGCCCTGCGACAAAGACCGGCAAAGCAATCTCGATTTTTCTATCGCCAAAATCCATGAAGCCGCTGCAGCCAATGCTGACTTGGTAGTTTTGCCTGAGCTGCATTTAGGGCCATATTTTTGCCAAAACGAAGATCATCAGCACTTTAATCTTGCACAATCGATTCCAGGGCCAACCACGGAAATTTTGAGCAACGTCGCCAAACAACTGGGCATTGTGATTGTTTCCACTATCTTTGAAAAAAGAGCCCCCGGGCTTTATCACAACACAGCAGTAGTGTTTGACAAAGATGGCAGTATCGCCGGCAAATACCGAAAAATGCACATCCCTGATGATCCAGGATTTTATGAAAAATATTATTTCACACCCGGAGACTTGGGCTTTACGCCAATAACAACCTCAATCGGCAAACTGGGCGTGCTGATTTGCTGGGATCAGTGGTTTCCGGAGGCAGCGCGCTTGATGGCGCTTGCTGGCGCGGAAATGTTGATTTATCCCACCGCGATCGGCTGGGATCAGCAAGACTCCAAAGAAGAACAACAACGCCAACTGGATGCCTGGGTAACTGTGCAACGTTCTCATGCCGTTGCTAACGGCATCCCGGTTATTTCCTGTAATCGTATCGGCTTTGAAAAAGCACCAGATTCGGACGCAGGCATTCAATTTTGGGGTAATAGTTTTATCGCAGGACCACAAGGTGAATTTATCGTTCGCGCCAATGATATAGATAACACGCTTTTAACCTGCACACTTGACAGCAACAGATCAGAACACGTTAGACGCATCTGGCCTTACCTGCGCGACCGACGCATTGATGCTTATGGAGATTTAACTAAACGTTTCATTGATTAATCCTAATATCCTGGATATGAATAGCCCTTGCTATAAAAGGGCTATCAAACACAAGCAACACCAGCTATTCTTTATGGCCGCAGCGGCAGAGAAATCACGCTAAGCTCCCGTTCGTAATTAACCCACAAAAAAGCAATCTTTAATCCAAGAGGGCATCATGAAAAAATACAACACACATAACAAACAGACATTGGCCGCAATAATCCTGGGGCTATTAACGGCTAGTTCGAGCATAACTGCCGCTACTTACGATCTCCTAGATCGCCAACAAAACAGTTTTGGCAGTGACTCGGAACAATTTTCTCCATTACCCAATGAATCAAGCAGCTCGCCTTCTATTTTAGAATCACTGCAGCAATCTGAAATTAATAAAAAGAAGTCCGATTACCTGGAAGTGCTGAATCTGCTAAAACAAAACAAAGTCGACGAAGCTGATAAAAAAGTATCGGAACTACTTAAGAACAACCCGAATGAAGTCGGCTTCATCAATCTGCAAGCCTTAGTTTTTACTATAAAAAAAGACCTACCGGCCGCTGAGCAAAGCTACCAAAAAGCTATTAGCCTGGATCCCAAAAACATTTTGGCCTATCTGGGGTTAGCAAAACTAAATCTGGAAGAAAACAAACTAGATCAAGCAAAAGAATATGCTAACAAGGGGTTGGCAATTAACGACAAAGCCATCAACGCCTATCTTCTGTTAGCCGACGCAGCCTTAAAGCAAAAAAATACTGTTGAAGTAGAAAATGTCTTAACAGCAGCGTTAGAAAAGGTTAAAGGTGACATTAATGCAGAAGCCGAAATTGTTAAAAATCTGGGCAAATTTTATGCTTCAGAAAAACAACCCGAAAAAATCCTGCCGCTCAGCGAAGACCTAATTAAACGCTACCCCAATGACAATGTTGCCCTATCTCTTCTAGCTGGTGCGCAACTGGTCAATAACAAAAAAGACTTAGCCGAACAAAGCCTGCGCAAAATAATTAACAACGACAAACAAGACATCAATCACCGGTTATTAATTGCCCAATTGCTTAGCGAACAAACCGGCAAAGAAAAAGAAGTACTGGCTTTACTTGACGAAGCAGCAAAAATTGACAATAACAACCCGCAAGCCAATCTGTTCAAAACGGCTTATTTGATTAAATTAGGACGCACCAAAGAAGCACTTGATCAGGCCAATAAATTAGATAGTCAATTTCCTAAATTGCCTTTAGGTAAAGTGTTGCAGGGCGATGCTTACTTAGCAGACAAAAAACTGGACAAAGCTACTGCCGCTTATCAAAAAGCCTATCAACAACAAGCGAATGACAAAATTTTGTTCACAATTGCTGACTTACTCAGTGCGCAAAAAAAACCAGCCGATGCCATCAAACTGCTTAATACTGAACTGGCAAAAAATCCAAAAAATATTGGTATTCATTTCAAGCTAGCAACCACTTATCAACAACAAAACGACTACAAACAAGCTGAAAATCATTATCAGGCAATGCTTACTGAGCGACCAGATGACTTACTCGCCTTAAACAATTTAGCGTGGGTGTATTCACAACAAAAAGATCCAAAAGCGATCGAACTTGGTAAAAAAGCCTTTGAAAAAGCCCCAGAATCAGCTGCAATTGCTGACACTTATGGTTACATTCTACTTAAACAGGGCCAACCAGCAGAAGGACTGACAATATTAGAAAAAGCTGCCGGACTGGCACCCAAAGCTAACGACATTCAATTTCACTTAGCTGAAGCATACGTCGCCAATAACAACAAACAAAAAGCTTTAGAAATCCTGGAAACTATTGTGAAAGTAGAACAGGATTTTTCAGAGAAAAAAGCCGCTGTTAGTTTACTTGAACAGCTAAAAGCTAAATAAAGGCTATAAAAAAACCGCCCATCGATAATTCGATGGGCGGTTTTTGCGACAGTTAGCTGCATGATCAATGCAGCCATGCAGTACGTAATATCAATTTGATCTTAAATCCGAAGTCTCAACGCCACCGATTAATCGGGAACACAACACTCGACAGAGATTAGTCAAAATCTTATTCGCTAATACCGGCTCAAACTTTAGCAAGCGTGACATTGATGGCTCATCAAGACTCAACAATCTAACATCATGGGTTGCTGCGATAATACTGGCGGAACGAGAACGCTGCAGAAAAAAAGCAACCTCACCAATAACCCCACCTTGAGCAATAACGGCCAATTGATCTTTGCTTCGATAAACTTCAACCATACCGGAAATTACTACAAACATCGTTTTGGCCGCATTATTTGTTTCAATAATGTGATCGCCTTCTTTACATTCAATGATGTGACTTTTTTCGATAACACGGCCGATTTCATCATCACTCAAGCCATCAAATATTTTTGGATTACCATCTTCCCAAAGGTGCTTGTCTGCATATATTTGCCGAATAAAATCAGCATGATCCCATGCAGTCTCACTGACAACATTTTTATTATCACTAATAATATCCAGCAATTCATTTACATAAAGACAATGGTCCAAATCCTTTTCGCTAGTTAATAGCGCAAACGGCGAACCGACACTTTGCAAATGTTCATAATCTCCCGAAATCAACACCATCGGGATGACCAAGCCAATGCCCGGGTATGAATAGGTTTTAGTAAATGGCCTAAAGCCCAATTTTAAATAAGAATTTAAGTGGTGAGGCTCGCAGTCTAGTAAAACTGCTTCAATGTGGTTATCAAGCACAAAATGCATTACCTCTTTATACATACGCAATGTTGCACTGGAACCGCGATACTTCTCATCAACCATTAAACGCTCGACGATACAGATCTGTTTTTGCTCAAGCTTTTCCAGAAATGACGACAGATGATAGGCTTCAATCATTGCTGGAGTAAAAGGCTTATCACCTCCCCAAAACAGCCTCAGAGTACCAATGGCCTGACCGTCTTTAATTGCAATCACCGCCCGGGCATTGTCATCATGACTATCCCGCAGCTCTTTAAGCTCATGATCACCTTTATCCTTAAGCCTGCCCATACATTCCACATACACCTTGTAACGCAACTGATAGGAAGCTCTTAGTTCTTCTTCAGTCGTCGCAAATCTGACACCGTCTTGCATACATCACCTAATCTGCATAAAAATGGAAATTTACTTTGATTTCGTCAAAGATAAAAAACGCTTAAAATTCTATGACCTTACCATTTTCACATCAGCCACACACAATACAGGCAATAAAATCATTGAGAGCCCTCCCCAGCATAATGATCAACGAGGCATACTAACAATGGCTGAGCAATCTCAGATTAAATTCATTTCACACCTACTGTAAATGCTGGAAAAACATGAAAAATTGAGCATTTTAAGAAATCAGTGTATCAAAAATAAAACTCATCAAAAGGTTTTTAAGTCTCTTTGTTAAATCAATTAATCACTAGACGCTCGCACAAAAACAAAAAAGCCCGGTTGCCATATGGCAACCGGGCTTTTTCTAAAACTAATTATTCAAGCAAATTAAGCTTGGTTACGTCGACGTAAACCGAAACCCAACAAACCAAGACCTAGCAATGCTATTGAAGTTGGCTCTGGAACATTGTTGCTTTGACCAGTGACCGTAACAGTACCAGTATATGGGTATCCTGCAGGTGTCTGGTTTGGTGCTTGGTTAAATGAACTTGAAAATGTAAAATCAGCCAATACATTATTAGGGTCAAGTTGAGTATTGGTATCAAAGTAAGCTGCAGCTGCGCCAGCTACTACTTCAAGCCAGCCATTGCCAGTACCACTTTTAGCGTTTGGACTAGCAAAATTAAGACCTAAACCTTGAATCCCAGCCGCAGTAATGCTTGTACTTAAAAACAGAGTGCCAGATTGTGCATTGGCAAGAGTTTGAGTGGCTAAGTTAGTAACGTCATAGTTTGCTAAATCTGTTGAATAGACATTTACATGTGACAAACCGACACCTTCATTAACACCTTGATATTCGAAAAGACCATTAGTACCAGATGTAGGGGTAAAGCTGGCAAGTGTTGTTGTAAAAGAAAAAGTCAAAACCTTGCTACCGCCACCATAAGTAGCGATGGTTTGATTATTAAATAAGCTAAATGCACCATAACCCGTTACTGTACTATTTATCACGTTAGTTGGTGCTTGCTCCCATAAGACGCCAGTAGTAGTGAAGTCTACATTGGAATCTGGATCCCAAGAAACGCCAAGAACTGATGCAGCTGATGCAGTAGTAGATATTGTTGCTACAGCAGCAAGACTGCTAGCAATTAAAATTGATTTAAAGTTCATAGATAATCTCCTAAATTTTTAAAATTAATAAGGGTACGTATTGCAAATCACTTAAGCTCACCGCTCACATAACTTTAAAGCACACCCCATGCCAATAAATTAAAATCATAAATATCAAATAGTTAATAAGAAATAACCCACTATAAATCATAATAAAACCCAAAAGTGTAAAAAATCCCGACACTTTTCATTGAATCCACCGCTTTTTTAAACTTATTCTTTACAATTTCAGACGTGATTACTTGTGCAGCTAACTGGAATTATTTTTTTGCGTCTGTCAAAGCTTATTAACACTGACTTAGTCACATTTTTTCAAAAAACTATCGCCAACGAGCAAAAAATATAAGTGTAAAAAAACCTGACACTTTTTACTTAACAAAGTCGATTGCGCCCATTTTCTTTAATGCAGACCGACCAACAAATTGATGACGAGTAATCTCATTTAGAATAAGCGAACCTGTTTGACGATCAACTTTAAATAATGGCAGGATAATCAGGTACAGTGGGTAATGAACTTGCTGGGCTGCGGCAAAGCCATTAGCTCTAAAGAAATGATGTTATTGGTATTAAAAGTTCAAACCAATCACTTTGCTCATTTAGATTTAGATTTAGATTTAGATTTAGATTTAGATTTAGATTTAGATTTAGATTTAGATATTGAATTGTGCGAGGAAATGGAAAAGTCTACGTGTAGATATGGATAAACGCTTTGAACAAGTCGATAAACGTTTCGAAACACTGACCACACGAATTGACCAGTTTATGATTTGGTCATTTGCCCCCCCGCGTCAGAATAGTTGTCATCTCAAATTTTTAAAGAAAATAAAATTTGAGATGTGAGATGAAAACCTATAGAAAATATTCTGAATACTTTAAAGAGCAAGCCCTGACGAAAGTTTACAGCCGAAGAAATGATCAATCAATTCAAGACGTCGCGAGCGACTTGAACATCTGTTTACATCTACGAAGTCCACCTGAATCCTGATCAGGCTGACGTTAACCTAATACCTAATACTGAGGGCAGTAACCTGAACAAAAAAGCCGCTTAAGATTTAACCGTCGAAGCGACAACTGATCTGAAATTTTCCGCTGTGGATGGTATCGTAATTGTCGCCATTAAATTTTTATCTTAACGGCGTACCAATTAGCTTTTAAACACGAAAAGTTAAGCCACTGTTTGAATGGCTAAATACCCAATCTTTTTCTGGCTATAAAAAATTTTAACTGTTGCAAAGGATTACGATTACCCATCCACAGATAGCCTTTTTTTAATCGATTCAAGCGTGCATCATAGCAAGTATAGTGAGGTATAGGTTTCAGCTCCTTAGGGTGAAGTAAAGCTAATAAAGCCTTGGTAACGACAATACCTGTTGCTAGTTTACAACCACTAGCAATACTAGGCCCTTTACGATTACCAAGATCAAATGCAGCTGGCTGAATATACTTAAGGTGAAATCCAGCAGGCGCTGAAGCCAATGCCAGTTTTAAAGCTTGTATTCCTAACGGAGCGTCAAAATCAATGTCAAAATATTCATCAAAAGACATGCCTTCAGATGTAAAAACCAATGCTCCTACACCAAAGCCCATGGGAACACCAAATACAACAGGGATACATCTCTCCCTACAGGCATTGACAATCAAGCGATGTACATTTACTTCAAAAAACTCAACCGCATCCACAAATACATCCACACCCGTTAAAAAATCATCAATATTATTTTCATTGATGCCTTCAGGATAAGTTTTTATATTGGCTTCTGGGTTAATATCCAAAGCAAGTTCTTGCATAACATCCATTTTTTTGCGGCCGACAGTGGACATAGTCGCGCCATACTGCCGATTAAAGTTTTTTATTTCAAACTCATCAAAATCCGATATTTTGAAATTGCCCACACCAGCCCGTGCTAAGGTAATCAAGTAATCACCGCCCACACCACCCATACCAGCAATAGCAAAAGTGGCATTTTTTAAGCGTGTTTGTTCTTCGGCGTTGGTAATACCGTTATTCCTAGAAAAAGCTAAATCATAATTAAATTGGGGCATGTTACTTTCCTACCTATTTATTTGAAGGGATTTGCTGATTAAAGCTACTCAAATATTTGTTATATATAATTTCCTATTAATCATCCAAGTTTGATTCTTGCAGGTATCTATCTTGATAATAGCGGTCAATATCTTCAGGTTTGTGCTCATAGTTTAAAAACTCCTTCCGCCAGGCTTTAGCTTTTTCACAATGCGGATCACATTGATTTTTGATAGGGCAATATCGACGTTCTATCTCATTTGTGATGGCTAATGCCCATTGCAGGGTGCCATTCGCCCACTCACAATATTCGCACCACACTTTGTCCGCAAAGCGTAAATGCGCGATGTTGTGGCGGTCATAATTAAAGTACGGCTTAGGATCAATATTTTTTTGTCTTCTGATCCAAAAATACACGACGTTGAAAAAAAGAAGGAATAGATACAAAGGCAGCAAGGCAATGGCAAACAATAGGATTAGCAGCATACCTATAAATGGGCCAATAAAACCCAATCTCTGTTTATGAAGCTTATTTAAATTGCGAATACATTGATCAATATTGGCTTTTTGAGGGGGATTTTCTGATTTCATGCAAGTCATCCTAAAATTATTTCACAGCGTTAAAATTATAATTTTGCCTGTATCAATGACACAGACCTTAAATTTAATTAACAATGCTCAAAATATAGAACAACAAGCTCAATCAAGATAGCTACTAATAGAAAATCACAATTTTCTTTCCTTACCATTTATCTCCAGCTATCGCCTAGGTCGTCAGCTAACGTGCCTTCATAACACGCAATAACTGTTCGATAAAGTGAGTGATAGGTATTTACATCCATCGCGATAGTGTAAAAACCCAGGCACTTTTCACCTAACAAAGTCAATTACACCCTTTTTCTTTATGGCATACTGCTCAACATATTGATGAAGAGCAACCTCATTACGGTTATAAAATATGTTTGACGATAAGTTTTTTGAACAATGGCTAGATAATCAGGCCCAACGGGTTATGAACTTGGTGGGCCTGATTATCTAGCCATTAGCCCTGAAGAAATGATGGTATTAGTGTTAAAAGCCCAAACTAATCACTTTGCCCATTTGGATATTGAATTACGCGAGGAAATACAGGGCCTACGCGAGGACATGGACAAACGTTTTGATTTAATGCGCGAAGAGATGAGCAAGCGCTTTGAACAAGTCGACAGGCGCTTTGAGCAGGCAGAAAAACGTTTCGAAGCGCTTACGATAAGAATTGATCGGTTTATGATTTGGTCTTTTGCCACGACGTTATCCGTGGGCGGCATTGTGATTGCCGCCATTAAGTTTTTACCTTAAAGAACCTCTAAAAAATCGCACTGCGACAAGCTCAGTACCCATAGGGCACTTGTGACTCCTGTGGTTATAAATGCGAACGGTGGTCTATTTAAAAAATCAGTACATTTTCCGTTCGTGCTGAGCTTGTCTAAAATCAAATATCTATGTTATTTCCCTCTTCTAACCCTTGCCAGGCAACATACCGACTGAACCCGGCTTGATACGCTTGCAGGTCACGACAACATCTTCCTGATAACATTTTTGCAGGCCTTTTTTATCGCTGCATTCATTGCATGCGGATTTTCCTATTTCTTTTACCTCGTCAACATGCCAGCCATAACCTTGAGATTGACAGAATCTTTTGCTATATCTATCAATGTTATAGGGCTTGGCGGCGCTTTGTTTGGCTTTGGATTCGGTTTCACATTGGGCCGAAGGCAAAGTATTAGCCATTAGATCTCGATAAATATATTCCGTTGCACCGAGCGGATTTGCAAAGCAATAGGCCAGCAACACACCTGCAATAGCATAAATTTTCATCGTTTATTCTCCGCGTTGATTAAGAACACGGATGTTCATTTGTTGGTTTTCTTCATTAATTTGATCTTTAATCGGAGCAAATTTGTCGTTTTCACTGAGCTTTACCATCAGTAGCGCACCCACCGCAAACACCGTCACCAGCGCTACATAGAGTACAAAATGGTCTTTATCTTGTGCTTGATTTTGTTCAGACATGAGTTGCTCCTCAAGATTTTAGGTCTGCCAGTGCAGCACCAAAATTAATATGAAATACCTGCCCATCAATAACCACGGCGGGAACAGATTTGACGCCGGCCGCCTCGGCTTCATTAATACGTGTTGGTTGTTCCCCCAGATGGACTACTTCTAATTGGTATTTGGCATGATCAAGTGCGTTGACCAATAATTGCTCAGCACCCAGACAAACCGGGCATCCTGCGTGATAGAAAACTGCGTTAGACATGTTCGACTCCTGTTATAGTTATTAGTATCGAATCAAAACATTAAAATAAAACCGTCATCTTGTCAAACAATTATCGACACGCTAATTGTTTGACAAGATGACGGTTTAGATCACATTACTCAATCTGGATTTAGTTTGGGATGAACTGCAATGACCATTTTCAATTGGCTAAGACGCTTGGTACTTAGACAGCAACTATCCACAGTTATGTTGGTGATAGTTTTTACAGTGATCACCATTAAGTTGATCACTTTATATGTCGATGCCAATATGGACGAGGGGCAATGGGAGCAATTCAAAATTGATCACCATTGCCAGCCGCAAGTAGCTGACAATGGTGATCGACGCCTGAGTTGGCAGTGCGATGATGGTGATATTTATTATCGATGGCGCCAACAGCGCTAACTATCTTTTGGGGCTACCAAGACATTAGCCAATATTGATTTGCTGCTTTAAATATTGCGGAATGCGTTGTTCCAGCCAAAAGTCAGGCTTAAATGGGTTTTTCCCTGCAACAAATCCGACATGCCCGCCGCCAGAGGCTATCTCCATAGCTACAGATGGCGACAATTCATCTTGGTTTGGCAACACAGCAGCAGTCATAAATGGGTCGTCGTCGGCCTGAATTAACAAGGTCGGTACTGTTATAGACTTAAGAAATTGCCTGGAGCTGCTGCGTTGGTAATAGTCAAAGACGTCATTAAAGCCGTGTAATTTTGCGACGACTTGATCGTCATATTGCCAAAATGACTGGATTGAGGACAAGTCACCCAGATTCTTAATCTTGATGGCTTCTTCAACACTGCCAATATTTTCCAAATGTATCAGTTTGGCTCGCATGTAATCATTAAGTTCTTCAAGCAAGTTTTTTCGATACAGTCTTGAAAAGCCGCTATCAAGCTTTGTAGCGCAGATACTCAATACCAACGGTACTGACACAGCTACGGCAGCAAAAAGATCAACTGAATTACTTTGCTCACCTAACCATTTCAACAACACATTACCGCCTAATGAAAAACCGACGGCTCCTAAAGGCGTATTGGGTTCTCGTTCGCGCAGGGTTTTATACAAAAAGTTTATATCCTCTGTATCTCCCGAATGGTAACTGCGTGCTTTGTTATTAGGCATACCGCTGCAGCCACGAAAATTAAGCGCCGCACTACGGAATCCTTGGCTTAAAAGAATCTGCTGCTGGCCTTTGATATAACCTGATTGAGAACTGCCGGTTAACCCATGCAACAAGATAATCAACGGTTGGGGACCTATGCCACAGAAATCAACATCAATAAAATCATCATCGGGAGTCGTTAATCTCTCTCGCTGATAATGTGGGAGGGAGGATATTTTTCGGGATAAGGCCGGATAAATGGTTTGTAAATGATGATTTTTTAACCACCAGGCAGCGGTAAATTCGGAATTAATAAGCATTTTAGATTTGGTGTTTAGAGAATTTGCATTAATTCTACGCATAGACCCGGCGGTAACTTGCAGTTTTTAACTTTAGCGTTATCAACTCAGTTCGCGCTATAGACATTAAGCACTAAGACAAACCCAGTGCTGGTAATTTTTTAAGTAACCTTCAGCATCAACCAATAAATCTTATATTTAGATGTATTTATCTAAATATATCGCTTTATTACATAAACAAATTAAACTAAGCTTTATCTCAAGGGCGCTACGCCACAAAAATACAGCATTTATCATTACCTGTACCCAATGAGATTGCTTGAGTTCAACTGTGTAAGACTGGCATGAAGGATCGTTAAAGTCTCTCCTCCCAAAAACAAGGACGTCTTCAAAGCGGGCTTTAGGCCCGCTTTTTTTCTTGGGTAAGATTCTTGAATTAATCCGCTGTAATACTGCGAATAATCAAGATGGAAAACACTCACTACGACATCTCAGCGAGTCACAATTTAGGAGCATATCGCGATGCCATTACAAAACCTGGTGGAATACTTTAATGACAGATTTGAGCAAGAACACCGTGTCAGCTTTCGGCCATTCATTCTGGAGAACGGCACAGTCAGCGGTCTATTTGGCCCACTTAGAATAAACAGCACCTTTGCACCGATTAGAAAAACCCAGCAAACCACCAAAACTATCGGGTATTTTGCCAAATTGAATGTGTCTACCTGTGAAACCCAGCATTTGTATGCCAATGATATTGAAAATTTACTAGCGGATACGCCCCAACCTGGGGTCGAGTTCGACTCAATCGTCAATTTTGACCGTCTGTCCAGAACCGTCCACATGTTAAATTTTTTGCCGTTAACACACTTACAAGACAGCCTGTTTTTGACCGTGGACCCAAGACATATATTGAGCATAAAACATGACCACGGCGCATATTTTGGGGAAGTGATTGAACAATGCGGACTCACTACCAAAAACGTCGTGATAACGCTTGCCGCCAATAGCCAGTATGCCCGTTATCATCAAGAACTTACCAATGGCCTGAAGAATTATCGCCGTCGCGGTTATCGTCTTGCTTTGCGATTTGATTATTTGGTCAAAGAACAAACCTTTGAATTTATCCAAAAATTGTCCCCGGATTATGTCGGGCTATCGGTCAAAAGCCTGAATAGTGTTTGCGATAGCACGATACCGCTAAGATTGCGAAAACTAACATCCCTGGTTAAATCAACCGGCGGACAAAGCGTTTTATTAGATGTTGATCAAAAAAGGTCAGAATTTTTGGCGGTTAATGCGGGATTTGATTTAACGCAAGGCAGTTATTACGAGCAAGCTGCATTTCCTTGGTACAGCGCCGATCGTCAAGCCAATACTATCAGGCAATACTAATTTTTGTTCTATGCCAACCTAAGAGCTGCACGACAACATTGAACAACCCGCCCGTTGCCGCGCCCAATCAGGTCGTTTTTCGGCATATTTTTCGTTATCCGGCTGTTCATCATAGGGATAACGCAATACTTCCAGCAACTCATTAACCAGCGAGTAATCGCCCTGCTCCGCCTGATCTATTGCCAGCTGTGCCAGATAATTGCGCAAGACATACTTGGGATTAGTCGCATTCATGCTCTGACGGCGGTTTTCATCAGTTGTTTCATTGCACTGAGCGCGTTTTATATATTGCCTAAGCCAGTTACCTAAGCGCGTTTTATATTGATCAGTTAACTGTTCGAGCACATAGAAGGCCGCCATCAACGGTGCCATAAGCACCTCATCGGCGAGTTCTGTATTCATTTCAACCAATGCCAAGCGCCTATAAAAAATCGTCATATCCGTTTCAACATCGCGCAACAGAGTTTGCAACTCATCAATCAGTTGATCATCGGTCTTAGCGTCAAACTCATCAAGGCCTAGTTTGCCGGCCATCATTGCCTGCCAACCTTGTTCAAAGGCTGAAACATAGCTATTCATAGCTTGCTGTAACGGCTCTGGACTGCCAACGAGCGGATAAATTGCATTGGCCAGTTGCCCCAAATTCCAGAAGGCGATCTGCGGTTGATTGCCGAAGCGATAGCGGCGTCCACCGGCATCAGTAGTATTAGGCGTCCATCCCGGATCGTAATTTTCCAACCAGCCATAGGGACCATAATCAATGGTAAGCCCTAAAATCGACATATTGTCGGTATTCATCACGCCGTGAACAAAACCCACCCGCTGCCAATGCACAATCATTTGCGCAGTTTTGCGGCAGACTTCCTCAAACCAATTGAGATAAACCGTTGGCGATGGTTCGCCCAGATACGGAAAATCAGTCCGAATAGTGTAATCGACCAGCTTTTTCAGTAGATCGGTATCGCCACGGGCCGCCAAAATCTGGAAATTACCAAACCGAGTAAATGACGGAGCAACCCGGCAAACAACCGCGCCAGGTTCCAGTTTGGAATTGCCGTTGTAAAACATATCCCGAAGTACCTGTTCACCGGTAGTGATCAGGCTTAACGCTCGAGTGGTCGGCACGCCCAAATGATGCATGGCTTCACTGCATAAAAACTCGCGCACTGATGAGCGCAATACCGCTAAACCGTCTGCAGTTCTTGAGTAGGGAGTAAGCCCCGCGCCTTTAAGCTGCAACACCCAACGCTGCCCTTGACGATTAATCACTTCGCCAAGGTTGATAGCCCTACCATCACCCAACTGTCCAGCCCAATTGCCGAACTGATGGCCGCCGTAACACATGGCATAAGGTTCCATGCCAGCCGACAGCCGATTACCGGAAAACACCTGAGTAAAATCAGCAGATTCACAGACCTCAGCCTCCAAATCCAACAGATCAGCCACTTCTCGTGAGTAAGCGACTAACTTAGGAGCTGCCACAGGTGTGGGTGATACCCGCGAATAACAGGCACCTTCAACCTGGCGCCGAGTGTTTGAAGACTCTGGATCACCCGGTAATTCATGCACAAAGCGATTGTCGAAAATTAACTGATCGAGATGGGTAATACTCGAGCGAGCTGTCATAAAAACACAGTCCGCCCGTACCCGGTTGTCAGTATCAAACATTGCAAACACATGAGCAGATAAATCATTATTTGATGGTATCGGTAATAACAACTGACTTAACGCCCGCTCTATCGGCGCCTTTGATTTCAATTGCGCCAAAGGCCTCACCGGGTTGCGGGGTTGCAGTGCCTGTGGCGCTGATGCGTGCTGTCACTTTAATGTTTTCAACTGAGGAAACCGTCATGGTCGGAATCATCGCCATGCTGTCGTCCAGCACTACTTCCAACGGCAGATCTTTAACCTGATGTTTGACCACCGCTAAGGGCGCTTTAGGACCAACCAACGCCTGAGCATATATCAAGACATAATCATCAGCCTTGACCTTGCCTTTGAATGCATCTCCTAATGTCACTTTGATTTTGACGCTACTTGCTGCCTTAACCTCTTTTTGCTGAGTAGGCGTAGCTGCTACTTGCTGTTCACTCGAATTAACGATGCCCGCAGGTTTGCCCAATCTTGCATTGGCTTTGCCGATGTAGTCTTGCAACTCTTGGTAAGCTTGATCTTCAGGCTTGTAATGTTGTTGCAGCTTGGTCCAGTAATTTACCGCCGGTGCAAAATCGCCTTCTTCGGCCTTTGCCATACCAGCCAACCATAAGCCCATCTCGTTATCCGGTGCCAACGCGATGGCTTTACTGATGAGCGCGGCAGGCTCACCTTTTAACGATCCGTCATTAGTGGTGGCAATAGCATCAGCAAGCTGCAACATGACTTCAGGCTGATCGCTCTGTAATTCGTAGGCTTTACGTAAGGCTGCGACTGCATCTGGTCCACGCTGCAATAATTTGTAGGCTTGACCCAGCATTAACCAGCCTTTGGCATCACCTGGTTCTTTTTGCAGACGCTGGGCTAATTTCTCCACCATGGCATTCATTTGCAAGGCTTTATCGCTAACCTCTTTAGGATTCTGAGCTTGCTTAGTGGCAATGCTGGTATTAAACGCCCGAGGATCGCCGATAATGCTATACAACGCCAACGCCACTAAAGGCACGAATATAATCAATGGGATAGCTAACCAACGGCCTTTATTTTCATCGACGATTACCTCTCCGCCAGATTGCAGATCATGATAAAGGCCGACTTCTAATTCTTCCTTAGCCGAATCATATTGCTCCTGAGTCAAACTACCGTTAGCCAAGTCATCCTCCAGCTCCCGCAATTTGTTTTGCGCCAACAAAATGTTGGTTTGTTCTTCGTCACTTTTAGCCAAACCACGCGCTGTGAACAGCGGTATCAAAATAAAGCTCAGCGCAACCAGCAGCAGTAACGCCGCAAAAATCCCGAATTGAAACATTACTCGCTCTTCCTTTTTAATAATTCTTCGATACGCCGGCGTTCTGCATCGTTTAAGTGTTCTTGAGGCTTATCTCGCTTTCTTAACACCGCCCAAAAACCGAATGCGCCCAACAGCACTGTCAATATTGGCGCCAGCCACAAAATCAAGGTTTTGCTTTTTAATGGTGGCCGATACAGCACAAAATCGCCGTAACGATTGGTCATGTATTCGACAATCTGCGCATCGGATTCGCCTTTGTTCAGTAATTCATAAACCTTGCCGCGCAAATCTTCCGCCAGCTCAGCATGCGAATCGGCAATGTTTTGATTTTGGCACACCAGACAACGTAACTCTTCGGTTAAGCCTTGATAGCGTTGCTCAAGCGCAGGATCTTTAAAATCATAAATCTTGATTTCTGCATGCAAACTGCAACTAAACAAGACCAATAAAATCATTGCTAGCTTCATTAACTTGCCTCGCCGTTTAATGTTTGCACTAAAGGCAAAATCACGTTTTGTAGTATTTCAGGATTCACCGGGCCGGTTTGTTTGTGGCGAATCAAGCCTTTTTTATCGATAACAAACGTTTCGGGCACGCCATAAACGCCCCAATCCAGACCGGCTTTGCCTTCTTTATCACTGATGCTTAACAGATAGGGATTACCTAATAGACTTAGCCATTTCTTGGCATCTTCCGGCTCATCTTTGTAATTGAGTCCCACCACTTCGACAATGCCGGTGCGGGCAAATTCGCTTAAGTGGATATGCTCTTCCCGGCAGGATACACACCAGGACGCCCAGACATTTAGCAACCAGACTTTGCCCTTCATTTGCTCCGGGGAAAAGTTTTGCTCCGGCGCGTGTAATTGCGGCAGGCTGAACTGCGGAGCAGGCTTCCCGATCAAGGGTGAAGGCACTTCTTTAGGATCGAGTTTTAAGCCTATGCCTAAAAAAATCACCAAGACAATAAATGCCCCTAAAGGTAACAGGTAACGCATTATGCCTCCTTGGTCTTGCTGTCTTTGCGGTAGCGCTTGTCGGTCGCGGCTAACAGCCCGCCGAAAGCCATAAACAAGCCGCCTATCCAAATCCAGCGCACAAAGGGTTTGTAATAAATTCGCAACGCCCAACTGCCGTTGTCATCCAATGGCTCGCCCAAGGCCACAAACAAATCGCGGGTAATGCCGGCATCAATTCCTGCTTCGGTCATAGGCATACCTGAGGCCCTATAAATTCTTTTTTGCGGTTCTAATTCAGCGACCGGTGCGCCGTTTTTAGTCACACTCACTCGCCCTTCGCTGGCATCGTAATTGGGCCCTGCCGCTTTTTGCACGCCATGAAAAACAAAGTCATAGCCTGCCAGCTGCATGCTTTGCCCGGGTGCTAAACGAATATCTTTTTCCTGCGTATAAATTGATGTGAGCGTAATACCAACAATAAATACGGCAATACCAAAATGTGCAACAGACATAGCCCAGATATTGAGTGGAATATTGATCAAGGCCGCCAATTTGTTGGGCTTGTCTTTTAAGCGGGTTTGTACGGCTGACCAAGCGGTCAAACCGGTCCACACTGCTAGCGTTAAGCCGCTTAGCGCCGCCCAGGAAAAGAAATCCTGCAACAATGCCAACGCTATGCCACCCACCAAGCTTACCAGCAACGGCAGCCACAGCAAGGAGGCAAAACGAGACACCTTATCCTGACGCCAGCGTGCCAACACGCCGATACCGACAAACACAGCCAGCGGTGCAGTTAACGGTATAAACACGCTATTAAAATACGGCGGCCCTACGGAGATTTTGCCCAGGCCCAATGCATCGATAACCAATGGATATAAAGTCCCCAGCAAAATAGTTGCTGCGGTCGCCACCAATAACACATTATTGGCAAGAATTAATGCTTCGCGGGAGACCAGCTCGAAGTTGCCTTCCGTATGAATTTTCGGGCCGCGCCAGGCAAACAGCGTTAACGATCCGCCGACTACGATGCCTAAAAACACCAGAATAAATATCCCGCGGGTAGGATCGCTGGCAAAGGCATGCACAGAGGTCAATACGCCGGAGCGCACCAGAAAAGTACCCAGCAAACTCAACGAGAATGCGAACACCGACAGCAAAATGGTCCAGTTTTTAAACATGCCGCGTTTTTCGGTGACGGCCAGGGAATGGATCAATGCGGTACCGACCAGCCAAGGCATGAACGAGGCATTTTCAACCGGATCCCAAAACCACCAGCCGCCCCAACCTAATTCGTAATAAGCCCACCAACTGCCTAACACAATGCCTGTGGTTAAAAACGTCCAGGCCATCGCGGTCCAAGGACGAGTCCAACGCACCCAAGCCGCATCCAGCTTGCCATTCAACAAGGCGGCAATCGCAAAAGCAAACGCTACCGAAAACCCGACATAGCCCATATAAAGCATCGGCGGATGTATCGCCATGCCGGGATCTTGCAACAGCGGGTTCAAGTCTCTACCTTCGGCGGGGATCGGAAATATCCGTAAAAAAGGATTGGAGGTAAAAATGATAAACAGCATGAAGCCTACCGCCACAGCGCCCATCACGGCCAACACTCTGGCAATTAATTCGACGGGTAACGCTTTACTGAAGATAGCAACGGCCACTGTCCACAACGACAGTATCAGCATCCATAACAATAATGAGCCTTCATGTGAGCCCCAAACTGCAGCGATACGATATATAAACGGTAAGTGGGTATTGGAATTTAACGCCACATATTCGACGGAAAAATCATGCGTGATAAACGCATAAGTCAGGCACAGATAAGACACCAACACAAAAACGAACTGACCAATGGCAACCGGTTTGGCAACCGCTATCCATTTGGCGATGCCTTTTTGCACACCCACCTGAGGCACAATCGCCAACACCAACGCCATGCACAAGGCGATGATTAGTGAAAAAAGTCCAATTTCCGGCACGATCATTTACCGCTCTCCCCTTTACCATTCGACTGACCGGCTGCAGTTTTCATACTGCCTGCCACTTCCGGCGGCATGTAGTTTTCATCATGTTTAGCCAACACTTCTTGAGCCACAAATACGCCGTTCTCCGCCAGCTTGCCATTAGCAATAATGCCTTGGCCTTCACGGAATAAATCCGGCAAGATCCCGGTGTATTCCACAGGCACTTCTTTAGCCATATCCGTCAACATGAACTTAACTGTTAAGCCTTCGCCCGGGCGTTGCACACTGCCTTTGACTACCATACCGCCTAATCTGAACAAATGATCTTTGGGGGCTTTGCCTTCGACAACATCAGAGGTGGAAAAGAAAAACATCAGGTTTTCGTTAAACGACCTTAAACCAAACCAAGCTGCCACTGACACACCGGCAACCATCAATAAAATTAATGACAACCGATTTCTGCGCTGCGGTTTCATTTTTAACAGGTTAATCATCGTTGACCTCGCTGACGCTTAAGTTTTAAGCCACGCAATTGCTGCTTGTGGACAAGCAAAGGTTTGATAATGCCGATCAACATCACTACAAAAGCGATGCCGTAGGACGTCCATACATAAAAGGCGTAGCCGCCCATGTGTAAAAAATCGCTCATTTATTCTCCAAAATCTCATCTAACCAACGACTGCCTTGCTCGCGTTGTACCAATTCATTACGGCTGCGCAGTAATAACGCAATAACGTAGTAAACCTTGAATGCAACTGCCATCACCAGCAAAGGAATCAACATGTCGATATGTATGGAAGGTTTAGCGAATTTAGTGACCGTCGGGCCTTGATGCAAGCTGCTCCACCACTCTACCGAGTAGTGGATAATGGGGATGTTGACCACACCCACCAACGCCAGTATCGCCACGGCCCGAGACGCAGTGCGGTTATCTTCAATGGCGCTGTATAAGCCGATAACACCCAGATATAAAAACAGCAATATCAATTCAGAAGTCAGCCTGGCATCCCACACCCACCAAGTGCCCCACATGGGTTTACCCCAAAGTGACCCGGTAATTAGTGCCAATAATGTAAAACTTGCCCCTATCGGCGCGCTGCTGATAGATACAATCTCAGCCAGCTTGATACGCCAAATCAAGCCAATCGCGCCGCTAACGGCCATGACCACATAAATAAACATCGACATCCAGGCGGCTGGTACGTGTACGTAAATAATCCGGAAACTGTCGCCCTGTTGATAATCGGCCGGAGCCGTCACTAATCCCCCATAAAGTCCGTAAGCCAACAACGCCAGAAACAGCGCTGTCAACCAAGGTAACAGGCGCCCGCTTATCGAGTAAAAATAAGGGGGGGAAGAAAATTTATGCAGAAATCTCATTATCATAATTAACTTAAACTCATTTTTAATGCAGCCGCTGTCGGCCAAGGGGTCAAGGTGATGGCCAAAAATAACATGGCGCTCATCATATAAAGTTGTCCAGAGACTGGTAATCCAGACGCAGCGGCATCAACTGCGCCGCTGGCAAAAATCAACACCGGCACATAAAGCGGTAACACCAAGATTGCCAGCAATACGCCGCCTTTTCTTAAGCCGACAGTTAATGCCACGGCAATAGCGCCAATCAAACTGAGCACTGGTGTGCCTAATAACAAAGTGATCAATAATACCGAAATCACATCGCTTTCAATATCAAACATCACCGCCAATAATGGCGACACCAATAATAAGGGCACGCCGGATAACAACCAGTGCGCAGTGACTTTGGCTAACACCAATACCGACAACGGATGCGGTGTCATCACCATTAACTCCAAACTACCGTCTTCAAAATCCGAGCGGAATATTGCATCCATCGACAATAATGACGCCAACAACGCCGCCACCCAAATCACACCGGGGGCAATGCGCCTTAACAATTCAACGTCAGCTCCCACCGCCAAAGGAAACATGGTCACCACCATCACAAAAAAAGCCAGCGGATTGATAAGCTCTGCGCGGTGCCGATAAGCCAACAGCAAGTCCCTGCGGACTACTGAGAAAAAAGCATTTGATAATGAATCTGGCGTCATGACTGTAATTCAATTCTTTGCACTATTTGCTCCGGCAAGCCAGTGTCGTGATGCGATGTCATTATCACAATGCCACCTTCTGCAACATGGGCGACGATATAGTCTTCAAACATTCTGATACTGGCTCTATCTAAAGAAGTAAACGGTTCGTCCAATATCCACAAACGCTTGCGGGTACACAACAAGCGGGCTAAAGCCAATCTTCGCCGCTGCCCCGCAGAAAGATACCGAATCGGCGTATCTTGATAACCGCCTAAGCCAACCTTCTGTAAGGCTTCATCAATCCCCAGAGTAGCGATCGCCAAGGCCTGGGCAAACTTAAGATTCTCTTCAACACTCAGGTCATCTTTCATGCCATTCATGTGCCCGACATAAGCGACATCCTGATAAAACACGGCTTCCAATTCGCTCACTGCGGTGCCGCACCAAACCAATTCCCCTTCATCAGGACTACGTAAGCCGGTAAGAATGCGCAATAGCGAGGTTTTACCGCTGCCGTTTGGGCCTTCGATTAGCAACACTTGCCCGCCATTCACTGCAAAATCGAGCCCGCTGAACAACACTCGGTCATCCCTGATGCAAGATAATTGCCTTGCTTCAAAAAACAAATTGCTGGAAATAAATACCTCCCTAAGTCATTGTCTAAATCTTTATTGACCTGAATAGTGTCTCAGGCACTGTTAGCAACCGCTCAAGTCAAACAGGAACTCAATTAAGCTTCACCACAAAGGTGATCTAGGACAGACGGATGGTTTATATGGATTCCGTTCTTAATGAAATAAGTCGAACCAGGAAAGGAATTAACTTTTTCAAAGATCCCTTGAGGACATTTCTATTCTATCGAGGAGATGCTGATAGCGGATGATGATATTAACGTAGGCGGGCAGTTGTTGCCAGTATTATTAGACTCTTATATGTAGCGTGGCGAACACCTAAGGAAGTGCTGTTTAAATCTTTCGACACGCTCAGGATGATCGGTAACCAATTGATTTCGTTCGTGGTGAGCTTGTCGAACCATGGGCGAAATCGATTTATTCCTTGCTTCCCGAAGCCTATTGAACACAGACAAGCCTAAGTTTTTACCCTATCAGAAAAAATCCTGTATTTAAGCTATCCAAGAACACCTTATATATCCACAATCATTACAGGCATTTGGCTATAATGCCCGCCACTTTCAATATCCACCACCGCGGGTAAATTCTTATGACTTCAACACGCAATCTTGCCGATAAGTTTCAGCATGCTCTCGACTCACGGATAGCACAAATTAAAGCCAGCGAACATTATCTAAAACTGCTGGCAATGCCCACTTTACAACGCTGGTTAACGGTTGCAGGACTGTTTTTATTGTCTCAAGTTGTGGTGTTTGGGCTGTTGTATATCATCTTCGGCAAAATTGTCGTTGTTGGTTTTCTGGCCAGTGTTTTAGCAGGATTAGCGACCGGCGCCGGGGCGTTGCCTGCACTGTTTTTCACGAAAATATCCAAAAACCTGTTTAACAGCATGTTGGGCGCTGCGGCCGGCGTGATGTTAGCGGCGACCGCGTTTTCATTATTGGTGCCGGGTATGGCTTACGGCAACTTAATCTGGCCAGGCAACGGTATTTATATTGTGTCCTTGGGCATGTTAGTTGGCGCGTTGTTTTTGCATTTTGCCGACCGCCAATTACCGCATGTGCATTTCGATTCAGTGTCTGATGTACACCTCAATTCTTTGAAAAAAGTCTGGCTGTTCATTATCGCCATCACCATCCACAATTTTCCTGAAGGCATGTCCGTGGGCGTAAGTTTTGGTTCTGGCGAAATGAAAAACGGCATCGTGTTGGCAATTGCCATCGCCTTGCAAAATATCCCGGAAGGTTTAGCGGTTGCCCTGCCTTTAGTTGGATTGGGCTACAACAAATGGCGTGCAGTGGGTATTGCCACGTTGACTGGATTAGTTGAGCCAGTAGGCGGTTTGCTGGGTGTAACAATGGTCACGGTATTTGAACCAATCTTGCCTATTGCTATGGGCTTTGCCGCAGGTGCAATGCTGTTTGTGATCAGCGAAGAAATTATCCCGGAAACTCATGCCAATGGCCGTTCACGTCACGCTACCTTTGCGTTGATGATTGGCTTCATCATCATGATGGCTTTGGATAACATGCTGGGTTAATGGCGAATGGATAATCTGCAACAGTCGCTTCATGTTTTGCTTAACAGCTTGACCACTGTAAACCTTGAAGCGTTTTACCAAAATGCTTTGACACAGCTGAGTAACGGTAACATTGCCCAAATGTCGGCCAGCGCCGCGACCAGTTTTGCGCTGATTGCAGCCGCAGAAATTGGTGATAAAAGTCAACTAGTATGCATGACGCTAGCCTCGCGGCATCGGGCTTTTCCTGTGATTCTCGGTGCCATCAGTGCCTTTGCCATGTTAAACACCTTGGCGGTGATATTTGGTGTCGCCATTGCCAGTTGGCTACCCGACTATATTGTTGCCGGCACCGTAGCCTTATTGTTTGCGGCTTTTGGTATTCATGCCTTGCGAATGCAAGAAGATGAAGACGACGAGGAAGTTAAAGAAAAAAGCGGCCACAGCATTTTCTTCACCACGTTTTTACTAATCACCGTCGCAGAATTTGGTGATAAAACCCAACTTGCGGTAGTGGCGCTGAGCAGTACCGCGATACCTTTGCCGGTGTGGCTGGGTTCAACTGTGGCTTTGGCATCAACGTCCGCACTAGGCGTACTGGCAGGCCGCACTGTCTTGCAAAAAATCCCGCTAGTGCTGCTACACAAAATCAGCGGCGTTATTTTTCTGGGGTTGTCGGTGTTTGCCGGTTACCGTGCTTATCTTGCTTATCCTTTTCAGGCTTAATCCCTAAGCAACCAACCTAACTTGGCAGGGAAGGCAAAATACAATATTTGCCCTCCCTGCCAAGTTAATCCGCGCGACAATCACACATCCGAAACAGTCGACAAATCTGCTATACCACTGCGGCAAACCTTTAGAAAAAATAACTTAATCAGCCGCAACCGCACAAGAAAATCATCCGTATCAGTTTGTCTCTTGAAGCGACGTTTTTTTTCTGCCCCCCATTAAATCATCCCGCCTGGCGACTATCAGCATATGTCCGCCCTATCCGACTCAAGTTGCCTTGACTTTATAAGATGGCATGTACGTATGTCAGGTTACATGGACAATTTAACTAAAGACTGAGGTGATAAGCATTATGAAAATCAATCTAGCTATTGTGATCGTTTTAGGCGCGCTATTACTGAGCGGTTGTGGAGATCAAGTTTGGTGCGGAGATGATGGCTGTAATTCCAACTCCTCAATGAAGTCAAAGTAAGCCATGTTGATACTACTGATATTGGATTAACGGTGAAAACATAATATCCACCCTCAACTAAAGTTAAGTAGATAGTTTTTAGGGCAGGCACAAAAAATCCCCGCTTGGAAAAATCCAGGTGGGGATTAATTTGGAAGGGCTTCGTGCCTCAGTCTATCCTATTGAGCTGTGCCTTTCGGGTCCAAGGGAAATCCGAAAGGCGATTATCAAACAGAATTTAGAGATTTTTTAGAAAGAACCGAACTGCTTTTTCCTGTGACTTATAAGCCTGATCGACACTTGGTTCTATTTGCACCTCTCCGCCAGCGCCACGGTGAGCGAAGGGATCCTCTTCTGAGAAAGGAACCTGTAATCTGTCCCAAGCGTGGTAAGCCCCCTCATATGTATTTACGTCAACAAAAAGCTGCTCTCCGGCGGGCAGGGCTGACTTCAAGGCAAGACAAGGAGCAGAACCATCGTCGTAGCCATCTTCCTCGCCTATCTGAATCAGGATGGGTGCACCTGTAAGCGGATTGGAAGCATTGCCGCCGAATGCTGATTTAGGAATATGTGGGTTGTTGAAGGCATAGCAAACAGGATAATTGGCAAGGTGAGCCTTAAACTTAAGACCTTGACCGAACTGGGCGACAACGCCCTGCGTAGCTGACGCTAATGTCACAACTCCACCCCAGGAAAACCCCATAACGCCGATTCTGTCTGGATTGATGCCTGGATAATTCTTCAAGAATGCCAGTGCAGCAAAAGCATCCGGGTAGGTATATAACGGAAGAGGCGGGCGATTGGCGACACTCGTTACCCCTCGGGCTTCCCACATATCGATCTCAAGTGTGGCAATACCTTCCGCGTTTAGAGCGCGCGCATAAAAGTCACCGCGTGAATCGATGCCGGCTGATCCATGTAGAATGACGACCGCCGGGAGACCTGGCTTGGCATGCTTATGTGAAGAACATTTTTCTTTCTGGTGGATAACTGGCACTTTCAGCTTACCTTTCACTGTGAGCGGCTGCTTCGTCAGCAGATCAAGCGATTGGATTTCTATAAATGAAATTGCAGGATTTGAACTGTATCTGCAATCATCATCTTCTCGAGCATGGGATAGGTTAGCAAAAATAGTAAACAGCGAGCAGGAAACGATTAAAACGAACGTCTTAAGTTGCATGGAATACTCCATTTGGTTGATATTGAAAGATATTTTTAACGCCAGTTTTTTTTAATTGCAAGATTTTTCACCTATCGCACTGTGATAGATAAAACCTTGCTTTTGATTCAGAAAAATCCGCTGATTGGACACTGGCGCCCTGAGCAGTTGCCAAGCAAACCGCCAATCCACAGAGTATATCCAATACAATCAGGCATAAAAAATCCCCGCCTGGAAAAATCCAGGCGAGGATCAGTCTGGCAGGTTGGGCTGAATACAATGAAGCCCAACATTTCTGAGCCCTAAGTGTTGGGCTTCGCTATTGCTCAGCCCAACCTACCGAGCTTGAAAAAGTCCTGACGAGGATCAGTTTGGATCATCCCGATCATGGCGGATTGCTAGCGCGAATCCGCCTTACAGCTTTTATTTTTATTAAAACCGTTCTTTGTTGCCAAAATCCAAAAATAGTTGATACAAATTACCTCCAACGGAACTGGAAGAAAATTTTGAATTTCTATGGTGTGTTACGTATCTTTATGCAGAATAACCCGATGTTCAAAATAGATGTTTACCCGATGGATTTAATATGGCGATGAAGAATCAACCATGTGCTTATTGTGGACTTAAGGACTCTCCCCGAACAAAAGGTCACGTACTGCCGAAATCAATGTATCCTGACTCACTGCCAAGCGCGAAGAGAATAACGGTCGCAGAATGTCTGGAATGCAAAGCTATATGGGAGGATGCAGAGCCACATTTCAAGAACATTATCTTGGCAATTTGGAACTCTGACCAACTACCTGAGGACAATAGAGTAGAGAAAATGTGGAGAGGGTTTCGCCAAAAAGACGGACGACGACGTGCGAGGGAGTTTCATGAACTCATTAGACCAGCGCAAATCGCTGATAAAGACCGCGAGTTAATATATCCAGCCAAAGATGCCAGATTCAATCTGATATTACGACGTATTGTCAGAGGACTCGCCGTAGAGCATAAAGTCGTTAAAGCAGCAGTTTCAGATAATCGAGTGCATTGCGATGTCATGCGCTGGCCAATTCCACCAGCATTCGAAGCTGATCTTACTTGGCGTATAATTGCAGATGATTTCTTCCAATATGCATACGCTGATCTAGATAATGAATCGCTTCAATCTTTCTGGCTGCTTCAATTTTCCAAGCACCTCCTTTTCTTTGGTGTTATTGCAAATGAACCAAAAGAGGCCTAAAAATGAATCAAAGTAACGTTATTAAAAATACAAAATATTGTTGTCGGTTTTGTAAATTCATTGGAACAGCATTATTTTTAGCTATTAGCCTGACGACTCAAGCGGAGTCATTTGTCGAACATAAATTAAACTATTCAATAATCAAAGATGAACCAGCGGGAAATATTTATCGAAAAGTTGAAGTTCTTCTTCCTGAACGAGTGGATGAAAAAACACTAGAGTTGATTGCCAAAGAAATTAAAGCATCTGAAAAATCTACCTTTGAGCGAACACTTATTGGGTGGCGTGTAAAAGGCGTAGAAAATGGTATATTTTGGGCGAACGCATCATTTGATCCTGATCTAACAATAAAAATTATCGGTTCAAGCATTCAAGATCATGCCGCAGTAAAAAATATCAAGCCAAAAATTGACGGCGATATTTTCGGTTCCTGGCTTGATAACTATTCCCCTATTTCTGAAATTAATATTGTCGGATACAAGAAAAAAGGAAAGGTATTCTTTAAGTCTATATTTTCGGATGGCTCCACCAATATAGATAAATATGTAGAAAAACAGTTCAAAGGTAAAAAGATTTTGGAATTAGCGAAGGGTAATAAATTCAAAGAATATTATGTGGTGAACGAAAAAGGTGAGCTTGAGTTCTGGGGCTCTAACGGTAAATTTTACACGGCAAAGCCAATTCAATTAGCTGATTAAATTAAAGAATCCAAGTTATATACGTGTCGATTTAAATCTTTCCGCACGACATAAAAACTTTAATCTCTAGGCGGTGGTGGAGCCAAAACCACTCGGCTGCCATTAGTCTCAGCCCCACTAACCACACCCGCCGCTTCCATGGCTTCAACCAACGTTGCAGCTTTGTTGTAGCCAATCTTAAAGCGTCGTTGCACGCTGGAAATTGAGGCTTTACGCGATTCTGTGACGAAGCGCACGGCTTCATCGTATAAGGCATCGCCTTCGGAATCTCCGCCGCCGAAACTACCGCCGCCAGAGCTAAAACCGTCACTGGAATCATAAGATTCGCGAGTGATGTCATCCAGGTAATTAGGCGGTGCGGTTTGTTTTAAGAATTCCACCACGCGATGGACTTCGTGATCATCGACAAAGGCGCCGTGGGCGCGAATAGGAATGCTGGTGCCGGAAGGCAAAAACAGCATGTCGCCATTACCCAGTAGGGTTTCCGCACCGCCTTGATCGAGAATGGTGCGGGAATCAATACGTGATGACACCTGGAAAGAAATCCGTGTCGGTACGTTGGCTTTAATCAAGCCGGTTAATACGTCGACGGATGGCCGCTGGGTTGCCAATATTAAGTGTATGCCTGCCGCACGGGCTTTTTGCGCCAATCGAGCGATCAGTTCTTCGACCTTTTTACCGACGATCATCATCATGTCGGCTAATTCGTCAATGACGATGACGATGCTGGGTAAGGTAGTCAGCGTCGGAAAGTTTTCGCCATCTTCAAACGGATTGAGTAACTGAAACATCGGATCACGAATAGACTCGCCTCTGGCTTCAGCTTCTTCTATCAGCTGATTAAATCCAGCCAGGTTTCTAACGCCCATTTTCGACATTAATTTATAGCGTCTTTCCATTTCGGCCACCGCCCAGCGCAAAGCATTGCTGGCTTCTTTCATATCGGTAACTACCGGTGTCAGCAAATGCGGAATGCCTTCGTAAACCGATAATTCCAGCATTTTCGGGTCGATCATGATCATCCGTACTTGTTCCGGCGTGGCTTTGTACAACAAGCTGAGAATCATGGTATTGATAGCAACCGATTTACCGGAACCGGTGGTACCGGCCACCAAAGCATGAGGCATTTTGCCTAAATCGGCCACCATGGGCGTACCGGAAATATCTTTACCCATCGCCAACGTCAGCAATGATTTTGCTTTGGTAAACGGCTCAGAGACCAGCAGTTCACGCAGTGTCACCATTTCCCGTTCCTGGTTGGGAATTTCCAAACCGACCACAGATTTACCGGGAATAACTTCCACGATACGCACGCTGGTGACCGACAACGCTCTGGCCAAGTCTTTGGACAAGCTGCTGATACGACTAACTTTAACCCCGGCCGCGGGTTGCAATTCAAAGCGGGTAATTACCGGCCCAGGCAACACCCCGACCACTTCCACCACGACGTTGAAATCGTTGAGTATGTCTTCAACCAGACGGGACATTTCTTCCAGCTCTATGGCTGAATAGCCTCTCACTCGGGTGTCGCGCTTATCCAAAAGCTCCAATGACGGTAGTACGCCTTTGCTGGGATCGTAATTGGTCTTGACCTTTTTCGCGGTTTTGATGTTTGTGTCTGTTTTATCGACAAAACCAACCGCCGTGTTTTCAATTACGGGTGCAGGACTTGCGGGTGTTTTCTTCTTGATTGGTGATATTTTTGGGCCACCGCTGAACGTGATCGGATTGCCTTCTTCGCGGGCTGTGGATACTTTTAGCGCTCCTACACCAATAAGCCGCAACACTAACACGGTGTATTTGCCGATAAGATCCAGCACTTTTAGCCAGGACACGCCGGTAACCAAGGTAATGCCGGTCAACATCAACACGATTAAAAATAACGTTCCGCCAGAGTTACCGAGGTTGACCAATAAAGCCTCGCCAACTTCTTGACCTAAAATGCCTCCAGAATTACCAGGCAATTCAACGTGTGTTCTAAGTAAATGCAAATAAAACAATGCAGAAGATGATACGACAGTGGCAACGGAACCCAATAAATTTAAGGCCAGCAGCATTTTGTCGGCAAATTCGCTGCCTTGGCGGTAAGCCAGATAGCCGTACCAAAAAATCATTATCGGAAATAAGTACGCCACCAGCCCAAAAAAGCTAAGCATAAAATCTGCCAGCCATGCGCCAAAGACACCGCCGGCGTTGGTCACTGCCTGTATGGAACCACTATGCGTCCAACCCGCGTCTTCGTTACTGAAGGTAACTAGGGAAATAAGAAAAAATATCGCGCAGGCGGAAAATCCTAACAACGCAATTTCTCGTAAACCTCGAAATGATTTTTCTTCCATCACAGCGGCCATCGGAATCAACCCAACAATTAAAAGTATAAAAAAAACAGGATTATAGAACAATATCTGCACAGCTTACATTAAATTGAAAATACTCTAATAAGCCCTCATTGTGAACATTTAAGAGTTTACGATTATCGGTTTCACCGCCATAATCGAAGGCATTTGCAATTCTTAAGCTTTTTTGGAGATTTTTGATGAGTGACGTTAAACATTGCCGACTATTGATTCTCGGCTCAGGACCTGCCGGGTATACCGCGGCCATATATGCCGCTCGTGCCAACTTAAAGCCGGTGATTATTACCGGGATGCAACAAGGCGGTCAGCTGACCACCACAACTGAAGTCGACAATTGGCCCGGCGATATTGAAGGCTTACAAGGCCCGGCATTAATGGAAAGAATGCTTAAACATGCCGAGCGTTTTGACACTGAAATCGTGTTTGATCACATTCATACCGCTGATTTATCAAAACGTCCTTTCACTCTGACTGGCGATAGCGGTACCTATACTTGCGACGCATTAATCATTGCGACCGGTGCTTCTGCTCGTTATTTGGGGCTTGATTCAGAAGAAGCATTCAAAGGCAGAGGCGTTTCTGCATGCGCTACGTGCGATGGTTTTTTCTATCGGAATAAGCCGGTTGCCGTCATCGGCGGCGGTAACACCGCTGTTGAAGAAGCGCTATATTTATCCAACATTGCTTCTACGGTGACTGTGGTACATCGCCGCGACAAGTTTCGTTCGGAAAAAATTCTTTCTGACAAATTGATAGAAAAATCCAAAACAGGCAATGTTGTTATTGAATGGAATGCCAATCTTGATGAAGTGCTGGGCGACGATATGGGCGTGACCGGCATCAGAATTAAAAACGCTATTGATGGCTCAACCAAAGAAATTGATGTTCACGGCACCTTTATTGCGATTGGCCACACGCCCAACACCGAAATTTTTGCCGGGCAGTTGGATATGAATCATGGCTACATTAAAGTTAAAAGCGGTATTGAAGGCAATGCTACCGCCACCAGCGTTGAAGGCGTTTTTGCAGCCGGCGACGTAATGGACGCCGTCTACAAGCAAGCCATTACATCTGCAGGCGCAGGCTGCATGGCCGCGCTGGATGCCGAAAAATTCCTGGACGAATTGTCCGCTTAACTTTCTTGCCGGTCAGGACATTAGGTTCTGACCGGCTAATTTATTAGCCCCTACTTCTAGCCAGCCTTATGCACCTGACTGTGCTCGACCCAACCAATCCTGCGCAACCGTTTCCGCCATTAGAGGCTGCATTAATTGAACCCAATGGGCTAATTGCAGTTGGCGGTTGTTTATCAACAAAACGCTTGTTGAACGCTTATAAAGATGGCATTTTCCCTTGGTACAACGCTGGCGAGCCCATTTTGTGGTGGTCGCCAGATCCCAGACTGGTGGTATTTCCAGATCAATTACAAGTATCTCGGAGTCTGCGTAAAACCTTGCGCAAAGGTTTGTTTAATTTCACCTTTGATCAAGCTTTTGATCAGGTGGTTTTTGCCTGCGCTCAACCCCGTGAAAAAGAATCAGGCACATGGATAACCAGCGATATTCATCAAGCCTACAGAGCACTGCATCAGTTAGGCGTTGCTCATTCTGTTGAAACATGGCTGAACGGCGAGTTAGTCGGCGGATTATATGGCGTCGCGTTGGGGCAAGTGTTTTTTGGCGAATCAATGTTCCATACCTACACAGATGCATCCAAGGCAGCATTCGCGTATTTAGTTGAATTACTTGTCTCATGGGATTATCAGTTAATCGATTGCCAGGTGCATACATCGCATTTGGAGAGCTTAGGGGGGCAAGAAATAGCGCGCGACTATTTTCGCAAACTCCTCGATCAATATTGTGAATTATCTACAAAACCGATTGCTTGGCAAAAACTAAACACTTAATAAATACGACGCTGAAAGCTTCACAATTCTATGCGCCTTATATGATTATTTGCCTTGCAAGTTACTGATGGACTAGTCAAAGCACACGCCGCATTTATTGCTATACTGAGCCCAGCAAAGTTATTATTCGCTACAGCTCCTCATTTACGACGTTTGTCTTAGTTTGCCGAGGAAAATGAGAGCACCATCATTATCGTTAGGAGATTTTTAAATGATTAAAAAAGTGACAATTTTTCTTCCGGCCCTTCTGCTTGCTACGTTGACCGGCTGTTCATGGAATCGTTATCAAGAAGTCAGAGACACCAACCTGATTGCAGAAAGCCAAAAAGCAACTTGTGAACTCAGAGAAAAGCTATCCCGAATAGTACCGCCAAAATCTATCATTATTGTCAGCACCTTGCTCAACGTCGATAACTTGAATCAAACCTCAGCGTTTGGACGCATTATTTCCGAGCAAATAGGCTCGGCCTTTCATGATGCGGGACATGAAATCATCGGCATGGAAATGCCTATCGATTTGTTTGTTATGAAAGATGCAGGAGAACTGGCACTTTCTGACGAAACTAAAGCATTAATCAGAAAACACCAAGCTGCTGTTCTGGTTGTTGGCGGCGTTTACGCACCCGGCAAGAAAAACTCCTATGTGTCGTTACGGGTGGTTGATGTCTATACCAAAAGAATTATTTCAACTTACGACTTTTCAGTGCCCATGGGTCCTGATGCGAAATTTCTACTTGAACCAAGACCAGTTGCAAATAAAACACCTGCCGGTGAAGCTTCAGAAACCGCTGATGAAGCTGTTACCGCAGAACCTGCTGTTCAAGAAAGCACACCTGCTGTTGATCCTACTGCCGAAAAGGGCAAAGAAGAATTCTAACGTTCTTTTACTAGCCTAAAGCCGAGATTGGCCTGGCGTGTCCAGGCCGTCACCGAAGTTCGATAAGCCGATCGCAACCTTGACGGATCGGCATTCCAACCGCCGCCTCGAATTGAGATAAACACTTCGTCACCAACGCCGCCCTTGGCAGTACAGAGCTCCTCAACACCGGTGTATTTCTCGTCGTAATTGGAACACGTCCACTCCCAGACATTGCCTAGCATGTCATGCAAGCCAAAACTATTGGCGCGCAAACTTCCCACTTTGGTCGCAAAAAAATTCCCATCCTGACAATTGTGGATTGCCGGCCATTGCACCGGCCCTGACTGGGTAATATCAGCGACATTGGCGTAGCCGCAGCTAATATCAGGATTACTTCCCCAATAGCGGGCAGTATTGGTCCCTGCTCTAGCAGCGTACTCCCACTCGGCTTCTGTGGGTAATCTATATAGCTGGCCTGTCTCTTGGTTCAGCCACGCAATATAAGCCAGGACATCATTAAAACTCACACATGTCACTGGATGATCTTTGATCACGAAAGCACCTTGAATGGGTTGCTTCCAACTCGCCCACGCGCGCCAATCCCAAGATTTTTCGGGCGCTTTTTCGTAACTCCAGCAGCCCACTTCCGAAACATTTTTTTCAGCGTCACTTAGATAATTTGCAGTAGTAACAAATCGCTTAAACTCTTCCAAAGTAGTTTCATATTTAGCCAACTGAAAGCCTTTAACACAAACTCGATGTAAACCCTCATCCGCGCTATGTCCGCTTTCGTTTTCCGGGCTACCCATCTGAAAACATCCAGCCGGAATATTAACAAGCTTAGGAGCTAAAGCTGCGCCGTTTTGCTGTCGTATTCTGGAGGCTTGCGTGGGTAATTGGGATGTTTTGGATGGAGGCGTATTAGCAACTTCGCTTTTTGGAATCGCTGCATTGGCAGTAATCGACCCGATAAAAATATAAAAAACCAGGCCTATCCACGCCCCTGTGAGCCTAGCCATACTAACTTGCCCACTCTGCCAGTAATTGCTGTTTATTTAGGGCCAACCATTGAATAGCGATAATCGGAACTGCCGATTCTATCTCTCCATTGAGCAACATTTGATACGCCTCGTCAAAGCTAACCGCCCGCACCAAAATGTCTTCATGTTCGTGATCCAAACCATGAATCCCTCCGACTTGAGAGCTATCGATCTTGCCGCAAAATAGCGTAATTCGCTCAGACGAACCGCCAGGCGTGGTGTAAAATTCATTAATCACTTTTATTTGTTCAATTGTGCAGCCAGCTTCTTCTATAGATTCGCGATAGGCGACTTCCTCAGCGGTTTCTCCGGCCTCGATTGCACCGGCAACAATCTCTACCAGCCAAGCACGGTCAGGATTGAGTATCGCCCCAGCTCTGAACTGCTCAATCAAAACCAGTTTATCTGCCGTTGGATCATACAACAGCACAGCAACGCAATTACCTCTGACGAACAGTTCACGGCTGATTTCTTCACTCCAGCCACCGTCGTAAAGCGTATGTTTAAGGCGGTATTTTTCCATGCGAAAAAAGCCAGGATAAACAATTTCCTGGTCAAGAATTTCAAATTTCTTTTTCATCATTTGCCTTTGTAGGTGACTCGATAAATAACACCAAGAGTGTCATCACTGATTAAAACACTGCCATCAGGCATTTGAAGAATATCGACCGGGCGTCCCAACGCTTTACCATCTTGACCAAGCCAGCCAGTAATAAAAACCTGTTCTGCAATGGGATGATCTTCTTTAAACTTAATCAACACTACTCGATAGCCTTGCGGTTCAGCGCGATTCCAAGATCCGTGCTGAGCTACCAATAGCTGGTTTTTATACTCGCCAGGAAATTGTTTACCTGAATAAAAGCGTATGCCTAAGGCTGCCATATGCGCGCCAAACTTCCAAACGGGCGGTTTGAATTCCGTACATCTTTTATCCTTGCCAAATTCAGGATCTGGAATGTCGCCGCCATGACAATAAGGAAAACCAAAGTGATCACCAACCGCTGACCATTGATTGAGTTCATCCGGTGGAATATCTTCACCTAAATAGTCACGGCCGTTCTCGGTAAAGAACAGCGCATTGGTGCCAGGCTGCCAATCAAAGCCAACAGAATTTCTCATACCATGGCCGATAATTTCGAAATCGCTGCCATCACTATTCAGCCTCACCAAGGATGCATAAATGTCTTTTTCCGGCTTACAGATATTGCAAGGTGCGCCAACAGCTGTGTACAACTTGTTGTCTGGCCCAAAACGCAAATATTTCCAGCCGTGGTGCCGATCAGACGGGAACTTATCGAAGACGACTTTAGGTTTTGGCGGGGTTGCCAGCTGCGCTGTAATCGCATCAAAACGAATAATGCGATTCACCTCTGCCACGTAAAGTGAGCCATCCTTATAAGCCACGCCATTAGGCATATACAGATCACTAGCAATAATATAGTTTTGTTCGGCCACGCCATCGCCATTTTCATCGCGCAGCGCGTAAACCTTACCTTCTTGCCTGCTAGCGACAAAAATCACACCGTTATCGCCTAATGCCAAACTACGAGCATTGGGCACGTTGTCCGCAAAAATTGAGATGCTAAAACCATCAGGCAATTGCAGATGTTTCAGTACATCTTGATGGGTATTTTGCACAGCAAAAACAGTACTCGAACTCAACGCAAACAGAATAATCAGTAACTTTATAAAAACCATCGCTACACTCTCCAAAAATATACTTTGCGGTATATTAGCACTGCAAAGGGGTTGAATTCATTTATTGCTCCCCCATAGTAGTTTCGGTCCAACTTAACAATAAAGGTCTTTACCATGATGCGTATCTTTCTTTTTCTTGCAACCAATGCGGCGATTTTGGTTGTAATTAGTGTTTTATTTAATGTATTGGGCTTAAGCGGTACTTTAGATGCACAGGGCATAGATCTTAATTTGAATGCACTGTTAATTATGTCTGGAATCATTGGCGTGACCGGCTCGGTAGTATCGCTGGCAATGTCCAAATGGTCCGCAAAAAACTCTATGGACGTACATGTCATCGAGCACCCACAGAATCAAACTGAGCAATGGTTGGTTAACATTGTCGCCAAACAAGCTAAACAAGCGGGCATTGGCATGCCTGAAGTCGGTATATTTCAAGCCCCGGATGCAAACGCTTTTGCGACCGGCATGAATCGAAATAATGCCTTAGTTGCAGTCAGCACCGGCTTATTACAAAGCATGAATGCCGATGAAGTTGAAGCGGTTGTCGGCCATGAAATCAGCCATGTCGCTAACGGCGATATGGTCACCATGGCGTTAATGCAGGGCGTTGTTAACACTTTCGTATATTTCTTCGCGACTGTAATCGGTCATGTGGTCGACCGAGTAGTATTCAAAACCGAACGAGGTTACGGTCCGGCATATTACATTACACAAATGGTGGCGCAGATTGCATTGGGCATTCTGGCTTCAATGCTGGTCATGTGGTTCTCTCGTTATCGGGAATTCCGCGCAGACGCGGGTGGTGCTAACTTAGCCGGTCGTGAAAAGATGATTGGCGCCTTACGGGCGTTGCAACGCAGTCACGAATCAGAAGATCTTCCAGGTCAACTAGCCGCTTTTGGCATTAACGGTGGCGGCATGAGTCGCTTATTCATGAGCCACCCACCTTTAGCAGAACGCATAGCTGCTTTGCAAAGCGCACGCTAGCAACGTATTTATTTGAGCTTATCGCATGTGGACTATGGCCCAAAAGCTGTAGTCCACAACATGATTTACTGTCGAAATCTTCCCATCATGTTGCCCTTTGAAAAAGGATTATTAACCAAGGTTTTTGACGGTTCTTTTCAGTTAAAAATATCCTGCAATATTCTAAAAATAGGAACTTAATTTAGCTCTCTATGTCTGGCAATAACATTCAAGGAGGGGGTTTTAAAATGTCTGGCTAAGGCATCAACTAGATAAACAGAACGATGTTGCCCACCAGTACAACCGATCGCAACAGTTAGATAACTTCGACCTTCTGCTTCAAATCTTGGAATCCAACGTTGTAGAAAATCGATGACATCTTTAAGAAGCTCTCCAACCAGTGATTGTTCTTTAAGAAAATCAACGACGGGCTGATCTTTTCCGGTTAGCCCTCGTAAATCGGGCACCCAGTAGGGATTTGGCAGACTGCGCGCATCAAACACAAAATCAGCGTCTAACGGCACGCCATGTTTGAATCCAAATGATTGAAACTGTAGGGAAATATGCGTTATATCTCGCTCACCAATCTGGTCTCTAATTAAATCGCGTAATTGATGATAATGCGTGCGACTGGTATCAATCACTACACTGGCATGTTTGGCAATTGGGGTCAGCATTTCTTTTTCAAGCTTTAATGCTTCCTTTAACGGTATATTCAGATCCGTCAATGGATGGCGCCTACGCGTTTCACTGTAACGCTTCAGCAAAGTCGCCTCTTCCGCCTGCATAAAGATGATCTCGCAATCAATACCTTTACTGCGAATTAACAGCAAACTTTCTGAAAACGCTGCCAAGCTTTCACTCTGATTTCTTGCATCAATACCTATCGCTGTTTTTGCATAGGTCTTGATGTCTACGAGCATTACGTGACTGATAAAATCTTCCAGCAAGGTCACTGGAAGATTATCAATACAGTAATAGCCACAGTCTTCGAGAGTATCCAGGGCAATACTTTTACCGGACCCTGACAGACCACTGACAATAAGCAGTTTCATAAGATAGCGGACTCGTTTTGTGACAATGTCATAAATTCAAGCGCAAGAAGAGTTGTGATTCGAAAAAGATATAACCTCTGCATCACTAACTCATCTTGCGCTATTAAATTTATCTATGAACAGCGTGTTTTTCTTTGTGCTTAGTGATTTGACGCTCAAGTTTATTGACCATTTCATCAATGGCAGCATACATATCCTCTTGGTGATCTTCAGCAAACAAAGTTGCACCATTGAGTTTTAAAGTGGCTTCCGCTTTTTTGATTAGTTTTTCTACGGACAAAATAACGTGTACATCAGTAACATTGTCAAAATGACGTGCCAATTTTTCAAATCTAGCGTCAATATGTGTTTTTAACGCGTCGGTTACTTCAAGATGATGGCCTGTTACGATAACTTGCATGGAATAAACTCCTTATTAAATTAAAAGTCGAAAGTAGGTTGATATAAGAATGAAAGGCTTTATAAAATGCGCTTTCTCTCATTTGAAGGGGGAATAAACATCGCTTCCCGATATTTGGCAATTGTTCTCCGAGCAACATTAATGCCTTTTTCTTTTAATAAATCCGCCATTTTATTATCACTGAGTGGACTTGACGGGTTTTCATTGCTAATCAATTCTTTAATAAAAGCTCTAATAGCTGTCGATGAACATTCTCCTCCGCTATCTGTGGAAACATGACTAGAAAAAAAATATTTAAACTCAACAATGCCATTGGGCGTATGCATGAATTTTTGCGTGGTCACTCTGGAGATCGTTGATTCATGCAGCTTTAGTTCTTCCGCAATATCTCTGAGCACCATGGGTTTCATAGCTATTGACCCATGCTCAAGAAAACCAGTCTGCTTTTCTACGATGCTCCGACCGACACGAAGCAAGGTATCGTTACGACTGTGCAAGCTCTTAATAAACCATTTAGCTTCCTGCAGATGATCTTTCATGCAGTTATTGTCTTGGCTGTTATCAGCTCTTTTTATCATGGCCGAATAAAAAGGATTAATCCTTAATTTTGGCGCAATATCAGGATTAAGATTGACTTGCCATTGGCCGCCTTGCTTAGTGACATAGACATCGGGAACCACATATTCGGAATCTGAATCTTGGATTTTAGCGCCTGGCTTAGGATCTAAAGTCCTGATTAAAGCAACCACACCATCAAGCTGCTGCTCAGTAATATCCAATTTACGCATTAACTTGGTTTGCTCATGATTTGCCAACAAACTAAGATGCTCAGAAACGACAATTAACGCTTCTTGACGACAGGGTGTTTCTTCTGGCAGCTGCAGTAGCTGCAAACGCAAGCAATCAGCCAAATCAATCGCAGCAACACCTACTGGGTCAAAATTTTGCACCCGATGCAATACGGCATTGACTTCATCGAACTCAATATCGTCCAGCTGACTTTGTAGACCTTGGAAAATGTCTTGCGGAGAACTGATCAGGTAACCATCGTCGTTAATAGAATCGATGATAGCCATAGCGATAGCGTGATCACGTTCGGAAAACGATGTAAGTTCCAATTGCCAGAGCAAATGATCCAGCAATGTCGAAGATTTACTGCGGAGAATTTCAAAGTCAGCACCATCATCAGAGCTACTTGAGCTGGCTTCAAAGCTATTATCGTAAATATCATCCCATGAACTATCTACCGGCAATTCATCAGGAATGTCGGTTTGGGAACCCTCACTGGTAACCAAATCAGAGTTTTCAGTTTTTTTATCCCGTACCCCAACATCAGCAAGGTTCTCATCCTCATTAACCTCCAACATCATATTGGATTCAAGAGCCTGTTGAATTTCCTGCTGCAAATCCAATGTAGACATCTGCAATAACTTAATAGCTTGCTGCAGCTGCGGCGTCATGGCCAGTTGTTGGCCTAACTTAAGATGTAAGGATTGTTTCATTCAGTATCTTTATGATTGTTATTTAAAGACTAAAGTTACTGCCCAAATACACTTTGCGCACTTCTTCGTTAGCAACAATTGCCTCGGCATTCCCTTCGGCAATTACTCTTCCGTCGTTAAGTATATATGCACGATCACAAATTCCTAATGTTTCCCTAACATTGTGCTCAGTAATCAACACACCAATGCCACGATCTTTTAGATGCTCAATAATTTTTTTGATGTCTTCCACCGAAATAGGGTCAACACCGGCAAATGGCTCATCAAGTAATATGAATTGCGGATTAGTGGCGAGCGCCCTAGCAATTTCCACGCGCCGTCTTTCTCCGCCCGATAAACTCAAGGCCAGTTGATCACGTAAATGCAGAATATGAAACTCTTGCAGCAATTCCTCAATAACCAATTCGGCTTGCCCTTCAGTTAAATCAGCTCGAATCTGCAAGACAGCACGTAAATTATCAGCCACTGTCAATTTTCTAAAAACTGAAGGCTCCTGTGGCAAATAGCCAATACCTTGTGCGGCACGCAAATGCATCGGGTGGTTAGTAATATCCCTGCCATCCAGCGTAATTTGACCTTTATCCGCCTTGATCAAGCCCACCATCATATAAAAACTGGTGGTTTTTCCGGCACCATTTGGCCCCAACAAACCAACCACTTCGCCGGTATCAACGTGCAAAGAAACACCGTTGACTACGTTGCGTTTATTGTAATTTTTAATCAGCTGATGCGCTGCAAGATGACTCATGAAGTTACTATTGCTTGGCTTTAGGTTTGATTATTACATGAACGCGCTTGCTGTCTGAGGCTTTTTCGCCAGCCTTAACTAGCGAGGTTTTAATATCGTACTCAATATAATCGCTGGAGTAGGCGCCACTACCCTGCCAAACGGTAGCGTTATTAATTAACACCAGCAAATTCCTCTTAGGATAAAACTCCCCGGTAAATGCCTCACCAGTAATATCCTCCGCACCTTCACTGGGCGTTTGCTTAAATTTTGCCATTTTGCCGGTAAAGACCAATTTTTCCGCCTCACCATCTTTAAAATGCACGACCAATTTATCGGAATTGACACGAATGCTACCCTGCACTGAAATCACGTTACCGGTATATGTACTCAACTGAGTCGCATCATCGTAAGTCGCCGTATCCGAATCAATAACGATAGGCTGCTCAGCATCACTCTCTAATGCAAACAGGTGAGAACCATAAAGCAACAAAAACAGGGAGTAGATGCAAAGGATTAGGCATTTTTTATTTTTTTTCATATCTTCCTTTAACATGGCTTAGCAATTCCACGTAAATCGGCTCAACAAATACCAGCTTCATACCGGTTCCTACTGTCCTATTTGGAGGACTAATCAATTCGGCCCACTCCGACGTTTCTGCATGGCTAGTTTCCGGTTTAACCTTCAAATTAGACGTGTTAATAATAAGTTCTCGGGTATCAGCATCACCCGCCCTGTTTATAGCAACTTGACCATTTAAAAATAAGTCTTTGCCGTCAGCAGATAATTCGCCAGTTTCAGATTTGACCACCCAAGGGGCTGTATTGTCATTATAGAAATACATAGCCAAATTCTTTAAATGCGTTATGCCGTCATCACTGTAATGCATCATTTCATCAGCGAGCACTTTGCTTTTGGGCGTGCCCTGATCACTCATTTCCCATTTTGTATAGCCTTTGCTGAAATAATCAGGACTGTGCAAAGGGGCTTCCATTCGACTAATTTCAATAACGCCAGTCAGTTTTACCAACAGCCAGCTCAGTACGGCAATGGCAGCGGGATAAAATAAAAATTTGTGATCAGTTAGCTTCATTCCAGATAAGTACTCAATACAGAATCAAACGTTCCCTGTGCTTGCATTATAAAGTCACATACTTCTCGAACCGCACCCTGCCCTCCTGGCAATGTTGTTACCCAATCTGCACGCTGTTTCACTGCAAAATTGGCATCGTTTACTGCAATTGCCAAGCCGGCCCTAATCATGACTGGCAAGTCTAGTACATCATCCCCGACATGCGCGGCTTGTTCCGGAGTAATGGCCAGTTTTTCGATAATTTCATTAAAGGCTGCGACTTTGTGCTCGTGTCCTTGATAGACGTGCTCAATACCCAGATTTTTCATACGCAATGCCACTGAAGCTGACTTGCGCCCGGAAATAACGGCTACTTCGACACCCGTCTGGCGCAACAGTTTAATGCCATGACCGTCTCGAGCATGAAATGACTTGTACTCATTACCTTGGTTATCAAAAAACAATTTGCCGTCGGTTAAAACACCATCGACATCCAAAATCAATAATTTCAATTTTTTGGCTTTTTCAACCAGGGCTTCCGTCTGTTCGATTGTTTTCATTATACGATCCCGGCACGAATCAAATCATGCATGTTCAACGCGCCAATCGGCCGTTGATCCTGGTCTACAACCATCAAGGCATTGATTTTTTTCTGTTCCATAATCTGCATCGCTTCAGCTGCCAAAATGTCCGCCTGAATTACCGTACATGAGCTAGTCATTACTTCAGTGATTGAGGTATTGTGAATATCAAGATTGCGCCCAAGCATACGACGTAAATCACCATCCGTAAAAATACCCATCATCCGCTGTTCGGCATCAACAATGGCTGTCATGCCCAGTTTTTTCTCAGTCATTTCCAGCAAGGCATCGCTAATCAACGCAGTGTCAGTCACCACCGGCACTTCGTTACCGACATGCATAATGTCCTCTACCATAAGCAACAAACGCTTACCTAAACTACCGCCTGGATGCGATAACGCAAAATCATCACGGGTAAACCCGCGGGCTTCAAGCAACGAAACCGCCAAAGCATCACCCATTACTAAAGCAGCCGTAGTACTGGATGTCGGCGCGAGCCCTAAAGGACACGCCTCTTGCTCAACACTCACATCAATATGTACGGTGGCAAATTTAGCCATGGTCGACTGACTATTCCCAGTCAAAGCAATTAACGGCACGCCGATACGTTTAATAATTGGCAAAATGGTTAAAACTTCTTCGGTTTCACCTGAATTTGATAACGCAAGCACCACATCCTGCCGCGTAATCATCCCCAAATCACCGTGACTGGCTTCACCCGGATGCACAAAAAAAGCAGGGGTTCCGGTACTTGCCAATGTTGCCGCTATTTTGCCGGCAATATGCCCTGACTTGCCCATACCCGTCACCACTACGCGCCCAACACAGCCGTACATCAGCTTGCATGCCGCAACGAAACTATCATCGATACGAGCTGCCAGCGCTGCTACTGCCTGAGTTTCTACCTGAATGACAGCCAATGCCAATTCGCGAAGCTTTTGATCATGTAGTTTCATAATTTGCGACGGGTCACGATAAAGATAAATTCTGATGGCTCAAAAATTGCCTATTATGCCATGTTTATTTATTACTGCCCCACCAGATCATACGAAAGAGCATTGCACTGCAGTTATACAACGACAATAGTTTGACGAAATAGGGACTAGTCATAGAGAATAGTCGGCTAAGTTTGCTAATAACCCAACAGTTAAATCCCGCATGGATAAAAGCGTTTCCCCACAAAACAGCCTAGTCTCTGTTCGACATCTGACATTTACTCGCGGTGATACGAAGATATTCGACGATATTTCCATGGAGTTTGAACGCGGCAAAATCACTGCGATCATGGGGCCCAGCGGCACAGGCAAAACAACTTTATTAAAGCTTATCGGCGGACAGCTTTTTCCTAACCAGGGAATTATCAACATAGATAACAAAAATGTTCATCAATTGCGTAGAGCAGATCTGTATTCTCTACGCAAACGCATGGGCATGCTGTTCCAAAGCGGCGCGTTATTAACCGACATGAACGTTTACGACAATGTCGCATTTCCGCTGCGAGAGCATACTCACCTGCCCGAGTCTATGATCCGCACCTTGGTACTGATGAAATTACAGGCCGTTGGTTTAAGGGGCGCGCGCAATTTGATGCCAAATGAACTGTCCGGCGGCATGGCCAGACGGGTAGCATTAGCCAGAGCTATTGCTTTGGATCCAATGATGATCATGTATGACGAGCCGTTTACCGGCCAAGACCCTATATCTAAAGGCGCTTTAGTTCACTTGATTAAGTCCTTAAACAACATCTTAGGTCTAACCAGCATTATGGTATCGCATGATGTTCAAGAGACAACTGCCATTGCTGACTACATCTACGTCATTTCCGGCGGAAAAATTGTCGGACAAGGCACGCCGCAAGAGATAAAACAATCTACTTCCGAATGGGTGCAACAATTCATGACCGGTACCGCTGATGGGCCAGTCCACTTTCACTACCCGGCTAAAGATTATGTTGATGACTTATTATCATCCGGAAAACGTTATTAACGGCGGCAATGATGATTAAATTCTTACAACTTCTGGGTAAAAGCACACGCGCCAGCTTCACTAAACTGGGTAGAGCAAGCTTTTTTCTAATTCAAATAGTCTCCGGCATCGCAAGTGTATTGCCCAGACCCAGGCTGTTGCTGAAGCAAATGTATTCAGTCGGCGTTCTGTCTTTTTTGATCATCACTATTTCCGGATTGTTTGTCGGGATGGTCCTAGGTCTACAAGGCTATTACACACTGTCAGATTTTGGCGCTGAAGAAACCCTTGGCGTTATGGTTGCGGCATCCTTAGTAAGGGAACTGGGACCGGTAGTCTCCGCATTATTATTCGCTGGTCGTGCCGGCTCGGCTTTAACGGCAGAAATTGGCCTAATGAAAGCCACCGAGCAACTTTCCGGCATGGAAATGATGGCTGTAGACCCGATAAAACGTATTATTTCACCGCGTTTCTTAGCCGGATTACTATCTATGCCCCTGCTTGCCGCCCTATTCAGCGCTGTCGGTATCATTGGTGGACAATTGGTTGGATCCGGGCTGTTAGGCGTTGATGAAGGAGCCTACTGGTCGCAAATGCAAGCCAATATTGATTTCCAGGACGACATTATCAATGGCGTTCTAAAAAGTTTAGTCTTTGGCTTTGTTACCTCCTGGATTGCTTTATTTGAGGGCTACGACAGCATCCCAACCTCTGAAGGGGTCAGCCGCGCCACTACTCGTACTGTAGTTAATTCCGCTTTTAGTATTTTAGGTTTGGATTTCATCCTGACCGCACTCATGTTTGGAGACGATTAATGCAACACACCAACACTCAGGACACACTTGTCGGGCTTTTCGTCGCGGCGGGTATTGCCGGATTATTTTTCCTCTCGATGCAAGTGAGTAATTTGAGCTCATTCACTGAACATGACAGTTACACCATCACCGCCCGTTTCGAAAATTCCGGCGGCTTAAAAGTAAAGTCACCTGTCTCTGCCGCTGGAGTAAAGATCGGCCAGGTCACCGGCATCAGATTTGACCCCAAAACCTATCAATCTGTCGTTTCTTTAAGCATCGATGTGCAATACAACAACCTGCCTGAAGACACTACCGCCAGCATTTTTACCGCCGGCCTGCTCGGCGAGCAATACGTCAGTCTTGAGCCCGGTGGTTCAGATGATTATTTAAAAAATGGCGGCAACATAGAAATCACCCAATCCGCCATTATTCTTGAAAAAGCTATCGGCCAATTCCTGTTCAAATCAGCCGAAGAAAAAGCGGAAGGCAAAAAGAAGTGAGCAAACTCAACATTATTGATCAAGGCTCAGGGTCTTATATTATCGATGGCGATTTAACGTTCGCCAGCATCGATAAGCAGACCCTTAAATCCTTTGCCTTTCTTTCATCGGCAAAAGAAATCAGCATTGACTTAAGTAAAGTTAATAACACCGATAGTGCCGGCTTGGCCTTGATGATTGAGTGGATCAAATATTCTCGTCAGCACCGTTTACACCTTAGCTTCAAAAACATCCCTGAACAACTAATCACGCTGGCGAAACTCAGCGGCTTTGACAAAAACAGTCATCTCGCAATCTACATTGCTTGACCCTAACCGGTCAGCGCCTCCCACTACCTAACAACCCAGGGTCTTAAAATGGACAAACTCATCATTACCGGTGGCACCCAGCTCTCAGGAGAACTCCGCATCTCCGGCGCAAAAAATGCCGCCTTACCCATTTTGGCAGCCACCCTGCTTTCACATGCTCCCGTTAGCGTTGGCAACATTCCGCATTTACACGACATCACCACCACCATGGAATTGTTGGGGCGAATGGGGGTGCATCTCATTGTCGACGAAAAAATGAATATCGAAGTCGACGCGAGCACCATCAATAGCTATGTCGCCCCTTATGAACTAGTCAGAACCATGCGCGCTTCGATTCTAGTGCTGGGGCCATTATTGGCTAGGTTTGGCGAAGCCCATGTATCCCTACCGGGCGGTTGTGCTATCGGCTCGCGCCCCGTGGACATTCATATCAACGGTTTGATAAAGCTAGGCGCAGACATTACCGTTGAAGGCGGCTTTATTCACGCCAAAGCAAGCCGTCTAAAAGGTTGTCGCTTGGTGCTGGATCAAATCACTGTAACGGGTACTGAAAACTTGCTGATGGCAGCAGCGTTGGCGGAAGGCATTACTATTATTGAAAATGCCGCCAAAGAACCTGAAGTCAGCGATTTGGCGTATTTTCTCAACAAAATGGGCGCCAAAATCACTGGCATCGGCACTGACGTACTCACCATTGAAGGCGTTGAAAAGCTAGGCACCGAAAGCGTTCATTACGATGTTCTGCCAGATCGTATCGAAACCGGCACCTATTTAGTCGCTGCGGCCATTACCGGCGGCAAGGTCAAACTTAAAAACACTCGCCCAGGTCTGCTGGATGCTGTTTTAGAAAAACTGACCGAAGCCGGTGCCGAAATCACTACCGGCGAAGACTGGGTCGCGCTCGACATGCATGGTAAAAAACCCAAGGCCGTTTCTGTACGCACGGCCCCCTATCCCGCTTTCCCTACCGATATGCAGGCCCAATTTACGGCCTTAAATGCAGTTGCCGAGGGCGTTGGCATTATTACCGAAACGGTATTTGAAAATCGTTTTATGCATGTCCAGGAACTACAACGCATGGGGGCTGATATTAGACTCGAATCTAATACGGCCATTTGCACTGGCGTAAGCAAACTGACCAGCGCACCGGTCATGGCGACCGACTTGAGAGCATCGGCCAGCTTAGTGATTGCCGCACTGGTGGCTCAGGGTGATACCTTAGTTGACCGCATCTATCATATCGATCGAGGCTACGATCATATCGAAGAAAAACTCTCTCAACTGGGCGCAACCATTCGCCGCGTACCAAGATAGGCCTGATCATGTTAACCATTGCCGTTTCCAAGGGCCGGATTTATGAAGAAGCTCTACCTTTACTCAAAGAAGCAGGTATCACACCGCTTGATGATCCGGAAAAATCCCGCAAGCTGATTTTGCAAACCACTCGTGATGATGTGCAGTTAGTCATCATCCGCGCCACCGATGTTCCGACGTTTGTTGAATACGGCGCTGCTGATCTAGGCATTGCCGGCAAAGACGTGCTGTTGGAACATGGCGCAGAAAGTCTTTACGAGCCGTTGGATTTAAAAATTGCCTGCTGCAAACTAATGACAGCAACACACAAAGACGCGCCTGAGATTACCGGCCGCGTTCGTGTCGCGACCAAATATGTCAAAACCGCACAGCGTTACTTTGCCAGCCTGGGTATTCAGGCTGAAATAATCAAACTCTACGGCTCCATGGAATTAGCGCCACTGGTCGGTCTTGCCGATTGTATCGTCGACTTGGTTGACACCGGCAACACCCTTAAAGCCAATGGCTTGGAACCACGCGACTTGATCATGAACATCAGCTCACGGCTGGTCGTTAATAAAGCAGCCATGAAAATGAAACACCAAGCAATTGCTGCATTGCTTGAACAATTTGAACACACCCTAGCGCAGAGGTAACACCATGTCAGCCATCAACATCACTAAACTGGACAATTCATCAGCTGACTTTGACCAACAACTGCACCATCTAGTGACTTGGGATGAAGCTGATGACAGAGACATCAATCACCGCGTGTTGGACATTATTACCGACGTACGGCAAAACGGCGATCAAGCGGTTATCAACTACACCAACCGTTTTGATCAAACCGCTTTCAGCCATGCCGGCGAGCTTGAATTAAGCCAAGAAACGCTAAAAGCCGCCTGGGAGCAATTACCAGCCGACCAGGCACAAGCCCTAAAAACAGCAGCCGAGCGTATTCGCGCTTATGCCGAACAGCAAAAAATGGCGTCCTGGCAATACACTGAAGCAGACGGCACCGTACTGGGGCAAAAAGTGACGCCACTGGATAGCGCTGGACTTTACGTGCCCGGCGGTAAAGCCGCTTATCCTTCTTCAGTGCTGATGAATGCCATCCCGGCTAAAGTAGCCGGTGTTGGTCAGCTAGTGATGGTTGTGCCCACACCTAAAGGCGAAACCAATCAACTGGTACTGGCGGCCGCTTATTTAGCGGGCGTGGATCGCGCTTTTGCCATCGGTGGCGCCCAAGCCGTTGCGGCATTAGCTTACGGCACAGAAACTATCCCGGCTGTGGCTAAAATTGTCGGCCCCGGCAATATTTACGTCGCCACTGCTAAAAAGTTAGTGTTCGGTCAAGTAGGCATCGATATGATCGCCGGGCCTTCGGAAATTCTGATCATCTGCGATGGCAAGACCAATCCTGACTGGATTGCGATGGATTTGTTTTCTCAAGCAGAACACGACGAAAACGCCCAGTCGATTTTAATCAGCGACAACGCTGACTTCCTTGCGGCGGTTGAGAACAGCATTAACACCTTGCTGCCAACAATGGAACGCGCCGACATTATCAGCACATCGCTGTCTAGTCGTGGCGCATTGATTAAAGTGAACAATCTGGATGAGGCTGCCGAGGTAGCCAATCACATTGCTCCCGAGCATTTAGAACTATCCGTCGAAAATCCGGAAGCACTATCCGAACAGATTCGCCATGCCGGTGCCATATTCCTGGGCCGCTACACAGCAGAAGCTTTAGGGGATTATTGCGCCGGGCCTAACCACGTTTTACCGACATCAGGCACCGCAAGATTTTCATCACCGCTAGGCGTTTATGATTTTCAAAAACGCACCAGCCTGATCAATTGCTCACAAGCAGGGGCTTCTACATTGGGAAAAACAGCATCTGTACTGGCTCGCGGCGAGAGCTTAACGGCGCATGCGCGTTCTGCGGAATATAGAATCAAGGATTAAGAAAACTCTAATTAAGTCCCTCGGCAAGCTCAGGACGAACGGCAATATATTGATTTCGTTTGTGCTGAGTTGGTCAAACAGTCGAAGTGCAATTTTTAGAGATTTCCCTAAATAACAAAGATCCCAGTCCATCACCTTGGACACATCTCCTCATAAGCCGTCACCTTGGACCTTACCCATGTCACAAACAAACCTGATTAACTCCCTATTCCGTAAGGAAGTTTTAGCGCTATCCGCTTACAAAGTTGCCGATGCAACCGGTTTAATCAAACTTGACGCTATGGAAAATCCTTACTCCTGGCCGGAAGACATTAAAAACCAATGGTTAGAAACACTTAAAGATTGCCGGCTCAACAGGTACCCCGACCCAGAAGCCCGACAGCTGACTAACACCATCAAACACGTTTATAAAATACCCGAACAGTTTGATGTATTACTGGGCAATGGCTCTGATGAGATCATCCAATTGTTGTTAATGGCCTTACCGCCAGATGCCCAGGTGCTGGCACCCGATCCAGGCTTTGTCATGTACAAACAGCTTAGCCAATGCCTCGGGTTGACTTATCACGGCATCCCCTTGCTGGCCGATACGTTTGAGCTGGATTTACCGGCTATGTTAGCGGCTATCGAAACACATCAACCCTCAGTGATTTTTTTAGCTTACCCCAACAATCCGACCGGTAATTTATTTAATGCCGATGCAATTCGGGAAATTATCACCAAAGCTAATGGCCTAGTGATTTTGGATGAGGCTTACGCACCGTTTGCCGATGCCAGCTTTATCAATGAATTGCCGCAGTATGAAAATCTGTTGGTGATGCGCACCGTCTCTAAATTAGGTTTGGCCGGTTTACGGCTTGGCTATATTGCCGGCGCCCCTGCCATCATTGAACAACTTAACAAAATCCGCCTGCCATACAACATCAATATTTTGACTCAGGCGAGCACCGACTTTGCACTAAGCAACAGCGACCTATTTGACGAGCAAACCGCTGAAATCCGCGCCCAACGTGACGTTGTATTTGCCGGACTGAATGAACTGGACGGCATCACCGCCTACCCTAGCTCAGCCAATTTCATTTTGTTTAGAACAAAAAAAGACCACGCTGACAGTATTTTCACAGCCTTAAAAAATCAAGGCGTGTTAATCAAAAACCTCAACCCTCAAGGAGGTTTATTAACCGATTGCCTACGCGTCACCATAGGTAAACCAGAAGAAAACACCGCGTTTCTAACTGCCTTGCGCAACAGCCTATCAGCCGTGTAAATCTCTATTAAATTCATCGCACCGCTGTTAGGCAGCAAACGCAAACTAAGGGCGCTTCAAATGCCGCAAGCTTTAATGGTATATTGCCGCGCTACGAAAAATAGAAAAACAATGCACTTGTAAGTGCAGACCACCCCAGGAGAGTTTAATAATGAATACTGAAGGCGTCGACAAGTCCAAACGCCAGTTTCTGACCTCAGCGCTAACCGTAGTTGGCGCGGTTGGTACCGGCTATTTAGCTGTCCCTTTTCTTGCCCAAATGCAGCCCAGCGTTAAAGCTATGGCCGCAGGAGCACCTGTTGAAGTCGACATTAGTAAAATGGAAGCTGGTCAACTTATTAGAGTAGCTTGGCGTGGTAAACCCGTCTGGATACTTAACCGCACCCCAGAAGTATTGGAAACACTCAAAACCCTTGGGCCTCAACTACGGGATCCTTTATCCAAAGAATCTATCCAACCCGTTGAAAGTGCCAACGCTGAGCGCTCAATCAAACCGGAAATTTTTGTTGCCGTTGGTTTATGTACTCACTTGGGTTGCTCACCCACCTTTCGTCCGGAAATTGCGCCACCCGATCTAGGCGATAACTGGAAAGGCGGCTTTTTTTGCCCTTGCCATGGTTCTTGGTTTGATTTAGCTGGCCGCGTTTATAGCGGAGTACCGGCACCCACCAACCTGGAAATCCCCCCTTACCGATACGTTACCGATACGCAGTTAATTATTGGTGAAGATCTTCAACAGGAGAAAGGTGCATGAAACCAAGCCGTCTAACTTTATGTGGCAACTGGATTTTAGAGCGCTTTCCGCTCACGAATCTCTGGAACGAGCACATGGCGCACTATTACGCGCCCAAAAACTTCAATTTCTGGTATTTTTTCGGTTCATTAGCTCTGTTAGTACTGGTTAATCAATTTCTTACCGGCATTTTGCTGACAATGAACTACAAGCCGGATGCCAAATTAGCATTCGACTCGGTTGAATACATCATGCGAGATGTCAACTGGGGCTGGCTGGTTCGCTACATGCACTCTACAGGTGCATCAGCATTTTTCATTGTGGTTTACCTGCACATGTTCAGAGGCTTACTGTACGGTTCATTCAAGCATCCGCGTGAGCTGATCTGGATCTTCGGCATGCTGCTGTTTGTTGCCTTAATGGCAGAAGCCTTTATGGGCTACTTATTGCCCTGGGGACAAATGTCCTACTGGGGTGCGCAAGTTATTATCTCCCTGTTTAGTGCCATCCCTGTTGTTGGCGATGAATTATCGCTATGGGTCAGAGGTGATTATGTCGTCTCCGATGCTACGCTCAACCGCTTCTTTGCATTCCACGTTATCGCCGTGCCTTTAGTATTGGTACTGCTGGTGTTTCTACATATCGTGGCTTTGCACGAAGTCGGCTCCAACAATCCTGATGGATTAGATCTTAAAAAGATAAAACAGACCGGACGTCGTAAATCAGACGAAGAGGAAGAAGAAAAAATCCTTAGAGGTAACAACCCTGACCTGAAAATAATGGACAGCATCCCCTTTCACCCTTATTACACGGTGAAAGATCTGGTTGGCGTGGCGGTATTTTTACTATTTTTTGCCACCGTTATCTTCTTCATGCCTGAAATGGGCGGATATTTTCTTGAACATGCCAACTTTATCCCGGCAGATCCAATGAAAACCCCTGAGCATATCGCTCCGGTTTGGTACTTCACTCCGTTTTACGCAATTTTGCGGGCAATTCCTGATAAATTTGCCGGTGTCATTGGCATGGGCGGCGCGATTGTTGTGCTGTTTTTATTGCCTTGGCTGGATCGCAGCAAAGTCAGATCAATCCGCTATCGCGGCGGCATTTATAAAAAAGCATTGTTGCTATTCGTCATTAGCTTTTTGGCATTAGGTTATCTGGGTACACAACCAGCTACGCCAACAGCAACGACGTTTGCAAGAATTTTCACCGTCATCTACTTCGGTTTTTTCTTGTTAATGCCGCTGTACACCCGCTGGGAAAAATCCAAACCGTTACCAAAACATTTAACTTATCAACCCAGCCTGGAAGAACGCTTACCTGCGCTGATTGATACCTTTCACGAAGTAACTGTCCTCACACCTGTTCAACTGCAAGACGGCACAGTGGTTAACAAGAGAAGACCCAACGCGCGCGGCATTCTCAATGTCATCACTCGATTAGCAATAAAATTAAAAAAGAGCCTCGATTGATATGAAAAATTTTATAACGCTATTTTTATTACTGGCCCTGTCTGGCGGAGTGCAAGCCTCCCAAGGTGTTGAACTACAAGAAGCGGATATTGATCTATCAGACAATGCCTCCCTGCAACGAGGTGCAAAACACTTCGTCACTTATTGTCTTGGCTGTCATTCGATCAAACACATTCGTTACCTGCGCATCGCTCAAGACATTAATGTGGATCAAAAAAAGATGCTGAATGACATTGCGCCTGAAGGCGCCAGCATCTATGACCAGCTGCACAGTGCAATGAACGCACATGATGCAGAAAAATGGTTTGGCACCCAACCGCCTGACTTATCTTTAATAGCCCGGTCACGCGGTGCCGATTGGCTGTATAGCTACCTGAAAGGTTTTTACACTGATAAATCTCGGCCTTACGGAGTTAATAATCTTGTCTTTGAAGATGTCGGCATGCCTAACCCGCTGTGGCAGTTACAAGGCCAACAAAAGCCAACTTACAAAACCGTAGATGGTCAAAAATCTATAGATAAATTAGTACTAGAAGAGCACGGCACGATTTCTGATAAAGAATTCGATCAAGTCGTTAACGATTTAGTTAACTTTCTTGTTTATGTTGGCGAACCTATGCAACTAGAAAGAAAAAGCATGGGCAAATATGTCATTTTCTTCATCTTAATGCTGTTAGTCCTGTCCTACCTGCTGAAAAAAGAATACTGGAAAGACGTACATTAATTGCAAACACGAAAACAGGGATGTTTTCACCAAAAACAGTAAAAACTGCATTTTAACTGTTCGACAAGCTCACAGCTCACAGCTCAGCGCGAACGGTATCTTATTAGGTCATCCTGTTACGTTAGTAGCGAGCTTGTCGAACCAAGAGCGCATAACGAATTTCTCGAAGAAACAGACCATATTACGAATCTTTTTTCAACAAAGCCCAAGAGCTGATTTCTAATAAATCCATAATTAAATCAGCCAGTTGCTCGCTTTTACCCCACACATCAAAGCAAGAAATTTTTCAATCGTGTTACAATGCCTCCTCTTACCGCTCTACACCCCAAAGAGGTTGTTATTCGTGACAAACATTAGTACTCGTAGATCTGCCATGACTCTTTTTTCATCACCCACCTGCACAAAGAGCCATTGCGCGCGCTTTGTGTTGCTCGAAAAGGGAATTGTCGCCGATGTGGAATATTACGACCCGACCGATCCTCCGGAAGATTTAATAGAACTTAATCCGAACGGCATCTCTCCCACCTTGATAGAGCGCGATCTGGTTCTTTACGATTCCCGCATCATCATGGAATACCTGGATGAGCGCTTTCCGCACCCACCTTTGCATCCGATGGACCCTGTGTCCCGCGCAACAGCGAGAATGCTGATCAAGCGCATCGATCAAGATTGGTATCAGCTGCTTGAGGAAATTTTAAGCTCTGGCGAGAAGAAATCAGCACGCACCAAAAAATTGCTGCGCGAAAGCATCATCTCAGTAACACCTGTATTTGGTGCCAGACCATTTTTCATGAGCGAAGAATTCTCAATGGTCGATTGTGTTGTTGCCCCATTGTTATGGCGTTTACCCAGCGTAGGCATTGAAACGTCATCACTCAACGACACCATCAACAATTACGCCTTAAAAATATTCAACCGGCCGGCATTCAGACACAGTCTGAGCGATGCCGAGAAAGAAATGAACGAGATCCTCAAATGACATCCTTAAAACCTTATCTGATCCGTTCGATTTATGAATGGATCGTCGATAACGATTTAACACCGCATCTGTTGGTTGACGCCGAAAATACCGATGCCGTATTGCCGCAAGAATTTATCGAAGACGGCAAAATAGTCCTAAACATCAAACCACAAGCCATCCAAGGCTTATCCCTTGGCAATGATTTTATTGAATTCAATGCCCGCTTTAGCGGTAAACCATTGCACATCGTGACGCCCGTCACTGCAGTTCTGGCAATTTACGCCAGAGAAAACGGTAAAGGCATGGTGTTTGATCGCGAAGATGACGATAACGGCAACGAGCCGCCACCAGAAAAAAAACCTGTAGCCAGCAAACCGCATTTGCGTGTTGTGAAGTAAAACGGCGCGTTAAACACCAAAATGATCGTAGATTGTGAAGCAAATACCAGAGCATTTCATTGAACGCCTTAAAGAGGTTTTCTTAATGCAACAACGCTTAACTATAGGTTGGAAAGTTTCAACCCTAAACTCGAAACTTGCTAGCTTGCGCTACAGAGCTATGTTGCCAGTGCTAGCGTTAGAAAAGTTGGACGTTAATAGTAAAATTTTCCTTAGACTAAAGCGCTCTAGTTTAGCTAAATTGGATGCGCTAGTGATTGTCAAAAGTTTTACTTTTGAAGACTATTGGTTAGCACAAGAAGCAGTAAAAATGAAGATACCGGTTATCTTTGACCTGTGTGATAATATTTTCATAGATAAATATCGGGGGAAGGATGGTTTATCTCCCTCTGAAGTTTTTTTACAAATTTCCAATATAGCAAGCGCAATCGTTGTACCTTCAGAACCACTTGCAGCCATTGTTAAGCAGAGAATAATTCGGAACATTCCGGTATATGTTGTCCCAGACGGGGTAGAAACAGAAGCAACATTAGCAGGAGCAAAAAACCGCCTGTTATTACCGCAATATATTGAGTACTGTTATCGTCTGTTTCATAGGTGCAAAAGATCTATAGATCAACTCAAGGGCAAATTCTCCTTCATAAAAACAGGCTCGTCAGTTGGAATTTTATGGGGAATTGTCAAAGAGTCGATCAAAGTTGTTAAGAGTATCCTACGTTTCTTAGTGAGCGGAGTTGCCAAACGGGTACTAAGTTACTTAAATTGGCGTTTCTGGGCTAAATTAGCATATCCATACTATAATGGGATTTCTTCTAAGCTAACAGGAGCTCCTTCAAAGCTTCATCCTCGAGCAAAAACTACAAATACTGTTGAACAATCCAATCAACCGGCTTCTTTTTCGCCGTTTTTACGCAAAATTGTTTGGTTTGGAAATCATGGTGCAGAGCATGCAAATTTTGGCATGCTTGATTTGCTTCAAATTCGTGAGCCCCTGGAGAAGCTGGCCCGTGAGTTTCCTTTAGAGTTGGTAGTAATTAGTAATAATTTCAAGAAATTCAATAACCATATACATCAGATTGAAATACCTACTCGTTATATTGAATGGGATGCAAATTCAATGACATCCCATTTAAAGGACGCAGATGTGGTTGTAATTCCAAACAGCCTAGACGAGTTCAGTATATGCAAATCAGCTAATCGGGCCGTTCTTGCTCTTTCTAATGGAGTGCCCGTTGTAGCGACATCGACCCCCGCACTTGCTAAGCTACGCGAATGTATTGTGCTTGATGATTTTGAAAATGGCTTACGCCATTATCTGAAGGATGCAGAATTCGCTAGTCAGCATGTGCATAAAGGACGAGAACTTACTGAAAAATTATTCGGTCAGCAGGTAATTGGGAGACTATGGAAAGAGTTGATTGACAAGGCACTTTCCAGTTCCTTGCAGCAAGATAATTTATTTAAACCGGAATTGATTTTCGCAGTACATCTACCTCAGGATATTGAGCTGGCAACGCCCGTACTTGAAATAGCCCGTAAGAGGGGGATTCAATGTGCCATTTGGGGTAGTCTCGCCGCTATTCGGCGTTGGCCTCATTTGGGCAAGTGGATACAAAGCCAGAGCATGGAATGGCGTATACTTCCGCATGATCTGAAAGGAATTGACATTAGTGTATTTCCTGATTCTGCCTACGCTTTATTCTCAGTTACTGAAACTAATCTAAATCCTCACCGTTTCACCCATCAATTGACCAAGCTCGCCAATACCGCCGGTTTATATACTACAACCATGCAGCACGGCTTTGAGAATATTGGTCTTAGCTATAGTGATGATATTCATGTTATCGAGCGCATTAGGATTGCCTCAAGCAAGATCTTTACATGGGGCTCATTAGAAACATTACATCAAAACATCCCAAAGTCTTTGCGTGAGAAATGTATTGCTGTCGGTTGTCCAAAACCAGAAACTGTTGACAGAGTAATGCTTGAAGAATGGAGTGAGCGTGGTCGGCCGATCATTGGTATATTTGAAAATTTACATTGGCATCGATATACAGAGGAGTATCGTAATTTTTTCCTTGATAGTGTGTGGCAAATTGCCGAAGTGTTCTCGGGGGTTGATTTTCTAATTAAGCCTCATAACACTGGATTATGGTTGACCAGCCGTTATCAAGGTGAAAAACCAGAGATGGACAATTTAACCATTGTTGACCCGAAACTCGCACAGTGGGCAGGTATTACCGCACCTCAATTGTTCGGCAATCTGGCCGGGGTGATCACAACCCCATCGACTGTCGCTCTGGATGCTGCGCGTGCCAGAATGCCGGTAGCAGTGGTTGCGAGAGGAATTGATTTGAAGAATTACGAGCCGCTATCGTTAATTCACTGCATTGATGACTGGTGCGCATTCGTTGAACAGACCATTGATGAACATGGACGTAAAGCACTGCTGGATAATTCACGGCAATTCGTAAATCGAGTTTTGCTGTCAGGTGATGCCACATCGCGAATTGTGGAAGACATTATGTCTCACAAGCAAAAACGGGGAAATCGAAATGCAGCGTATTGATATTCGTGCAACCAGCAACCTCTTATAGGAAAGTATATTTTTGCTTTGTTGCTTGAAAATTGGAGCCCATTTAATTGGAAAAATGGCTATATATGGGGACTATTATGTCAACTAATGATGTTATCAGAGTTTACGTAGGTGCGGATCGTTCGCAGCAGGCAGCCATCAAGGTGCTGGAGTACTCTATCAAGAGGCATACGACTGCCACAGTCGAAATTATTCCGATGATTGACCTTGTAGTGCCTCAGCCCCAGGATCCACGAAATGGGCAAAGGACAGGGTTTTCCTTCAGCCGATTTTGCATACCTAAACTTGCCTGTTATTCTGGAAAAGCGATCTACATGGATGCAGATATGCAGGTATTCAAGGATATACGTGGGTTGTGGAATTTGCCGTTTAATGGGACGAAAGTGCTGATCCAGCAGGAGGTGAAACATCTGGATGTCAGTATGAACAAAGAAAATACACCGTCCATGCGGATCAAGCAGTGCGCAGTGATGCTTCTGGATTGTGGACGGCTGAATTGGGACATTACATCCATCGTGAATGATATGGATGAAGGCCGATACAACTACGAACAATTGATGTATGAAATGTGCATCCTTGGCGAAGACGAGATTGGTTACTCCATACCGTTTGAATGGAATAGCCTTGAATATTTTGACAAAGATACATGCTTGATCCACTTCACTGACATGGGAACCCAACCTTGGGTTTCAACCAAGAACCCTCTTGGTGAAATTTGGTTCAGTGAAGTGCGACGAATGATTGCAGAGGGAAGTCTTAACCCAAAGCTATTAGAAGAAGAAATTCAGTTCGGCCATTTTCGGCCATCTCTAAGGCGGGAAATTTGCTACGGACACCGAGTTCCAAAATTTTTAAGGCCTTTATTCAACAGAATGAATGCTGCACTTGACTCACTATCTGGGTATGTTCCTCATAAGTCCGTGTACGAGAAAAAGCGCGAACGCAATCGCGCTGTCAAAGAGTATGAAAAGACGTTGCAGGAATCAAAGGCGTAATCATGGCGGTACAGCCCATTATTCATAAAAGTATCGATTGGTTTCGCTCACGCATATTGCAACGGCCAGCGCAGCACACAGCACTACTCGGAAGCCCTGAAGCACCGATGCGTTTGCTGGTTGTCGCCAATGCATTGATTCCCACGGTTCAGCTAAGTCTTGTCTATCCGCTTGAGGCTAGTATAAACATTGGTCAGTGTGCTATCGACTTCCTCACTGAGCACGACATGAAGCAAAAATTCGGTAAAAAGCTGCGTTCTGTTGAAGTTGCAGCGTGGGTTAAAAGTCAGATTATCACCAAGAAACCCACTCATATTGTTTTTTGTCGCTACAGTGGGCCACATTACGAGGAAATACTTGCAGTTGCGGAATCGCAATGCATACCAACTATCTACTTTATTGATGACGACCTGCTTAATGTACCTCTGGAACTTGGCCAACAGAAATACGATTATCACAATCACCCGCTTCGCCTCAGTGCAATTCGTCACCTTCTCAGTAACGTTGATCTTGTCCATTGCTCTAACGAGCGACTGAAGTCACATTTGCAAGCTCTTGGTATTGGCGGCAATCTTCAAACAGGCAAAATCTTTTGTGCAGGCAAAGTCATCAGTCCTGCAGAGGAACGTCAAGCTGCCCTGATAGGCTACATGGGTTTTGATCATGCTCATGATTTTGAGGTGGCGCTGCCAGCATTGATTAAAATATTGCGTAAATATCCTGAGCTGCAATTTGAGATATTCGGAAAAATCCCTAAACCGGCCATACTGAACGAGTTCGGGAAAAGAATTGTCGTCCTCCCTGTCGTATCCAATTATGACGAATTTCTTAAAGTATTTGCTTCAAGAAAATGGGATGTTGGAATATGCCCTCTTGCGCCAACAGAATTTAATAAAGTTAAAAATATTAACAAATGGATTGAATACACTGCAGTGGGAGCTGCCGTCATTGCTAGCGCTGGTACGATTTACGATACATGTTGCAGTGATGATTGCGGACTTCTCGCTTCAACACAGGATGAATGGCTAACCTCGATCGAAACGCTTATTACTGAAAGTAACCTAAGGTTTCAGCTCGTTTCCAATGCCCAAAAACGTTTAGAGCAAGAGTATTCAGTTAATAAATTGCGTGACCAAGTGTTGAATATATTTCAACAGGCACGTGAAAACCTGAAGCATGACATGACCAGCTGACTGTGGTCATGTCGTAGCTATTCGATTCAAATAACAAACACATGCTATTTAATTCTATTGAATACTTGATCCTGCTCACTTTAACTGTGGCGCTTTACTGGGTAGCGCCATGGTTGAGAGCACGGCAATGGATCGTTTTTCTTGCAAGCATCTATTTTTACATGAGTTGGAGCAGTGTTTTTGTACTGATGCTTCTTACCCTTATCCTTATCAACTGGTTATTGGGTTCGCGTATCGAAAACTCTCGGAGCCGTTTCTGGTTAGTGCTAGCATGCTTGATTAATCTGGGATTGCTTGCATATTTTAAATACGCTAATTTTTTCCTGGAAAACGTGTCAACGTTGGCCAAACTGTACTACCCGGCCATTCAATCGCCGCACTTGTCAATCATCCTCCCTCTTGGGGTGTCTTTTTATGTTTTCGAATTGATCTCATACCAGGCAGATATTTATCGCGGAAAAATCAGGCACGAAAGTAATCCGTTGGTGTTCTCCATTTTCGTACTGTTTTTCCCTCATCTAATTGCTGGGCCAATTTGCCGGGCAGGCCAGTTCATGCCGCAGGTGCATGTTTTGCAGCGCTTGGATGCCACAAAGATTTATAACGGCTTATATCTTTTCCTGGCAGGATTCGCTCTAAAATCTGGCATTGCTGATGGCATTGCGCCATTCGTGAATGTAATTTTCTCTGCCCCGGATGACTATTCCGGCCTCGATAATCTGATGGCTACAATCGGGTTTGGCGTCCAGATACTTTGTGATTTTTGGGGTTATTCATTGATGGCCTTGGGCGCCGCATTATTGTTTGGCTATGTGCTACCGCACAACTTCAACTTGCCATATGCGGCATTGAGCATTCGTGATTTTTGGCGGCGCTGGCATATGACGTTAAGCAATTGGTTGCGCGACTATCTTTACATAGCTCTCGGTGGTTCACGCACAGATGCAGCATGGAAAATCCAGCGGAACCTAGCTCTGACCATGTTGCTTGGGGGTCTATGGCATGGGGCAAGTTGGAACTTTATTATTTGGGGTGGTATTCATGGTGCGGCACTAGCCATTAATCGATGGTTTGAAACGACCAGCTTACCGAAAGTAATCACAATTCCTTTGCGTTGGCCTCCTTTAGCATGGCTTGTGACGATGAGCACAGTCTTTGCGGCTTGGGTGTTTTTCCGCGCTTCGAGCTTTGGAGAAGCCATTACGATACTTGAAAAAATTGTTTCACCGGCAAGTAATTGGGATGAAACCAAGATTTCCCCAGTTTTTTTTGAGTTAATGCTGCTCTACCTTCCATTACAGTGGTTGGTGCATCGCACGACTTACCAACTTGATATGGCTTCACAAAGCTTGCGTTGGCAGATTCCAGCAGTAACGGCCCTTACGGCTTTTGCACTGATTTATTACGTTGATGGTAATGATTTCATCTATTTTCAGTTCTAAGCCCGAGAATTTCGCATGGCGGAAGGTATTTCTATCAGTATTTGTTGCTGGAGCCACACTTGTTGCTATAGAGGTCGGGGTACGCATTGCTGAGCCCCGCGTTAATGAGGCTGTCCCTACAAACAACATCGAACTGCTTGAATATCTGCAACATGCCCACATTAGTGGACGTGAGATTGGTAATCAAATGTTGGTACATAATGTTGCTCTGTTCTCCAAGTATCCAAACCCGGACTCAGTAACCACTGCTTACGTTGGAACATCCCGAACCAAATTGTTGCGTCCAGAATGGTTTGGCATCAGTAACGCTGTTAATGGCTCAGGCAATTCATACAATGAAATCAGTTATGGATTATTGTTACAGGCTGAAATATTAAGGCTGCGCTTTCCTAATTTGCGGCGTGTTTACTTTGAGTCTTCACTACTATTGAGACGACCAGCCAGGCTGATTCTTGAAGATGATCATCGTAAGTATCTCCCCCTGCTTGAAACATTATTGCCACTACGTGACCGCCTTCCTGGAGGAGATGTATTTCGTCAAACTGTAAAAAATGAACTTGCCAGTCTTGTTAAGCAGCGTTTAAACATTTGGGAAGATTTCCACTTACATGCATTGAAAAAAAATGCAGATTTACGTTTCTACAAATTTTTTGCCGGGGAAGATACAAGTGCTAAATCTGGTATCCCAGTACTCGAAGACAAGTGGTTGGCAAACCTGAATCCCAATGGTGAACGAAAATCACCACCCGGTAAGGCTTTACAAGCTAAAGATCAAAAACCAAGCATTACAAACGAGCATGTAAAAGTGCAACGGCTACGAGAAATTACAGATTGGGCGCCATGGGATGGGTTGTTTGATTTGATCGCACTATGGGGACATGAGCACAATATAGAAGTGGTATTTTTTCAACCCCCCGTGCGCTCTGACTTATATCAATTTCAGGTAAAAAACGGGCTAGAGGCCCATAACAGAGACTTGAAACGGGTAGCGAGAGTATATAATGTGCCCTTTATCGATCTTAATCAACCTGCCCTTATGTACATTGATGATTGGTCTATTTTTTCGGATGAAGACCATATGGAAACATGTCTTGGAGTAGTTTTGCTCCAATCCGCAATTGAAGTTGGATACGAAAAATTCCATAAAACTGGTGATTTGTTTCCTATGGAAAGCAAAACTCAAATTAAGCAAGAAGCGGCTAATAAATTAAATTTGTGTAAAGAAAATAGGACAATTAGTGTTAAAAATTATTAATTCTCAGTTTAGAGAGAATCTTCGTCTTGCCTGGGATCTTGCTCACCGAGATCTCAGCGCCAAATATCGCCGTTCAGCCTTGGGGTGGTTATGGCTGATATTGCCTCCAGTTTGCCTGTTGGCTATTTATTCGTTGGTGTTTGGTCGGATTTTCGGTATTGAGTGGAAAATACCTCATCATGGAGATACTGAGAGCGTTGGCTTTGCTTTGCCTTTCTTTGTGGGTTTATCTATTTATTTGACTTTGTCCGATGTTGTTAATTCTTCAACCGTATTATTTGCGAGTAAGCGTACTTATGTCGTTAAGTCTCCATTTCCATTGTGGGTAATATGGCTGGCAAATCTACTGCGGGCGGCGGTACATGCTGGTGTGTCTCTATTACTAGTGTTGACACTCGCACTGTTTCAGCAAAGATTGACAATTGTAGGTTTTGGCTGGATGGTCATAGGTCTGCTTTGTTGCTGTGCTTTTGTCAGTTCCCTTTCTTTATTGCTAGCCGCTTTAGGAGCATTCATTGGCGACATTTCGGAAGCAACTCGTTTGCTATTACGGGTACTATTTTACGCAACACCAATCACTTACCCCTTAATAATGGTACCGCTGCCTTATCGTGAATGGATGTGGTTCAATCCGCTTGCAACCATGGTTGAGTTATTACGTGATCCGATCGTGTTTGGTCAGATGCCACCGCTACAGGTACTTGTTATTTTTTTCTTTTCTTCACTGTTGTTATTCGGTGTGGCACTGTGGGTGTTTCGGCGAGTAAAGGGAGTTATATCGGATGTCGTCTGATCTAATATTGCGAGCAACCGAGATAAGTAAGATTTATTCGGGCACTACACACCCTCTAGCAACCCTGCGTCACGCGCTGTTCGGTACTGCATCGGATGTAACTGATCAGTATCCCGTACTTGAGGGCATTAATCTCGAAATTCGTCACGGCGAAACCGTCGGCATCATGGGAAGTAATGGTGCTGGCAAAACTACGCTTTTGGGTATTCTAGGTAATGTTATTGAACAGACTGAAGGTAAAGTAGAGCGGTTTGGTCGAATTGCCACACTTTTGGGTTTGACTGCTGGATTTAACCCTAATTTTTCTGGGCGAGAAAATGCCTATCTTTTTTGTAGTATTCAAGGTTTAAGTCGCCGTCAGACTGACGAACGAATTGCCGACATAGAAGATTTTGCCGATCTGGGTCGATATTTTGAATTACCGCTCCGAACGTATTCCTCGGGAATGCAGGCGCGCTTGGCTTTTGCCAGCGCTGTTCATGTTGCTGCAGATTTAATCATTATTGATGAAACATTAGCCGTAGGAGATGCCAATTTCCGGATGAAGTGTTATGACCGAATTCGGCAGATGAAGCAGGATGGACAAACCTTCATACTGGTAAGTCACAATCAAAATATGGTTGCTAATTATTGCACCCGCGGCATTGTACTCGACGGAGGAAAAAAAGTGTTCGATGGGCTAACCTTTGAGGCTGTAGAGGTTTATAAGCGCATCCGAACTGAAGCAATGGGCGATTCGGACTTAAAAGGCAAGGTACTCAAGTTGGCATCGAATAAAAGATCGCTCGATAGTGCTGCGGTAATGAAAGATTTTCGCTTGACGGAGCGTAATATTGATGGCGAAACATTTGGTGTGGTTAGCGCACTGTTGTCTGTACAAAAAGACATTGAACACCTATCCGTCAATTTCGGCATATCAAATCAACATGGCATTGTGGTATGCGCATGGGATGGAGCTCGATCTGTCCTAAAGATTCCAAAATTAAATTCAGGGGATGAACGCAATTTAGAGATGATATTTAGTAAACGGCTGCTGCCTGGGCGTTACTTTATTAGTTGTATAATAAATGAGCTTATTGGTGACGTAACCAAGCCTCAAAGTATTTACCAGAATTTCCTTTCTTTTGAAATTGTCGGAAGCGATGTAATGAGTGGAATAGCTGATCTCAATATGAGCCTCGTGATGCACGAATAGCAAGATAACATGACATAAATAATACATTTTTAGTGAGCGATAAGTATTTTGATAGAACCTAGCAAGCCCAAAACCAAGCCCCGCCCTCAGAAATTCAACGCATCATTGAGTTTCCCACACCGGCCGCCGTATGATGCTCTTTTTGCAGAGAGGGTGCCCGTGTTACAAGCATTCCAATGTGCATTGGGTAATTACTTGCAAGAGCGTGCGCAAGTTGGGGATAATTTTTGGGGGCGGTTTGGATTGTTACTAAACCTCTCCATACATCCATTCAGGGCTGTTGAGTGCGGCATCTATACCGGTAGCAGTCTGCTAGCGTGTGCATCAATGTTGCGCGACACTAACATACCTTATCGAATGATTGGCTTGGATACATTTTCTGGCTTGCCCCCCCTTTCAGCCAAAGATCGAAGTCTTGCGCCAGAAGGTGCAAAATATCTTGACACTAAGGTATTTACAGATACTTCGATGAAATCTGTACAAGAAAAAATCAATAAATTAGGTTTGAAAAATAATATTGAACTACGAGAAGGCTTGTTCAGCGAAACACTTCCAACGTTACCTGAACAACTCTATCATTTTGTTAATATCGATTGCGATCTTTACGATCCACATATTGAGTGCTTGGAATATTTCTATCCACGCATGGTAAAAGGTGGCATTTTATTCTTTGATGATTACCATTCTGTTGAATTTCCAATGGCACGCCAAGCAGTTGACTATTTTATGCGTGATAAACCCGAACAACTTTTACATTTGCGGTTCGGCAAAATTGAGCCCAATCATACAAAAGCCTTTTTCGTCAAGTATTGATGGATTTTATAAAATCCTGCTTAGTTTGGCTAAGGAGGCATATATTTTGCCAAAACAATACCCAGGCAAATCTAAATCAGTCGGAGAACAAAAACTTCGTACAACTCGCAGATTACGGATTTGGATCTTATGGCGAAGGTATCAAGTTGGGGAAGGGTATTGAGATTGTCGGGTTTGCCTCTCAAATTCGGCTTGGTCACAATGTTTATATCGGCGATGGGGCAAGATTGGTCTGCTCTGACGCAGCCGCAGAAATCGTTATCGGAGATGGCACAGTCATTCAGGCTCGGGCTATTCTCGAAACTGGGCCAGGCGGGCGTATTGAGTTGGGAAGCATGAATTCAGTTAACCCCTATTGTGTTCTTTATGGGCACGGTGGGCTAATAACCGGTGACTTTGTCCGTATTGCTGCACACACCGTAATCATTCCAGCAAATCACATCTTCGATAACCCAGATGTTCCAATTACCCGGCAGGGAATTAGCAAGCAAGGTATTAGTATTGGCCGCGATGTCTGGATTGCGGCTGGTTGCCGCATCTTGGATGGCGTTGTGATTGGCGACGGTTGCGTGGTTGCTGCTGGCGCTGTCGTTAATCGTAGTATTGCTCCATTTTCAGTTGTGGGTGGTGTGCCGGCCAAAGTCATCAAAATGCGCAATTCGAGAAAATAGCCCTTCCATTTTAATAAAATGATGGGGGGCGTGCGTGGCTTTGGGCTCCCGGGAACATGACTAGCATGTCTGGGGATACCACGAAAATAGGTATCTATATATTAAGAATGCTGGATGTATATACTTGGATCAAATGTCATGTTGTTCGAAGCAGAGGCGCTGATATATCAACGTATGATGCGATGTTTGACCATTACAACACAAATGTATCCAATTTGTTTTCTTGAGCTGTATGTTTGTCGATTAGCCATAGATGCACATAAATAAAAACACTAACCGCGATACTTACACAGTGAGCACGATTAATAAGAGCTTGATTACCGGTGCGCTTCGTGGCCTAACTGCTTTGGCTGTACTGCTGTCCTACGACGACCACGCTCATTATTAGGCGAAGAACAATAGGTTATGAATGACTAATAAATTATATAATATTCAAGCACTTAGAGGCGTCGCCGTTTTGCTGGTGGTTCTCTATCATTTGTGTTGTGCCGAAGCGAAGCTCTGGCCACACGCTGATTTTAAGTACTTTTCTTTGCTTAAATTCGGTTTTGGCGGAGTTGATCTGTTCTTCGTCATTAGTGGCTTTATTATAACTTTTGTTAATTATGACTCATTAGGAAACCCAAAGGCCATACCTAGCTACTTGGAGAAACGTTTCCTAAGAATTTTCCCTTTGTACTGGCTGGTTTTCGGTTTCATTGCTGTAACTATTCACTATGAAGTAGGCGTGCACGGCTCTGTCGAATATGTTCCGTTTTTTGGTCATATTAAAGCACTTCTTTTGTTGCCCCAAAACTCAACCAACTACGCGCTAGTACCTGTTGCTTGGTCACTAGTGTATGAGGTAATTTTTTACGCTGCATTCTGTATATTTATAGTATCGCCAGCAAATAGATTTATGCAACTATTGATCATTTGGTTAATAGTTTTGGTAGGATTGAATTTGACAGTCGACCCCATGGAATCCCCAACCTTAACTGTACTTTTTAGTCCCCTAAATATCGAGTTCATATTAGGCTGTCTATCAGGTGTTTTAGTTCGCAAGAGGATATTAGTTAAACCAATACTTGCGATAGTAATTGGATTACTATGGTTTGGTGTTGGTGCATTTGCAAATGCGTCAAACTTTGCGAATTTCGATCTCTATTTGACAAGACTGATAGCCTTCGGATGTCCTTCGTTCCTTATTCTTTATGGGTGTTGCGGTCTTGAATTTCATGACAATTTTTTTTATTGCCAATTAGTCTTCAAAAACTTGGTGACGCATCGTATTCAATCTACCTGACTCATCTTACTTCGTTTGCGGCAATCCGAAGATTTACACATGGGACAGAAGTAATATTTGGCCCAGAATATGGGAGCTTTGTTCAGCTGGGATGGGATTTTCTGATGCTATCTACTGCTTTAGTTGCAGGTTTTTCTGTTTATTATTTACTTGAAAAACCGCTACTAAATGGCTTGCGTCGTCTCCTGATTGTAAGATCGGCTACGTTGAAATTGGCGGCGGCACATCAAAGGGAATGAAGCTTCAACAGCAAGCGATGAGCGAAACGAGGTGGATATGTTAAATGAATGCCAGTTGAGAGAAGAACCAGCAAGAATCTTTGTGGCTTCCACGCCTGCCGAGTGGCTGCCAATGCGAGTCCTGGAGTTCTCGATAAAAGAGACTACATCTCTGCCGGTTGAGGTTTCGGCGATATACACTTTCAACAGACCGATACCGTTGCCCTTAGCCATCGAAAATCAGCCAAGGACGCCTTTTTCTTTCCAGCGTTTTTTGATTCCGGAGTTGTGTGACTTTTCTGGGAAGGCCATTTATCTTGATGCTGACATGCAGGTTTTTCAGGATATCAGTGAGCTTTGGAACCATAACTTCGCTGATTGTGATTTGCAAACTGTTCAAGAAGCGCAAAAAGGTCGACGTGGACAGTTCAGTGTGATGCTTTTGGATTGCAAGGCGTTGGGCTGGAATATTGATCAGATAGTCGCGGATTTAGACGCCGGAAAACTCGATTATGCGGCATTGATGCATGAAATGCGGGTCGCGCAGAAAATTGGGCGTGATATTTCGCCGGATTGGAATTCGCTGGAGCGTTACGAGGCAGGAAAGACATGTTTGCTTCACTATACCGACATGAATACACAGCCCTGGATATCTACAGCAAATCCTCTTGGCCACCTTTGGATCGCTTGTCTTAAGCGTGCGTTGCAGAGTGGATTTATTAGCCGTACAGAGTTGGAACGAGAAATCACCTCAGGTCATGTCCGCCCCTCTTTGCTGGCACAAATTGATACAGATATCGAAGATTCTGTTTCGCTCCCTGCTTCAGTTCGAAAACTTGATCGGAATTTTGTGCCACCATACCGGAAACTACATTCTGGCAAAAGCCGTCCCTGGACTTCATTGCGATCGGCCGGTGTGGCTTTTTTGCGCCGAATCTATTATCGATCAGCATTGCCGCGTTATTTTAATGGGAATTAAATGATCAAGATTTCCGTTATCATCGTCACATGGAATTCATCCCACTTGATTGAAGATGTTCTGAATGCAGTTACCGCTCAAACTCTGAAGCCAACTCGGGTATTGCTGGTCGATAACGGAAGCGATGATGTAGAACTGCTTGCAAAAGTGATTGACAAATTTCCAAGCTATGAATTGTTGCGGCTACCTGAAAACAGGGGATTTGCCACGGCGAACAATATTGGGATTAGTTTTTGCCAGAAGTTCGACTTTATTGCTCTGCTTAACCCCGATGCATTTCCAGACCCAGTCTGGCTTGAAACATTAGTAGCCGCCGCACAGCTTTACCCAGCGGTCGCGGCTTTTGGTAGCCGCCTCCTTGATTATAAAGATCCTGATCTTCTCGACGGCGCCGGCGATTATTTGACTATTACTGGAAAGCCCGGGCGGCGGGGTCATGGCCTTAGCGCAAACAAACGGTTTGTGGATGGGGAAGAAGTTTTTTCGCCCTGTGCCGCAGCTGCGCTATACAGATATTCTGCATTAGCAGAGGTCGGCGGGTTCGATGAGCGTTTTTTTTGTTACATCGAAGATGTTGACCTTGCCTTTCGGCTACTGTTGGCGGGATATGGTTCGCGATATGTTCCTGAGTCTGTGGTAAGCCATATGGGGTCTGCTCTGACGGGAAGACGAAGCGATTTTTCGATATATTTCGGGCATCGCAATCTAGTCTGGAACTTTGTAAAAAATATGCCTGACGTTTTATTTTGGTCACTATTGCCGTTACATATAATGCTGAATATGGTGACAATGGCTTATTTTATTTTTCGAGGCCAAGGCAGTGTTATCCTAAGAGCTAAGATCGATGCAATCAAAGGCCTACCAGAAATTTGGCGCAGTAGGCGTGAAATTCAAGCAGGCCGTAGCGCTTCGGTTGGAGAAATATGGCGAGCGCTGGATAAGCGTTTATGGCCATAGCAGCGCCCGTTGATTTGACACTGGACTCTACGGAAAACAATGACACCTCAAATCTCAGCTATTGTTGTGAACTACAACGCGGGTCCTTTATTACGGACGTGCATCGAATCTTTGTTGGGTTGCAAGTTGAATACGGAAGTGATCGTGGTGGATAACGCATCGCAAGACGGTAGCTTAGATGCTTTACAGTGGTTGCCCCAAGTACAGGTGATTAGAAATGTGAAAAATAGAGGGTTTGCCGCCGCCTGTAATCAAGGCATTCTGCTTGCCAAAGCAGATAATTTATTATTTCTTAATCCAGACTGCTCATTCACCCCAGGAACGTTGACGGAACTTCTGACATATTTGCGAGCTGATCCTACGGTCGGGATGGCAGGTGGACTCTTGATAAATTCGGATGGAACTGAGCAGGGCGGAGGTCGGCGAGCAGTGCCTACTCCTTGGAGATCGTTTGTACGGGCGTTTGGTCTGTCTCGATTTGCTCACCGCTGGCCCAAGCTATTTTTTGATTTCCATCTACACAAGCAACCACTTCCCGATGGCCCGATTGAAGTTGAAGCGATCTCTGGAGCTTGCATGTTGATTAAGGGCGAAGTCCTTGCTAAAGTTGGAACTTGGGATGAAAAATATTTTTTACATTGTGAAGATCTTGATTGGTGTATGCGGTTCAGACAGGCAGGATGGAAGGTGTTGTTTGTTCCTTCAGCCAAAATAACCCATGCATTGGGAATTTGCAGTAAAGGCCGTCCTATTTTTGTCGAATGGCACAAGCATAAAGGAATGATGCGATTTTATCGGAAATTCTTTAAACACCAATATCCTGGCATATTGATGTGGTTAGTCGCATTGGGAATTTGGCTACGGTTTAGCCTTGTGGTTGCTTACTACACTACTAAGCGTATTGGTCGGGCATTGGTGATTGGACGTGACTGATGCCGATTTCAGCAATCGTATAGGTATCCTTGGCGCATCCAGTTTAGTAGGTGGATGTCTATTGCCCATGCTGGCTGCGATAAATTGGCATGTGACGGCGTATTCTCGTAAGGCGATTGCTGAAGATAAGAAGATATATTGGCAGCGATTGCCGCAACGCATTACCCAGCTCGAAGATGAAATCACACCGTTTTGGATTTGCGCCGCGCCTATTTGGGTGTTGCCAGATTACTTTGACCTCCTTAAAAAGCACAGAGCGAAACGCGTTGTGGTACTTTCATCTACCAGTCAGTTTACTAAAGATGATTCTTCCGACCCAGAAGAGCAAGCTGTAGCACGCAAGCTGACTGATGCGGAGCAACAAGTGCGCGGCTGGGCGGAGAGTCATGGTATTGAATGGGTGATTCTGCGCCCTACTCTGATTTATGGCTTAGGGCGGGATAAAAATATTTCTGAGATTGCCCGCTTCATCCGCCGTTTTGGCTTCTTTCCATTGTTTGGGAAGGCCAATGGCCTGCGCCAGCCCATTCATGCCGCAGATGTAGCGGGTGCATGTCTATCCGCTTTACAGGCACCATGCGCAGCCAATCGAGCCTACAATATTTCAGGTGGCGAAACACTCAGTTATCGCGAGATGGTTATTCGTATATTTTCTGCACTTAGCTTACGTCCCCGAATATTATCTGTCCCACTTTGGTTTTTTGGGCTTGCTATATCACTATTACGCCGCATACCGCGTTATCGAAAGTGGTCGACAGCTATGGCTGAGCGTATGAATCAAGATTTGGTGTTCGATCACTCAGAAGCCAGTCGGGATTTTGGCTTTAAACCAAGGGCTTTTGAACTGTTAACCACAGATTTACCGATATAAATATACAATTGCGGGCACAGGCTCGCTCCTACGAAATTATTATCTTTCACTTGAATTAGCCTGCAATCGTCAGCAAGCTATCCCACATTCATTTATTAACCATTTGACTGTATAGTAGCCGCCAGCCGAAGGTTGATCGTCAACTAAAGGTTTATGTTTAACCCTACATTATTGAGGTGAGCCATGAAATTACTAATGCATTCCCTTTCTTTATCGCTAGTAGTGGGTTGCTTGTTTGCAACTTCGGTGTCTGCGGCGGATGCCAAGGCCGGTGAGCAAAAATCAGAAACTTGTGTTGGCTGTCACGGCCAGAATGGCAATAGCAATAGTCCGCAATGGCCTAAGTTAGCAGGGCAACAATCGACCTATATTGAAACTCAACTTAAAGCGTTCAAATCGGGTCATCGCAGCAATACTATGATGCAGGCCATCGCTACTAATTTAACCGATGGTGATATTGACGATTTAGCTGCTTATTTTTCCAGCCAAAAACCTGCCAGTGCGGGTGCCGATGCTACTTTGGCAAAAGCGGGTCAGCCTAAAGCGAGTATGTGTTTGGGATGCCATGGTATCCAGGGCGAAGGTAAAGGCCAATTCCCCCGCCTAGCCGGACAGCACCCTAATTATTTAGTGTCGCAACTAGCCAACTTTAAAAATGGCTCTCGCAAAAGCGGTCCCATGCAAGGCGTTGCGTCCAGTTTATCTGATCAAGATTATAAGGAATTAGCCGCTTATTTTGGTTCGCTGTAATCCTTAGCGACTTATTCAATTAAAAAAGGCGGCATTAATGCCGCCTTTTTTATGCATCTTACAAATGCATCCTGCAAAAGCCTTACTTGTGCTTTATCATTGCCGCAAAAAACCATAAAGCCCCATTATTAGAGCTATGACTGTATCGAAACCAAATAGTAACTTTTCTCTGATCTTGTTATTTGCTGCGACTTTGTTTTTCAGCGCATCGCTAATGTTTTTGCTGCAACCGCTGTTTGGCAAGATTTTATTACCTTTGCTGGGTGGCTCTCCTGCGGTGTGGAACACCTGCATGGTGTTTTATCAAAGCATTTTGTTTTTGGGTTATTTATATGCGCATTATGTCTCGACCAAATTACAACCGCGCCTGCAAATACAGTTACATGCCGCAATTATTCTGATTAGCTTTTTAGCACTGCCGCTGGCTTTACCTGAAAATAACGCACCGCCTACGCTTGAAAATCCGACTTTCTGGCTGTTATCGACTTTGTTTCTGGCAATCGGCTTGCCTTTTTTTGTGGTATCGACAACAGCGCCTTTGATGCAAAAGTGGTTTTCTACCCTCGGCCATCAATCTAGCAACGATCCTTATTTTCTCTATGCCGCCAGTAATGCGGGCAGCTTGCTTGCGCTACTCAGCTATCCATTTATCGTTGAGCCGTCAATTGGTCTGGAACATCAAAAAATTTACTGGAGTGTCGGCTATGTGGCCCTATCTCTGTTAATATCAGGTTGCGCAATGCGAGTCTGGAACAGTCGTAGCGAGCCAACGCTCAAAGTCTCTGATCCTCAAGCTATCACAACTGCCCCGGATATTTATCAGAAATTACACTGGCTGGCGCTGGCTTTTGTACCTTCGAGCCTGTTACTGGGCTTAACCAATTTCATCAGTACCGATATAGCGTCTGTACCACTGCTGTGGATTATTCCGCTAACGCTGTATTTACTGTCTTTCATTATCGTTTTTTCAACATGGAACGATAAAACACACTTGGTCATGCTGCGGCTGCAAGCATACTTTTTGCTGCCTTTTCTGATCTATGCCTTTATCAACCCGGCAGATTTACCCTATTGGGGTTATCTGGTATTGCACCTGTTGGCATTCTTCTTTGCCGTTATGGTTTGTCATGGCGAACTTGCACACAGTCGACCCAGTACGGAGCATTTAACTACCTATTATTTGATTATGTCGTTCGCCGGTATGCTTGGCGGCATGTTCAATACCTTTGTGGCACCGTTCATTTTTAGCGGCATTTATGAATATCCATTAATGATTATCGCCGCATTAATGCTGCGCCCTGCTGCTACTATTTCAATTTCAAGTGTTTTTAAACAACTGCTAGGCCCCGCCCTACTGGTTGTTATCGGCTTCGTGATTTATGCCAACGTCGATAATTTACTCGATTATTTCGATACTATCGCTATCAGCTTAATTGTCTTAACCTGCGTTGCTTTTGTTCTACGAGCACGCCCTATCGCCTACTCAGGATTAACTGGCGCGATAATTTTTCTTAGTCTGGGAATGCATGGCCTGTCGACACATACGCTCTACCAAGAGCGTTCGTTTTTTGGTGTGCTGGCTGTCCGCGAAAGCACCTTAATCAATGAGCAAAATCAGTCGGAAAAATATCATGAGCTGTTTCACGGCACCACCAAGCATGGCGCACAACGGCTAACAACCGCAGAAATCAAGACGCCTCTAACTTATTACAGTCGGCCTGGCCCCATGGGTCAATTATTCAAGGAATATGATGGCCAAAACCAAAACTGGACTATTGGCGTCGTTGGCCTGGGAGCTGGTGCATTGAGCTGCTATGCCAAAGATCAACAACGGTGGACGCTTTATGAAATTGATCCATTAGTGGTGGACATCGCCCGCAATCCACTTTATTTCAGCTATCTCTCGCAATGCAATGAACAAGCAGTGATGAAGGTAGGGGATGCGCGTTTGTCACTGGCAAACGAACCGGATGGCAAATTTGATTTAATCGTGATGGATGCGTTTAGTTCCGATTCGGTACCCACGCACTTATTAACCGAAGAAGCTCTGGCGTTGTATTTCAAAAAGCTAAAGCCTGAAGGCATGATCGCTTTTCATATTACCAATCGTCATTTGTTATTGAAAAAGGTGCTGTCTATCCACGCTGAGCATCTGAAGGTTGCAGCCTTACTGCAAGAATTCAAACCTCAGCGAGAAATGCCGTTGGTGGTTGCAACCGATTGGGTGGTAATGGCCAAAAATCCTAAAATACTGGAACCATTAGCCATCAGTCGTATTGGTAGCTGGCAAAAAATGCCTTTATATTTTGATATGCCGCCCTGGACGGATGACTTCACCAATATTATTAGCATTTGGAAGTAGAAGGTCGTGAATTGGATTAACGCTCAAAGTTTTAACATTGATTCAAGCGCTGGTGTTTCCACCAATATTTTGGCAGAAAGTAGTCCAACATTTTGCCCTCTGAAAGGGTAATGGTAAGCAAGTATTGGCTCTAGCGCTGCTTTAGATGACTCACCGTAAGTAACAATAATGTAGCCATTTTGATGACTCGCAGCCCAGCTGTTTAAAGCGTTGCTATCTGAAATCTCGGTAATTGGATGCTCAAGTCGGCCAGTAAAGTGATATTGACCATGATAATTGACGCCAAACAAGGCGATATCGCGACTTTCCTTCATTAGCGCAGCAATTTTTCCTGCAACGATTGACGTATCGTAACGGTCGGCTTTGATGGAAAAAAAACCACATGAAATCATCAAGACTGCTGTGATAGTCCCGATACAGACGTATAAAACTGCTTCTCGTAAATCCAATGCTTTGGCAAAAACCAGCACAACTGACACGCCCAAAAGTATCTCTCCCCACACGGGAGAAAGTAACGAGAACTCTGGCCGCCACTGAAAAATTTGGTTAAGCCACGGAAACAATGCCAACACTATGCCCAATATCGCCAGCACTGCCACAATAATGACATGAGCGCGCTTACTGCGGTGCAAATCCTGAATTTCATCAATAGTTCTAGCCAATAGTAATGCCAGACCAGGTACTAAAGGCATTAAATAATGCAGTCGCTTGCCGCTGACCAATGAAAATGCAATAAAAACCGGTAATCCCCAGGCTAGGCAGAAGCGAATACCGGCATCTTGCGAACTTACTTTGCGTAATCCAGACCATAATGGCCCAAACAATACCCATGGCAACAGCAGCAGCGGCAAAGTTTCCAAATACCACCACCATGGCAATCGATGAGCGAAAGATTCCACTAATCGGCCGCTGGTTTGCCCCAAGAATATGGCATTTCTGTATTCTTGACCGCCGGCAATGCCGGCAGGTATTGCCCAACTAAGCGCAATGGCAGCACCAATTAAAATTGCCAGTCCTAACCCTAAATACCATTGCTGCCAGCGAAAATTGACTTTCTGCTTATCCATCCACCATGGTGCTAGCAACGCGACGGGTAATAAATGCAATAAAATCACCGGCCCTTTACTAAACACCCCGCCGCCAATCGCCACACCTAATAATAACCAGCGACGAAAGGTTAGTCCTGCGTAAGCCAACCGTTGCAGACTGTAAATGCCTAGCACCACAAAAAATGCCAGCATCATGTCGAACATGGTCAACGTGCTGTAGATGTTCCAAAAAAACAGGCTAAGTAATACTAGCGGAGCTAAATCTTCAACTTGTTTACGGGCTGGCCACAAGTTTCTGGCTATTAGCGCCGATAAATATAGGGTTGCGAGAGAAAACAACGGGGCAATGAGTCGTAGCGACCAATCATTGACACCAAACAACCACCAGCTTGCGGTCATTAACCAAAACAATAACGGCGGTTTATGACTATAAGTTTCGCCGTTCAAATGTGGAACTAGATAATCGTGGCTAATCCACATTTCCCAAGCAACCGCCGCATAACGGGTTTCATCTATCGGAAATAATGGTCGAAATATCAGACTAACTGATATTAAAAGCGCCCAGAGAAGAAATATCCACAGTTTGACAGGCAATAATTGCAACATGGAGGCGGGAATAATGCAGCGAAGTTAATCGATTTTTAGATTTTTTCGTTCGTAAACAACGAAATATAAATTTCTAAAATATATGAATAGACCACTTAATTGGCCAACAATAAACACAGGATCTTGTCGATAAATCGCATAGGCAGATAATGTTAAGCCACCTGCAATACTGAAATACCAAAATGCGATGGGAAATACGCTTTTTTTCTCCCGCTCACTTTTAATCCATTGCACTATAAATCTGGCAGAAAATAATGCCTGACCAACAAAACCGATAATCAGCCAAATAGTTTCTTTATCAACACTCACTCTTCAACCTCTGCTATTTTTGCACGTTTTATTAACCAGATAACTCCAAGCAAATCAATAACTCCAGCCCACAGTCTATCTAACGTGCCGTATTTTGAATTACCGCTGGTTCGGGCTCGATGATTAACATGCTCGGAAATAACTTGCCCGCCTGCTCTCAAGATTAATGCCGGCAAAAATCGGTGCATATGATCAAAATAAGGCAGTTCAAGAAATTTATCCCGGAAAAAAACCTTCAAGCCGCAACCGGTATCTGGCGTTTTATCACCCAACAACGTTGAGCGCACAGAATTTGCCACTTTAGATGAAAACAGCCGCCAAGCAGAATCATGTCGCTTGTTCCGCCAACCAGCAACCATCGCTAAGTTAGCAGTTTGCTGCTGTTTTTGTATTAGAACATCGTATAAACGAGGAATATCAGCAGGATCATTTTGTCCATCACCATCAAGAGTTGCAATACATGGATACTGTGCGGCCCTTACCCCTGTATAAATTGCAGTACTTTGACCACAAGCATGGCGATGCCGAATAACTCTTAGACGATCAAATTGATGACGCGCTTGTTGTAACACTGAAGAGGTATCGTCAGTACTTCCATCGTCAATATAAATAATTTCATAATTATTTGCTTGCTGCATAGCTGCATCAATTTCCGTAATTAAGGAAATAATATTTTCAGCTTCATTATGAACGGGAACTACTACAGAAATATTCACTAATTACCTTAAGCAGATGATAAATGACAAAAAAAAGGGCGGCATTAATTAAAATGCCGCCCTTTTATTTTTAAGATGTAACAACAGTAGCCGCTTTAATTTTAACTTCCATCACATAAATACTGACATGTGTTAAGTTTAAATTAATCTCATTAAACAACTATGAGAACTAACTTTATAGCGACAAATGCTGTTCCAAATACTAATGAAAAAATTAACGCTTTGAGTATTGAGGGCGTTTTCTTGCCTTATGTAAACCAACTTTTTTACGTTCCACAATACGAGAATCGCGAGTCACAAAGCCGGCTTTTCTTAATGCTGGACGTAATGTTTCGTCATAAACCATTAACGCACGGGTTAAACCATGACGTATTGCACCAGCTTGACCAGAAGGACCTCCGCCTTTAACAATTACGTTAATATCGAATTTACCTTCTAATTGAACACATTCAAGCGGCTGGCGAGATACCATCTGGTCGGTTTTCCGTCCAAAATAATCTTCGATAGTCTTTTTGTTGATTGTAATTTTACCAGTGCCTGTCGTTGCGTATACACGTGCAATTGCACTTTTGCGCCGACCTGTTCCGTAATACTGAGCTGCTGCCATAGTCTACCCGCTTATAATTCTAAAACTTTCGGCTGTTGAGCCTGATGATCGTGTTCAGGACCTGCATAAACTTTCAATTTCTTGAACATTGCACGACCCAGTGGATTATTAGGTAACATTCCCTTTACTGCCGTATTCAAAATACGATCAGGAAAAGTTTTTCTTAATTTACCCAAGCTAACGGTTTTTAAATTACCGATATAGCCTGTATGGTGCTGATACAACTTATCTTTTTCTTTATTGCCTGTAACACCAATTTTCTCGGCGTTAACGACAATAATGTAATCACCGGTATCAACATGCGGTGTATATTCTGGCTTGTGTTTACCACGAAGACGACGTGCAATCTCAGAAGCAAGACGACCTAAAGTCTTTCCTTCTGCATCAACAACGTACCAATCGCGTTTAACTTCTGCTGGCTTTGCACTAAATGTTTTCATTTTACTTAGGCTTACGTTAAAGGCTTGATTAAAAGTTGGTCATATTACTAAACATCCCCTGATTTTTCAAACTTATTTCCCACTTTTAAGGGACTTGAGTAGATGTTAAAAACCATTCAGACCAACGAAACTAACTTACAGCTTAATGTTTAGTGAGTGTAATTTGCGATAAAGGTGTGTTCGCTCCATACCCACAGCCGCAGACAACCTAGCAACGCTACCGCCCGTTTGCTCGAGGTGATATTCAAGATAGGCTTTTTCAAAATGATCTCGCGCATCTTTCAGGGGTAAATTGAAAAACTCTGGCACCGAAGCAACCACCACAGAGTTACTTCCTCCTGCACCCAGCGCAGCTTTCACCTCATCCAATTCAATGTCTTCACCCACACCCAGAATCATCAATCTCTGCACCAGGTTTTTTAATTCGCGGATATTGCCCCGCCAGTGATAATTTCGTAAAAAATTCTGGGCGGACATAGAAAACTTACGAAACGCCAATCTATCCTGACTAACGAAATAATCGACATAAAAACTCAACAATGTCGGCACATCTTCGCTGTGTTCACGAAGCGGTTGAATATCCAGAGTCACTTCGTTTAGCAAGTAGTATAAATCCTGCCGAAAACGACCCGACCTGACCTCCTCGTCCAGCGCCATTCGGGTTGACGACACCACCCTGACATCCACGCGCACTGACTCGCTACCACCAACGCGTAAAAATGAACTTGATTCCAGTGCGCTAAGCAAGCGCAGCTGAGTTTCCTTGTCCATGCCACCGATTTCACCTAAGAACAATGAGCCTTTATGCGCCCGCTCCAACAGCCCAGGATAAACCTTGCCACCGTCTTCTTTACCGAAAAACTCTACGGCAGAATTTTCTGGCGAAATACTCCCCACAGCCACATGGACAAAGGGGCCATCCCGATGAGCGCTATTAGCATGCAAATAACGCGCATATAATTCTTTGCCGACCCCAGCCTCGCCCACTAACAATACGCGCGTACCATGCTGCGCAAGCCTCTTTAATTGCTCTTTAGTTCGGGCAACGACAGCACTTTTACCAACCGGTTCAATCTCTGCCGACAATTGCTGCTTAAGCCCTGCATTTTCGATTTGCAGATTACTGGCTTCCAGCGCACGCTCCACAATTAACAATAATTTCGCCATCGACAATGGCTTTTCAAGAAAATCGTAAGCACCTAAACGAGTCGCCTCTACAGCCGCCTCTACAGATCCGTGCCCAGACATCATGACAACTGGCGATAGCAATTTCTTTTCCGTCACCCATTCCCTCAACAAAGTAATGCCGTCGCTATCAGGCATCCAAATGTCTAATAAAATAAGATCGGGTGAGGTAGTTTTTTTTAAGGCTCTGGCTTCAGCGGCATTTTCCGCAGTAGCTACTTGATAACCTTCATCCTGAAGAATTTCAGAGATCAGTCGGCGTATATCCGGCTCATCATCCACAACCAAAATACGGGGTGCTTGTGTAGTCATAGTATTACAGCTGTTCAAAATTACACGCCGGAAGCTGAATAATAAAACCAGCCCCCACTTTGTCGCATCTACTTCCTGATGATTGCGACACATCAGCCATCTCTGGCAATCGACGACTAGCATCAACCCAAATGGCGCCGCCATGTTCTTCGATAATTTTCTTTACTATCGCCAATCCTAAACCTGTACCTTTGGCTTTAGTGGTAACGTAGGGCTCAAAAATCTTCTCCATTTGCTCCTCTTTAATGCCAGGCCCATCATCATAGAAGGTTATTTCAATAAAATCGGCATTATTTTTTTGCACTCGATGCACGCCTATTTCAATTACGCCCTGAACATCAATGGCCTCTAAGGCATTTTTGACTAAATTGTGCAGCACCTGCCTGAGGCTAACAGGATCACCTTTTATCATTAAGCGCCCGGCTTCATAAGCTGTTTTAAACTTAACACCCGGTCTAGCCATGTACAGCGCCAACACTTCCTGCACTAGAGCAGATAAATCAATCGAAACCGTCTGTTTTTTAGATGGTTTGGCGTATTCGGAAAAATCATCGACCATTTCCTTCATTGCTTCAACTTGCTGTACAATGGTTCGGGTTGATCGTTGTAACATCTCAGCATCCCCCACTTCCAACTTATCCGCCAGCTTATGCTGCAACCTTTCTGCCGACAATTGAATCGGCGTTAACGGATTTTTAATTTCATGCGCCAGTCTTCTGGCTACTTCTCCCCAAGCCGCATTTTTTTGCGCCTGTATTAAATCGGTCACGTCATCGAATACCACGACCGCCCCCACCCGACTCCCTTCTTGAGAAAACAACGGCGTGCCACGACATAACAACTCTTGTCGACCGTTGGAACCTAAAAATGCGATTCGCTGTTGCCATATGTCATCTGCTTGTTCGAGCAATCGCTGAATGGACTTAAGTGGCTCAGCGAGCTCGGAATAGTCCGTCACTAATTCAAGTAAACTCCGGCCAATAAAATGATTCACATGAATATGAAAAATTCGGTAAGCGGCCTGATTAGCGGTACGAATTTTATAATTAGCATCAAAGCTAATAACCCCAGCCGTTAAATTAGCGAGAATAGTCTCCAAATAAGCCCGCTGGTTTTCCACCTCCAACCCAGCTAACCGGGTTTCGTCATGAGCTCGGGCAATACGTTGAGTCATATCGTTGAATGACTCAACCAAAAAGCCCAAATCATCCTGCGCCAATACAGGAACAATCTGATCATAATGCCCGGAAGCGACCGCTTGCGTGCCTTTAACCAACTCTTTCACCGGAGCGATAATGTTACGGATACTGATAAAAGCCACCCAAATCGCCGCCAACAAACTCATTAGCAAAACCAGCGATAACGCCAGTGAAAAACTCAACTTCAATGAATTTCTAAGAAAGTTCATTTCCTGGTAGCGCACAAAAGCAAATTCCACAGAATCAGCTAAGTCAGCAATTCGTACCGGCACTGGATACAACACTTGAAGATACTGAGGATCCTTGGTTTTTACCGATACGATGACTCGAATCATCAATTCATCGTCCCTTACCGGCGCCAACGCGACATAGTCGCCATTTTGCCGTAACTGGAGCCAAGTATGCTCATCAGGAAGGCTCGGCAAAATATCACCGGGATCAATGCTACTTGAAGCAATAATCCGTCCCTGCCGAGAAAACAACGTCATTTCCGAAGCCTCCGCAAGCTCGCGTAAATTCTCGAGCTCCAGCGTTGCCAAAGTCTCTGAAGAATTTCTAAGTTTTTCGGCTAATTGTTCGGCTTGCCGTAAATGCCAGCGCATACGCTGATCAAGCGAGGCTTGGCTTAGCTCCAATGCATCTTCCATCGCGCGGTCAATTTCGACGTTAAACCAACTGTCGATACCTTGATGCAAAAACTGCATGGAAAAATAAAACACAATTGCGGCAGGCGCCAACGCCAACACCACAAATAGCGACACCATGCGCGCAGTCAACCGGGAACCGGCCTCACGCCGTTTGGTATGTCGTGCCAAGGAATAAATATTGGCGCCGACCAAGCCCAACAGCACCACAGAACCTAAGGCATTGACCAATAACAACCAAGAGTACATCGCGCTCAACTCGGAAGACTCTTGAGTCGCCGAGCTCATCAACTGCAATGACAATAAAATCAGTGCAAATAAGATAAAAATAGACACGCCAATGGGCGGCTTTAGTTTGTCAGGGACCATACATACCAAGCGCTGGATAAAAACCATTGGGGGCTGACATAAGCCGTCGGCCGAAGCGGTAAAGGCAAAGAATCGCGATCGAGCTTGACTTGTACAGCGGCAAAATAATGCTGATCAGGAGCAAGCGCCACTTTATCGATTACCGAGAAATTTCGCACCTTTGACATTGAATCCAAAGCTGCTGCTAATGTAGAGAAATTTGTTACTTCGCTGGTGTACTCGTTTTTGATTCGGTACATGTTTAACAACGCATGGTATTGGATTTTATAGCGTATGGAACCTTCAACCAGAGTCTTATTCCAAAGCATGTCCCGATGCTGAAGTACTTTAACTTGAACAACCCAATACAGGGGAATGCCGTTTTCTAAGGCCTCTTTGGCGCGCATGCTTAATTGATAGTCAAACTCTGCAGCAAGTACGTAGCTATCACCCTGCAATTTCATTTCGGCCGATTTCACTACTACGCCAAATTCATCGGCACTGACTGAAATCGGCCACCACAAGCAGAAAAAACATAACAACGTAAATAAAATCGGCACCTAGCGCTTACCCAATCGCGCGTAATAAAAACCATCCATTGCCGCCTCGCCGGTAATAATTTGCCGTCCGCAACTACCCGCAACGCCCCAGTCTGCAATAATTGGCAGTTCCACGGCATCGTCATTACTATCAAGAAAAGCCCTTATTTGCCGCTCGTTTTCCTGCTTTAAAATAGAGCAGGTCGCATACAACAATATGCCGCCTGGCGCTAATAACGGCCAGATAGCATGTAAGATATTTTTTTGCAGCGCACTCAGGTGGTCAATATCCTCAGCTCTGCGCAAAATTTTAATGTCAGGATGACGACGAATAACACCCAACGCCGAGCATGGCGCATCCAGTAAAATTCGATCAAAAAGTTGACCATCCCACCATTTCTGCGGGTTAGCCGCATCACCAACCAACAATGTGGCGGATAGCTTCAATCGCTGCAAGTTTTCTGCAACCCGTCGCAGTCTAGCTTCATCAATATCAATCGCTACCAGCTCTTGCAACTGCGACTGAGTTTCAAGAATATGTGCAGTTTTACCACCTGGCGCTGCGCAGACATCAAGTACTCGCTGTCCCGGCTGCGCATCCAGCAATGTGGCTGCCAATTGTGCAGCCGTATCTTGCACGGAAACATCACCATCGCTAAATCCGGGCAATGATTCAATTTGCACGGGTTTATCTAAAACGATGGCGGTAGGCGCATTGTCAACCGCAACAGCGATAATGCCCTGCTCGTCTAATTGTTTTAAATAACTTTCCCGACTGACCCTAGACAGATTAACCCGCAACACCAACGGCGCCTGCAGATTGTTTTCCAGATAAATGTCAGCCGCTTGTTGAGGCCAGTCGTGATTAATACGTTTGATTAGCCATTTAGGATGACTAACTGCTGAAGAAGGTGTGCTATTAGCCTTTTGTGTCAAATCATCTTGCTTACGTAAATAATTCCGTAACAACGCATTTAGCAAGGCTTTTGCCCATGGCTTTTTACGTGCCGCCTGCACAGTTTCCGAAACCGCTGCATGCGGCTTAACCCGCATAAATTCGAGTTGATACAAGCCTACCAAAGCTAATGCCTTAACTTCGGTGTCTTTTAATGGCTTATCCAATAACTCATTGAGAATAAATTCAAGTCGGTGACTATATCTGCACACGCCATAGCATAAGGCTTGCACAAACGCCTTATCTTTGGGGTCGATGGCTTCGGCTACGTTACTAGAAAGGGCGTCATCAAGTGCAGCAGTCAACGACTGTCCGTTTTGGAACACCCGATTCAACACCCGGGCTGCGATTAATCGGCTATTCAACCTAAGATCACTCCATCCATGTTGTGTGCGGCTAGAAAAGCCTGAGCGGGGATGCGCTTACCGCCCGGCAATTGCACTTCTAGCAATCTTAACCAACCTGCACCAGTCGCTACATCAATGGCTTTATGAGTACACCTTACTGTTCCCGGCACCAAATCGGATTCTTCATCAATGGCCTGAGCCCGCCAAATACGCAACACTTGGTTTTGGTACTGGGTTTGCGCCACCGGCCAAGCATTCAAGCCTCTCACTTTAAGAGATAACTGCCGTGCCGGCTGTGTCCAATCAATATCTGCTTCCGCTTTTTCCAATTTTTCAGCATAAGTCACTAAAGACTCATCTTGGCGCTCCGCATGCAACGTACCCGCTTCGATTTGCGCCAACACCTTAGCCAATCCAATTGCCCCCAAATGCGCCAGATGATCATGTAAATGACTGGCCGTATCTTCCGGCCCGACAACATATTCCTCTTTATGCAACATATCTCCTGCATCAAGCTTGCGGACTATCTGCATAATGGTTACGCCAGTTTTTTCATCACCCGCCATCAATGCCCGCTGGATCGGTGCAGCACCGCGCCAACGCGGCAACAACGAGCCATGCACGTTAATACAGCCCAGAGGGAAAGCATCCAAAACGGTTTGCGGCAAAATCATGCCGTAGGCGACCACGACCATCAAGCCGGCCTTAAATGCTAACAGCTGATTTAATTCGTCTTCAGTCTTAAATGTAAGTGGTTGCAAAACCGGAATATCAGCGCTTAAAGCCAGTGATTTAACCGGTCCGGGTTGCAATTTACGACCCCGACCCGCCGGCCGGTCGGGCTGGGTATAAACCGCGCAAACTTCATGTTCTGAATCCAGTAACAATTGCAAACTGGGTACTGCAAATTCCGGGGTGCCGGCAAAAATTATTTTCACGGGTTATGGCCTTGTTCCATGTTATGAATTTTCCATCTTATGAATTTTTTCCAGCTTCTTTTTAATCCGCTGACGTTTTAATGACGAGAGATAGTCGACAAACAATTTGCCATTTAAATGATCCATTTCGTGCTGCACGCACACTGCAAGTAATTCTGTAGCTTCAAACTCAAACGTCTGACCGTCTTTATCCAAAGCTCTCACTCTAATATGCTCGGCACGTTTTACTTTTTCAAAAAAACCGGGCACAGAAAGACAACCTTCCTCCGATTCCTTGACGCCGTCTTTTTCGATGATTTCGGGATTGATCAAGCACAATGGCGCATCTTTTTCTTCGCTGACATCAATGACGATAACGCGCTGATGTACATTGATCTGAGTTGCTGCCAAGCCCACACCTTTTGATTCATACATGGTTTCCAGCATGTCCTCGACCAGCTTTTTGATAGAGCTATCGACCGTTTTTACCGGCGCGGCCAGCTTGCGCAGGCGATCATCTGGAAACTCAAGAATGGTTAAAATACTCAACAAACTCACCACTAAATAATTGAACGCTGGAATTCTATATGAATTCATCTAAACTTTGAAACGATGCATTATATTAGACTCAACAGGAATCAATATGGCTTTTCGAACACTTGTGGGATTGTTAGCAACCCTTGCAATCAGTTTAAACACCTGGGCTGCAGATCTGCAAATCAACCCATCCCACCCCGATCAATACACGGTCGTTAAAGGCGATACCCTTTGGGATATATCCGGTAAATTCCTGACTCATCCTTGGCAATGGCCGGAGTTATGGCAGCAAAATAGCCAGATTCAAAACCCAAATCTTATTTATCCTGGTGATACTATTTATTTTTCTATGGTAAACGGCAAGGCGCAGCTTAGTTTATCCCGCAATGAACAACCCTCATCGGCATTAGACAATTCCCCTTGCGTATTACGAGAAGAAGATTATAAAAACGGCCGCAAGGATTTTGCTGTGTCAGCAGACGGTAAAGTCTTACCTTGCATCCGTGAAACCACTATCAAAGAAGCTATAAAACTGATCCCCAGTAATACTATTGCGCAATTTTTAAGCTCGCCCAGAGTGGTTAGCCAAAATGAATTGAACTTAGCGCCTTATGTGCTTGATTTTGCAGGGGAGCATTTAATTGCCGGTAGCGGCGATAGGTTATATGTGCGTTCAATTAATGATCCCCAGAGTTTGTCATATACCATTTATCGAGCTGGCGACGCTTACAAAAGCCCAGAAACCGGTGAAATTTTAGGCTATGAGGCCACTTATATCGCCGATACATCATTGCAACAAGCTGGTGATCCGGCAACCTTAATCATTACCAAATCAGCGAGCGAAGTGCGCATTGGCGATAGAGCAATGCCGAACAGCGAAAACGAAGTCACACTCAATTATTTTCCACGTCCGCCTGAAAACAGCATAGAAGGCAACATAATCAGCGTACTCGGTGGTGTCTCGCAAATTGGTCTGCATAATGTCGTTGTCATCGACAAAGGTAGCCAAGATGGCTTACTTCCTGGTCATGAGCTCAGCATTTTCCAGCGTGGCAACAGTATTCGCGATCCCTACAGTGCCACTCAAAACGAAAACGTTAAACTCCCTGATGAAATTGCCGGCACCCTTATGGTGTTCCGACCTTTTGAGCGCGTTAGTTACGCTTTAGTAATGAGAGCGACTCGCGCCATTCACGTGTTAGATAAAGTACACACCCCCTGAATACCGTTAATCCAGCAACACAACTAGACCTGCGCTACTGGCTTGCGCTATTACGTATCCCGGGTCTAGGTTGCAGGACATTCCTTAAATTACTCGAAAGCTCCTCGCCCGAGGAGCTATTTAAAGAATCAAAAACTGCGTTGCTAGCCTTGGGATTAAAAAATGATGTTGCCCAGGCTATCAAAGACCCGGACTGGTCGACGATCGACTATGACCTAGAGTGGTTGGCACAACCCAACAATAACGCCATCACCATAAATGAGCCCCTCTATCCTGCCCAACTGAAAGAAATCGCCGATCCTCCACCCATTTTATTTGTTCGCGGCAATACTGAGCTTTTATCACGTCCTCAACTTGCCATCGTTGGCAGTCGCAACCCCTCGTCCTCAGGCATCGATATTGCCTTTAGTTTTGCTCAAGATTTAAGTCGACATGGCTTTGTCATTACCAGCGGCCTAGCCTTAGGTATTGATGCGGCTAGCCATCAAGGCGCTCTTAATGTCCATGGATACACTATTGCAGTTGCCGGAACCGGACTGGACAGGGTATATCCTGCCAGACATAAAGACTTAGCCACTGAAATTGTCAATACTGGCGCAATGATCTCGGAATTTCCGCCCGGCACTACTGCCAAAGCCAATCATTTTCCAAGACGTAACCGTATTATCAGCGGCTTATGTCAGGGCTTACTGGTTGTTGAAGCTGCCAAACAAAGCGGCTCATTGATCACTGCCCGAATGGCTCTGGAACAAAACCGTGAAGTATTCGCAATCCCCGGCTCAATTCATAACCCGTTAGCCCGTGGCTGCAACGCTTTAATCCGCGAAGGCGCAAAACTGGTTGAAACCACCCAAGATATTCTCGAAGAATTAAGTCAATACTATCAACAAGATGAACAAGCACTTGCAGCAACAATGCAATCAACGCTTGACCTCGAGCAACAAACATTATTGAATCTAATCATGTTTAGCCCAACTTCCATCGACCATTTAGTTGAAAATGCAGGCCAATCCGTTGAAATCATCGCATCTATGTGTCTGATTCTTGAATTACAAGGTTATATAGAGGCAGCTGCTGGCGGTTGCTATACCCGAATTAAATAAACAGCAAACGACCTATGAAAGAAAATATATTTGATGTACTTATGTACCTGTTCGAAAACTACATGGAAGACGAAATAGAAATCCTGCCGGATAGTGCTTCGGTCAAAACGGAACTGTTGGAAGCAGGCTTCGAACAACCCGAGGTTAACAAAGCTTTCGATTGGCTGGAATCGCTTAGCCTTCAAAATGCGATACATCCCAGCATAACCCCCTCATTCCGTATTTTTTGCCCGGAAGAACAACTCAAACTCAATCTTGAAGCCATCAACTTCATTATGTTTCTTGAGCACAAAGGCATACTTAACCCGACCAACCGCGAGATCGTCATTGATCGCGCCATGGCGTTGGAAGGCGAAGAAATATCTATGGAAAAACTCAAATGGATTGTGTTGATGATATTGTTAAGTCAGCCTGATGAGGAAATTGCCTTCTCCAGGATGGAAGACATCGTTTATGACCTTGTTCCTACCTATCTGAATTAAACGCTCATCACCCACAACACATATAAATGAGTAAAAATCTTGTTATTGTAGAATCGCCTGCAAAAGCCAAAACTATCGAGAAATATCTAGGTAAAGACTTTCACGTACTAGCTTCTTACGGACATGTACGCGACCTTATTCCCAAAGAAGGTGCTGTTGATCCAAACAATGACTTTGCGATGAAGTATGAAGTCATTGACCGCAACCAGCGCCATGTCCAAGCCATCAGCAAAGCGCTAAAAGAAGCCGACACTTTATATCTGGCAACTGACCCGGATAGAGAAGGGGAAGCCATTTCCTGGCATTTGTATGAACTGCTTAAAGAAAAAAAGTTACTCAAAAACAAGCCTGTACACCGGGTCGTGTTTCATGAAATCACCAAAAAAGCAGTTACTGAAGCTATTGCTCATCCAGAAGAATTAGCTATTAACTTAATCAATGCGCAACAAGCCAGGCGCGCGTTGGATTATTTAGTCGGTTTTAACCTGTCGCCGTTATTGTGGAAAAAAATCCGCCGCGGCTTGTCCGCAGGCCGTGTGCAAAGCCCTGCCCTGCGCATGATCGTCGAGCGCGAATTAGAGATTGAAGCGTTCAAAACCCGCGAATATTGGACTATTGATGCCGCACTGACCGCTCACGAACAAAACTTCAAAGCCAAACTAACCCAGTTTGCCGGTGAAAAAATCAGTCAATTCAGCATTACCGACCAAGAGCTGGCTGAAAAAACCAAACAAACCCTGCTTGATGCCGCCGACGGCCAGCTGCTGGTCGACAAGCTCGAAAAGAAACAACAAAAGCGTCAACCTGCCGCACCTTTCATCACCTCAACGTTGCAACAAGAAGCCTCGCGCAAATTGGGTTTTACGACCAAACGCACCATGATGGTCGCCCAGCAGCTTTATGAAGGGATCGACATCGGCGGCGAAACGGCTGGTTTGATCACCTACATGCGTACCGACTCGGTCAATCTGTCGGTTGAAGCTGTCGATGACATCCGCGCGCTGGTTGCGGAAATTTACGGCCCTGAAAACGTTCCGAAAGAGCCACGGGTTTTTAAAACCAAATCCAAAAATGCCCAAGAAGCCCACGAAGCGATACGCCCGACATCCGCGAGATATTTGCCCAACAACCTTAAAAATTATCTGAGTGCCGAACAGTTCAAACTTTACGAATTGATCTGGAAGCGCACCATGGCCTGCCAGATGATTCACGCCACGCTCAACTTGGTTGGCGTTGATTTAAGCTGCGGCAACGGCCAGCATGTATTTAGAGCCACAGGCTCCACCATTGCGATACCTGGCTTCATGGCCGTTTATCTGGAAGGCAAAGACGACACCAAAGAAAGCGATGACAAAGAAAGCTTCCTGCCGCCTTTAGAAGAAGGCCGCCCAGTTACCTTAAATGACATCAATGCCATACAACACTTTACCGAACCGCCGCCGCGATATGGCGAAGCCAGTCTAGTTAAATCCTTAGAAGAACACGGCATCGGCCGACCTTCGACCTACGCATCGATTATTTCGACCCTGCAAAATCGCGATTACGTCACCCTGGATAGCAAGCGTTTCTATCCCACCGACGTCGGCAGAATCGTCAATAAATTCCTGACGGAACATTTCACCAAATACGTCGATTACGACTTCACCGCCAATCTTGAAGATGAGCTGGATGCTGTATCGCGCGGTGAAAAAGACTGGATTCCGTTGATGCACGAATTCTGGAAACCTTTCACCACCCTGATCCATGAAAAAGAAGAAAGCGTGCAGCGTAAAGATGTCACGCAAGAAGCGATTGATGAAAAATGTCCTGAATGCGCCAGTCCGCTGTCTATTCGCTTGGGCAAAAACGGCCGTTTTATCGGCTGCACCAACTACCCGACGTGTTCCTACACCCGCAATCTAAATGACGATGGCGCTGCCAGCAATGAGCCTGAAGTCGTGGAAGGCCGCGTCTGCCCAAAATGCGAATCGCCGTTGGTGCTCAAAACCGGTCGCTACGGCAAATTCATCGGCTGCAGCGCTTATCCAAAATGTCGGCACATCGAACCCATCGAAAAACCCGCTGATACCGGCGTTGAATGCCCGCAATGCAAAAAAGGCACCATCCTCAAACGCAAATCTCGCAACGGCAAAATCTTCTATTCCTGCTCCGAATACCCCAAGTGCGACTATGCGCTATGGAATGCGCCGGTAAAAGAAAGCTGTCCGGAATGCAATTGGCCGATACTGACCGTCAAAGAAACCAAACGCCACGGTGTAGAAAAAGTCTGCCCGCAAAAAGACTGTAAATATGCGACACCTTATGAAGGCGATCCGGCTGATGTACAGGGGCCTAAGGATGTTGTTGGTTAAGAAACAGCTAAAAACTCATTTTAGCTGTGCAATATTCGTTTTATTTCGCGGCGTTTATTAAATTAGTTTGGGGGAGGGATAAGTGGAAAAGTCATGGAAAGAAGCCATAAAGAAAGTGCTTGCGGAATCTGATATTCCTCTGCATTACACTGAAATATCCGAACAAATATTATCTCGTGGTTACTATGAAACTGACGGCGCTACTCCTGCTGCTACAGTAAGCGCACAAGTAACGTCGTCAATAAAACATGATGGAGACAAGTCGCCATTCATTCGCGTTGGCAAAGGCTTATTTGGACTCAAGAACCCATCCTCAGAGACAATTATTCCACTGTCAAAGCTACAACCTTCCTTCAGCCAGAATAAACTAGAAGATCTTGCTGAGTTTGAGGTCGCAGCTTCCGACTCCATCATCCATTCTTTCGGAATGTATTGGCAGCGCGACCTTGTTGTCTGGCGCAACGATCTCAAAATGTTTGGCAAACAACAGGCTCTATCAAAGCCAGTAGATTTCGGTAAGCAAAAAGGCATTTATATTCTTTATGACCATCACACGGTAGTTTACGTTGGTCGAAGTATCGACCGTCCATTGGGCAAACGCCTTTTCGAACACACCGTTGATCGCCTTGGTAGTCGCTGGAATCGATTTTCGTGGTTTGGCTTGCTTGATGTTACTCAAGAGGGAAGCCTTCGAGAAACTAGCTTTAACACCTCCCTTGCAAGTCTTGTTGCCACTCTTGAAGCGTTGCTTATTGAAGCACTCGAACCGCCTCAAAATAGAAAACGTGGCGATGATTTTTCTGCCATTGAATACATACAAGACATTGACCCTGAACTAAAAGAAAGAGAAATTCAAAGTACCCTTAGATCAATTGAGCAAAAAATGCGTGGTGGCTCCTAATACCCCTTTTTTTTCACACATTGCACAGCTACAGGCAAGAATCCATGTCTGACCCCACCTTCAAAATAATCAACTCCGTCCGCCACATCAAAGCTGGCGAGGTAATCGCTTACCCTACCGAAGCAGTTTACGGCCTAGGCTGCGACCCGCTCAACGAATATGCAGTGCTGAAATTGCTTGAAATAAAACAGCGCCCAATAGAAAAAGGGCTGATTCTTATCGCTTCGTCACTGGAACAACTGCACCCTTATCTGGTTCTTGGCCCCACCATTATCGAGCGCGTCAGCGCCACTTGGCCCGGCCCGGTCACCTGGGTGATTCCGGCGCAGCCGTGGGTACCAAGGTGGCTTACGGGAGATCATGACTCTCTGGCGGTGCGTGTCACCGCACATCCAATAGCAGCCGCTTTATGCGAGCGATTCGACGGCCCGTTGGTATCAACCAGCGCCAATCAAACAACTCGGCCGGCAATTAGATCAGCAAGAAAATTACTCAAATCCTTTGCTGGCAGTGGTATTTATATCGTGCATGGCGAAGTAGGTGGTTTACGGCGAGAAACGGCTATTTATGATGCAACTACAGGTCTGCAGTTGCGTTAATCAGGTAAGACTTGGGAAAAGAAGCGCTGGGCTAGCCTAATTAGACTAGCCCAGCGCCAACTACTCCTTTAACCGTCGGCAGACGGTTATTTTTTGACTTCTTTAGATTCGGGTACAGTCAAGTCTGCGGTCATATTCCAATCAGCGAAAGGAAAAGGCAGAGCTTCTGTATTAAAGGTCAAAAATAACAGAATGTGATAGGTATAAACTGCCAGACTACGACCAAAATTAAGGATGTTCTGATTGGCTTTGCCGGTCAACAGCGTTGATGCTACCTGTAAGATAATTACCGCCCAAATCAACATTCTGACCAAGCTGCCGATGGCGGCAAAAATCAGCATGAAAAAAATGCGCTTCCAGGTACTTAACTGGGTCAGGTTATAGTTGATTTGCTCTTCCATACTCGCTTACCCCCGGTTCATAATGTCGCGCAAATCCAGCGCTGCTGCGTTGGCGCGGGCAATATGGTTAGCTAAGGTTAAGGAATAGTTGGCAAACAAACCAAAACCGCTACCGTCCAACACCATAGGACTCAATGTTGGCATTAAGGCACTTTCCAACTCTCTAATCATGATATCGACGGTGCGCATCGCGCGTTTATCATTCAAGATGTCCGCAAAGTCATGTTTGATGGCTCTTAAAATATGTAGTAATGCCCAGCTGGCGCCACGCGCCTCATAAAATATGTCGTCTATCTCTAGCCAAGTAATTTTAACGCCCGTTGAGCCTTTTTGATCAGCCGCTTGTTTTTCAAGTTCGGTAAGACCTGGGCCGTAGTTACCGGCGGCGCTGCTGGCACTTAAGCGTGTTGACAGATCGCCGAGACGTTTAATAACAACCTCGGTGTATTGCCACAGGTTGTCCGCACGAGCATAAAACTGCGCTTTTTTGACCGGCCCACCAAATTTTTGCAGACGTTCCATGTATTTATGCAGGGATTCAACGCCTTTTTCATATTCGGCTTCGGTTGATGGCAACGCCCAAGAATTGTGTTCATAGTAAAAATACGGCTCGGCAACAGCCAAATCCGCATCTTGTTCTGATTGCGACTGATCTCTAGCGAAGTGGTTTCTTAAGGCGGTGGTTGCGTCACGCAGCATAACTAACGCACCGAATTCCCAGTTAGAAATGTTATCCAGAAATACGCCCGGTGGTGCGACATCATTAGTGATGTAACCGCCGCTTTTATGCAGCAGCACTTCAGCAATATGCGCCAAGGTATTGGTGTAGGTATACCCCAGTGGGATATTTTCTGTGCTGTGAGTTTCTTCAGCACGCTTAAGGGCTTCGTCTTGAATGTTAAATTGACCTGGCTCACTGCCCCACCAGGCTCCTAGAATGAACAAGACAATAGCTACGATGAGAAGAAAGACACCAAATCCCCAGAGAATGCCTTTGGATTTTATATCGTTAAGTTGTTCACTTGCCGCCATTACCGGAGTCCTGTAAAGAAATTTGTCTATGTAAAAACAGAGGGGTTTTTGATCTTAAAAGTGGCGCCATGGTAGCATGGTTTTCGTCGTTTTTGCTTATGACACAAAACGCTACACAGGTTTTTTTTGGGCTCGGGGATGAGCTTTATCATAGACATCAGCAAGATGCTGAAAGTCTAAATGGGTATAGATTTGCGTGGTGCTAATGTTACTGTGCCCGAGTAAATCTTGCACAGCTCTTAAATCTTGGCTGGACTCAAGCAAATGACTGGCAAAAGAATGTCTAAGCATATGCGGATAAACATGTTCGTCCAGGCCTTTTTTCTTACACCACAATGTCAATCTAGCTTCGACGCTGCGCTGACTTAAGCGACTGCCACGATTAGACGTAAAAACTGCAGATTCGCCGACCGGCGCCATGTTGCCGCGCACTGCTAACCACTTTTGCAAAGCACTAATCGCCTTACTGCCGATCGGTAATAACCTGGATTTGCCACCTTTACCCAATCGAACAATCAGGGTTTGATCAGACAAATCCACGTCGGTCAGATTGAGCGCCGTCAACTCACTTAGCCGCAAACCGGATGAGTAAAACAACTCAAACATCGCTAAATCACGAATTTCCAGCACAGAGTCGGTGCCGGCATCTAACAAACCATTGATTTGATCGACATCGAGTATTTTCGGCAACCGCCTCGCCTGCTTGGGCGCGCGCACTGGTTTGGCGGGATTATTAGCAACCAGGCCATTTTTAAGCTGGTAATTATAAAAACTTCGGATCGCCGACAGTTCACGCTGTAGGCTTTTACTGGCGATACCTTGGCGATGGCGGTTCGCGATATGTCCACGCACATCGCTTTGTGTTACATCAAGCCATTGCGCTATTGCTTTCTCAGTGCAGTATTGAACGAATTGCTTAATATCTCGTTGATAACTCTGCACCGTATGAAGAGAGGCGCGTTTTTCTACGGTGAGCTGAGTAAAATAATCAGCCAGCACCTGCTCGGCATCAGGTGTCATTTTGGCTTTGCTGCATCAGGGTAATCAATCGGGTACCGATAATTTCGCCCATTTGCGTTAAAAACAAATGTCCCATGCTGTAATGAAAGCGTCCTTCCTCCCGGCTACCGATGGCAAGAATGCCTTCCAACTCGGTAAACAACAACGGAATAATCGCGCAGGATTTAACTTCCGGTGCCAATTCGCCAAATAACACGCGTGCTTGAGCTAAGGTCGGACGACCACACTTAGGCTGATTTGCTGCCAATTCCTTGGCAAAGGGTTCAAGATCGGAACTACCCGGTTCGATAAACAGATTGCCGATAGCCGAATCAGTACTGGCTTTAATAATGCGCACCGCCACAAAGTCAGTTAAAAAATAATCCGACAACACGCTATCCAGATTGGCAACGGCTTCTTCCAAGTTTGTTGAATCCAGTAGCGCCAGCGTCAATTGATGCATACGACTAAACGAAGCATCGTTATCACGCGCTATGTCAATCAACGCAGTCAGCTGATTTTCCATTTCATGATGTCGGCTTCTAAAAATTTCCAGCTGTTTTGAAATCAGCGAAATTGCACTGCCGCTGGGATGCGGAATGCTCAATTTTTCCAATAAATGTAAATGTTCATGAAAAAAATCAGGATGTTGCAGTAAAAACTGCTCCACCTGTTCTGATGTTAAAGACTGTTGTTCGCTCATAACTCTATTTGTCCATCAAAAACAGAAACTGCAGGACCGGTCATCAACACGGGTTCACCGCGACCAGCCCAGCTTATTTTTAAATGCCCACCTGGCAATTCTGCAGTCACATCGTGATCCAGCTGATTTTGCTCGATGCCTATAACCACTGCCGCACAGGCACCACTACCGCAAGCCAGAGTTTCAGCGGCACCGCGTTCAAATACCCGTAGTTTTATATGCTGCCGATCGACCACCTGCATAAAACCAATATTGGCCCGTTCGGGGAAAAAGGCATGGCTTTCTAAAGCCTGGCCAACCTCAGATACCGACGCAGTCTTTATATCATTGACATGAATAACCGCATGGGGATTACCCATGGATACCGCGCCAAAGGCTTTTTCTTTGTCATTCACCACAACAGTATAAAAACGCGATTCCTGATCAGCCAATACCGGTATTTCAGCAGGCTTATGCCGGGGCACACCCATATTCACGGTGATCAAGCCATCGGCGTCAAAGCGCAATAATAACTGCCCGGCATTGGTGTCGACGCGAATTTCATCTTTGTCAGATAAATGTTTGTCGCGCACAAAGCGGGCAAAACAGCGCGCGCCGTTACCGCATTGATCGACTTCGCTGCCGTCGGCATTAAAAATTCGATATTTGAAATCGGCATTATCACTGGCTGGCTTTTCTACCAATAACAGCTGGTCAAATCCCACGCCGAAATGCCGATCGGATAAGCGCTGAACTTGCTCAGGAGTTAAATCTATCTGCTGATTAATGGCGTCAATAACCATAAAGTCATTGCCTAGCCCGTGCATTTTGGTGAAATTGATCATAGTGTTCGCTTGTTAACGCTCAAGGTAATAAATGTTCGCCAGCCCAAAGTTGAGCAATGGTTTCTCTTTCGCGGATAAGGTGAATGTGCTCGCCGTCGACCATCACCTCCGCCACCCGTGGCCTGGAATTGTAGTTGGAACTCATACTAAAACCATAAGCGCCTGATGAGCGGATCGCCAGCAAATCACCTTGCGCAAGTTGTAAGTCACGGTCTTTCGCTAAAAAATCACCGGTTTCACAGACCGGTCCGACGATGTCCCAATGCTGCGCATCGCTGCTGCTTTCCTTATTAACAGGAATAACTTCCTGCCAGGCACTGTAAAGAGAAGGCCGCACCAAATCGTTCATGGCTGCATCGACGATGGCAAAGTTTTTGTTCTCGGTAGGTTTAAGGTACTCAACCTGCGTCACTAAAATACCGGCGTTACCGACAATTGCCCGGCCCGGTTCCAGTAATACCTCAACATCACTATCACCCAGCCGTTGTAGCACGGCATTGATGTAATCAGCGGGTTCCGGCGGTTGCTCGTCTTTATAGCGAATGCCTAAGCCGCCGCCCAAATCCAAATGATGCAGATGGATACCTTCGGCTTTCAGCGTTTCCACCAGCGCCAGCACTTTATCGAGCGCATCTAAAAATGGTCGCGTTTCAGTGAGTTGCGAGCCGATATGGCAATCGATACCCACCACGTTGATATTAGGCATCGCCGCCGCACGACGGTATTCATGCACGGCCTGATTTATATCGATGCCGAATTTATTTTCTTTTAGCCCAGTAGAAATATACGGATGCGTTTTGGCATCCACATCCGGGTTAACCCGGAACGATACCGGCGCAATCACGCCCAACTGCTCTGCTAAGAGATTAAGCCTATCCAGCTCTCCGCTTACTTCAACATTAAAGCAACGAATACCGAGCTTTAACGCTGCCAGCAATTCATCTTCACGTTTACCAACGCCGGAAAACACGATTTTCTTAGCATCGCCGCCAGCCGCCAGCACACGTTCCAACTCACCCAACGACACAATATCAAAACCCGACCCCAACCGCGCCAGCACATTAAGAATGGCGATATTGGAATTAGCTTTTACTGCATAACAAATTAAATGCGGATGCGTACCAAAGGCTTGATCAAACGCCTGCCAATGCCTTGCTAGCGTAGCTCGGGAGTAGATATAACAAGGGCTGCCAACTTTATAAACGATGTCCTGCACGGCAACGTCTTCGGCAAAAAGCTCGTTGTCGCGGTAATTAAAATAATCCATGTTATTGATTTTTTTGCGGTTCGGGTTTGGCAGAGGGCTCTACATTTGCAGGCGTGGTCTTATCGGGCAAATACAGCGGACCGGGCTGGCCGCAACCAACTACAACCGCGCTGAGTAACAACAGTGTCAATGTTTTGTATTTCATTTGATTCACAGCTTAAAAAGGGCCAAAAAACGTTCATATCATAAGCGGAAACCAGCTGAAAGGCATTACACCATTTGTTGATTTAACAATGATCGAATAACCAAACGAACGCCACCAATATCTAAATAAAAGATGTATAACTCTAAAATAGTCATTTTATTGAAGATTCAATTATCTTTACCATGACACCTGGTAAGCAATAGTTGTTTTGCGATGCCAATTATCAGAAGGAGTTTTTTAGAGTGACAAACCCAAGAAATCACACTGATGACCGATTGAAAGCAGAAATAGCCAATACCATCGCTAACATGCTGCAAGAAATCAAATTCGGATCGATTGAAATTATTGTTCACGAAAACCGGGTGGTGCAAATCGAACGTAAAGAAAAACTGCGTTTCGATACCAAAGCAACATCAAGTAAATAACCATTACTTCGGTGTTCCGTTAAAAAACCAAATTTCAGTGCACTAAAAATGCCTGACCGGACCACCGGAAGTAAGCACAAAATTAGGATAAACCATGAAACACCTACGCTACAAAACCCTTGCGGGTGCAATACAGTTGGCATTGTTGGGCATACCCACCGCCAACGCTGCTGACGTCGATGCTTTAGAGCGACGCATTCACGAACTTGAATCCCGTTTAGAAAAATTCGAAAAAGCTACCGCTGCAGTCCCTGCACCAACTGCAGCGGCGGCACCCGCAATTAATCCAGAAGTGCAAAAGTTGACCCGTAAAGTCAATACGCTGGAACGCAAGCTGGAAGTGCAAGATGAAGTTACCGCGTCCAATTTTACCAAGTTGCCAAAATTTGATGTCGGCACCAATGGTTTCAGAATTTCCTCTTCAGATGGTCAGCATGAATTAAGAATTCGTGGTGCAGTGCAAGCTGACGGGCGTTTTTTTTCTGAAGACTCTAACCATCAAGCCATTGACAGCTTCGAGCTCAAACAAGGTCGGGTTTGGCTGGAAGGTAAAGTTTTTAAGAACATTTACTACAAAATCATGCCTGATTTTGCAGCCAGCGGAAACATTCTACCGGATGCTTATTTGGACTATGCCTACCTGCCTGAAGCCAGTTTATTAGTCGGTAAATTCAAACCGTCTCTCAGCCTTGAACGCTTACAAGGTGACTCCGACGGCACCTTCCTGGAACGTGCCTTCCCAACTTATTTAGCCAGCAACCGTGATGTCGGTGTGCAGCTGCATGGCGCATTCTCCAAATCCGGCTTTACCACCGAGGTTGTGCCCGGCCCAATCGATGCCAAAAACACCTTTACCTATCAAGTTGGCGTAATGAACGGCTCAGGTGATGACGGCAGCCCTAACAACAACTCTAAAGACACCGACGACAACAAAGAATTTGTTGGCCGTTTGTTTGCGCATCCATTTCAACACACTGGCTACAGCTGGCTGGAAGGATTTGGCGTAGGTGTCGCGGGTACTGTAGGCGATCCGAATGCTCAGGCGCTTAAAGCCCAGGCAACACCGATAGGCAGAACTACCTATCTTGATTACACCAAAACATATGGCATTACTAATCAAACTACCAAAGTTACAACAGCAAACGCCACTCCAGTCAGTAACGGCGAACAATACCGACTCTATCCACAAGCATACTGGTATGCAGGACCTTTTGGCGTAATGGCTGAATACGCAGCGTCTTCACAAACTCTTAGTGGTAAAAACCAAGCCAACAACAAAAACATCAATGTCCGACAAGACAATACTTCCTGGCAAGTATTGGCTTCTTGGGTTGTCACAGGAGAAGACAACAGCTTTGGCGCTGTCAAACCCATTCAAAATTTCAGCCCGCTGGATGGTCAATGGGGTGCATTGCAATTCGCTGCACGCTGGACCGAAATGGACATAGACAAAGGCACCTTCAAAATTCTTGATCCCAGTAAATCAGCTAGTCACGCTACCGCCTGGACCTTGGGTGCTAACTGGTATCTGAATTCCTATGCGCTAATCAGAGCCGATTACGAACAAACCAGTTTTGATGGTGGAGCTGGTAGCATCAAAAATAATTTCTGGACTGGCGGTGACCGTGCTACCGAACATGTATTCGCCACCCGTTTCCAACTCTCGTTTTAACTGTGTTTAATTTAAGGAGCTTTACTATATGAAAATAAAATTGCGCCAACTTCTCGTTGCCGGGGTATTCGCTGCCCTAACCGCTGCACCCGCAGTCAATGCCGCTGATATTAAGCTGCTCAATGTGTCTTACGATCCGACTCGTGAATTTTATAAAGAATACAACGAGGCGTTCTCTAAATATTGGAAAGCCAAAACCGGCGATAACGTCACCATCAACCAATCCCATGGCGGTGGTGGCAAACAAGCACGTGCGGTGTTAGATGGCCTTGAAGCTGATGTGGTGACCTTAGCAATTGCGTTCGACATCGATCAACTGTATCAAAAACGTAAATTGATCCCTGAAGATTGGCAAAGCCAATTACCTAATAACAGCTCGCCTTACACATCAACCATTGTTTATGTGGTCCGTAAAGGCAATCCGCTGGGTATTAAAGACTGGAATGATTTGGTTAAACCGGGCGTCAGCGTCATTACCCCAAACCCAAAAACTTCCGGCGGCGCACGTTGGAACTATGTAGCCGCTTGGGCTTATGCGTTAAAGCATAACAACAATAGCGAACAAGCCGCGACAGAGTTTGTCAGCAAGTTATTTAAAAACACGGCGGTGCTCGACACCGGCGCGCGCGGTTCCACAACTACTTTTGCTGAACGCGAAATTGGCGACGTGTTAATCACTTGGGAAAACGAAGCTTATCTAGTGCTGAAAGAGTTTGGCGCCGACAAATATGAAGTTGTCACCCCGTCATTCAGCGTATTGACTGAGCCACCCGTCACTGTTGTAGAAGATGTTGCTCGTAAACACGGCACCTTAGAAGTGGCGACTGAGTACCTGAAGTATTTGTATAGTAAAGAAGGCCAAGAAATTATCGGCAAAAATTACTACCGCCCATCTGATTCTGAAGTCGCTGCGAAATTCGACAAACAATTCCCAAAACTGGAACTGTTTAAAATTGATCAATTAGGCGGCTGGAATGAAGTTCAGAAAAAGCATTTCGCTGATGGCGGTGTGTTTGATCAAATTTATGGACCAGGCAAGTAAAATCTAGTTCGTTAAAGGGCGGCTATTAAGTCGCCCTTTTTATTTTCCAGTTGCAAAGATTACTTAGTTAAACCAACTGTTTGTAGGAGCGGGCCATGCCCGCGTATTAAATAATCGCGGGCATGGCCCGCTCCTACACGTCGTAATTTAACAGCTATGAACTAGAACATTCACCGAACATAGTGATGACGTATTTATGAGACAAAGCAATATTATGCCGGGGTTTGGCCAAACACTCGGCTTCACGCTATTTTATTTGGCCCTGGTTGTGCTGATTCCACTCAGTACGCTGATTTTTATGAGCTTTAAGTTAAGCCTGTCAGCTTATATCGATATTATTACCAATACTCGCGTACTGGCGGCTTTTCGAGTCAGTTTTGGCACGGCCTTAGTCGCTGCGACAATCGCCAGTTTTTTTGGTTTTATCATCGCCTGGGTATTGGTGCGTTATCCATTTAGCGGCAAAAAATTAGTCGATGCCTTTATCGATTTACCTTTTGCCTTACCCACAGCGGTCGCGGGTATTGTTATGGCGACCATTTTTCAACCTAGCGGTTTCCTTGGTAAGTTGTTGATAGATAGCTTTGGGGTACAAGTTGCCTATCGTCCTTTGGGGATTGTGGTCGCGCTGATTTTTATCAGTATTCCGTTTGTGGTCAGAACCGTTGAGCCGGTACTAAAGGAATTTGATTCGGCGATGGAGGAAGCCGCATCCAGCTTGGGTGCAACTCGCCTGCAGGTATTTAATAAAATTATCTTGCCTAATATTTTTCCATCAGTGTTGACTGGCTTTGCGCTCGCTTTTGCCCGCGGTGTCGGTGAATACGGTTCGGTTATTTTTATCGCCGGTAATCAACCTTACGTCTCTGAAATAGTACCGTTGCTGATTATTACTAAACTGGAACAATATGAATATGAAGCCGCCACCGCGATTGCGCTGACTATGCTGCTGGTGTCATTTTTGTTGTTATTGGTGATCAATTTGCTCAACAGATGGATGCGTCAGCGTTCAGGACAACTATAAACAACGAGATCGATTATGAATGCGATAGTGCAACCAGTAAAACAGTTCAAAAAAGAGCAAATACAACATGCAACGGATGACCCTCGCTGGGTCAGATACACGCTGATTAGCGTTTCCTTAAGCTTCATTTTGCTATTTTTATTCCTGCCCTTAGGGTTGGTGATAAGTAAGGCATTTGCCAGTGGCTGGCAAGCCTATTGGGACGCGCTGTCAGAACCCGATGCCCAAGCCGCGATCAGATTGACCGTATTAGCGGCATTTATTACCGTGCCGCTTAACACTGTCTTTGGTTTGGCTTCCGCCTGGGCGATTACCCGTTTTGAATTCCCAGGCAAAAGCCTCCTGACTACCTTGATTGATTTACCGTTTTCAGTCTCTCCGGTAATTTCAGGGGTGATTTTTGTGCTGTTATTTGGTGCGCAAGGTTGGTTTGGCGAATGGCTGATAGCACATGACATCAAGGTCATCTTTGCAGTGCCCGGCATCGTCTTGGCAACCTTGTTTGTTACCTTCCCATTTGTTGCTCGGGAATTGATTCCATTGATGCAAGAAATGGGCAGTGAAGAGGAAGAAGCGGCGCTATCGCTAGGCGCCAGCGGCTGGACGACTTTTATAAAGGTCAGCCTTCCCAATATTAAATGGGCATTGCTGTACGGCGTATTGCTATGTAACGCCAGAGCCATGGGTGAATTTGGTGCCGTTTCCGTAGTATCCGGCCATATCAGAGGTATAACCAACACCTTGCCGCTGCATGTTGAAACCAGCTACAACGAATATAACTCAGTCGCCGCTTTTGCCGGCGCGTCAATATTGGCGGGCCTTGCCATTGTGACACTGGTATTAAAAAGCTTCTTGGAATGGAAACAGGGCCGAAGGTTGTAAACACCCTCAACCATCGTTAAATAATTTAGTTCGAGGACGTTATGAGTATTTTGATTGAAAATATTAGTAAACATTTTGGCCAGTTTGCCGCACTGGATCATATCAATTTAGAAATTCCTGATGGTGAGCTGGTTGCGCTATTAGGTCCTTCTGGCTGCGGTAAAACCACGCTGTTACGGATTATTGCCGGTCTTGAAAGCGCTGACGAAGGGCGAATTTTTTTAAGTGGGGAAGATAAAACCGGGCACCATGTCAGTCGTCGCGGCATCGGCTTTGTCTTCCAGCATTACGCCTTGTTCAGGCACATGACCGTATTCGACAACGTTGCCTTCGGTTTACGCGTCAAAGATAAGAAAGAACGCCCTTCCGAAACTGACATTGCCAAAAAAGTACATAACCTGCTGGAACTGGTGCAATTGGACTGGCTGCATGATCGTTTTCCTGACCAATTGTCTGGTGGTCAGCGCCAGCGTATTGCTTTGGCGCGAGCGTTAGCTGTTGAACCTTCGGTACTTTTGCTTGATGAGCCGTTCGGCGCATTGGACGCTAGTGTGCGCAAAGATTTACGGCAATGGCTGCGTAATTTGCATAAAGAACTGCACGTCACCAGTATTTTTGTGACGCATGATCAAGAAGAAGCGATGGAAGTGGCTAGCCAGGTCGTAGTGTTAAACAAAGGCCATATCGAACAACAAGGTGCCCCGGCTGACATCTATGATCATCCTGCAAATGCATTTGTGTCCAAATTTATCGGCCAAACCAATGTATTGAACTTGAATGAAGATAATGTGATCTGGCTAAAAACTGCCGGTATTGCCGTGGATGATTCTAAAGGCAATGTCGCGCATATTCGTCCACATGACATTGATGTCAAAAAAGCCGATGCTGATTCTGATTCGCCGGTCACTTTAAAAGATTGGCAACATCTGGGATCTTTGATTCGTGTTGAGCTGTATCGTCCGCAAGACAATGGCTCGGGCACTTATTTGTTTGCGGAAATGCCCAATGAGCGCTTTAAGTTATTGCAATTAAATAAGGGTGACCGTGTAGCATTGCATATCAAGCATGCGCATTGGTTTAATTCGTAAAGGAATGTAGGAACTGTCTTGCCTGCGATAGATAAACAATCGCAGGCAAGACACGTAATTTTTATTCTTTAGTCCATTTCGCAGCCAGTTGCGCTGAGAACTGTCCAAAATAAGTGCCGATTACGATAGAGGCCGAAATGACCACTAACGGATTGCTTAACGAGACACCTAACAAAACATCTTGCGTTAATGTGTCAGGCGTTTGCAGCAAGTAAGCAAAGGTTGCGGAATATCCCAACACGCTGGCAGGAATGGTCGCCAGTTGCGGGATGTTTGCTGCAAGACACAACACAACGACCACAACAGCCACAGTCAACGCTGCCATGATAGAAAAGCCAGGTGCTGCATCAGGAGAAATTTCGGTTAACAACAGCGCGGTAATCCAGGCTAAAACCACGCCGAATATGCCGCACACGATGGTGTTTATCAAAGCTTCTTTGTTCGCGCCCAGAAAAAAGTACGCAGCCCAAGCAATGGTTGCGGCCCATATAAAAAAGAATCCGCTCAAAGGCCCTACTGCCAGAAAAGTTGCGACACCGGAGAGTAAGCCGATGCTTAAAGAAAGTGCTGTAAGTTTGTCCATTATTGATCTCGAAAAAATTACCTCATTGATATTAATTAGATTTTGCATTGAGGTGGATCTACAAAACCTAAATTTTTAGAATAACCAAGCAACCGAAATGAGCCTGATAGATTTGGATGTTAGCAGAGTTTAGAAACTAGAGAAACACATAGACTTTGTCATAACCTGACTATGTCTTTTAGTCGTGCTGCAAAACAACCTTGTTGCCGCTGATCAATTGAGCAGGCAAATCAAAAGTAATAGTATTTTGGATAGGCATATAACAAATTTCTGCATCAGCGCAGCCTTGGTAAGTCACTTCTAACACCAGCTTGTTCAGTTTTGGCTCCTGACGCTGAATAGGCAATTCCACCTCAATGTGCTTACGGTAAATCTGCACTTCGCCGAAAAATTTATCATGTTTGATCTGCCCGGCGGGGAAGACAGGCTCTCCGGATGTCATGCCGGGAGTTAATGAGACCAATTTGAATTTTTGGCGGTACAGATAATAGCCGTCGGCAATATCCCAAGACAGCAGCAGCTTATCTGCATTCTTGATTGTGGCTGTAAATTGAAAAGCCTCATCGGGCTCTAAAAGCTCTTCCGAATCCATCGCCCAAGCTGTTGTAACAAACCAAATCGTCAGACAGAACAGAAAAATTGAAATTGACAGCTTCCGCATAAGAATTTCTCAAAACTTGGGTGATCAAGGCAAGCGAACTAAGCGGATTACAGCCGGTTGCTTTAACGTAACTAGTAATCAGGCGTGTCCCGGAAAGTCCATTGAATCGCCAAATTGCCGAAGAATCCGTCGCCCAGTTGGACCTGTTGGTAAGCGCCTCTGGCGTTTCTTGCACCCTTTGAATTTAGATCTTCATAAATCGGTAACCCCACCGATCCGCGCAATTTAAAATTGCCGCCAAAGGCATTGAGAAAGCGCCAGTCGCCGACAAAAGCCAGATTGGTGACGGTTCCTCCAGTATTACCGATTTTGTAACCCTGATCTTCATTCTTCTGTGAGTAACTTGTGTCTAATTCAACACCAAACATCAGATCATAATTGGGTGTGTAATGGAGTGCTAAACCCACAGTTGCCACATCACCAAATGCATAGTCATGATCATTTTCAGGATTAACCGTATACAAGGCCGATGTGTGTAGCCAAATATTTTTCCACCGTTGCGAGTAAAGTAAACCACCCGTAAACGTTGCCGTTTCTTTACCTAATTGCAAGCCTGGCGCTTTGGCAATCAATTTTTTGTTTGCAATAGGATCAACAGTTGTTGCTAGTTGTCCATCAAACTCGCCTGTCGGCAAAGTTGTTCCTAACAAAACACTGGCGAATTTATCCCACCGGGTGCTGCGCCAAAAGTTGTAGCGACCTTCGAGGGTAATGTCACCGAGTCCATTTTCCTCTGCGACCGATTCCCCGAATATCTGTCTCGCGTTTAAGTTTTGTGGTTGTGATTGCGTTAACGTGCCTTGCCTTGCCTTCTCTCAAACCAAGGTACATTTATAAATAGTGCGAGATTATCAGTGGGGGAATAGTTCGCAATGATAGCCTGTGAGTGGCCTTGACTTTCTTCCGGAGTCCGCGGCTGAGCTTTGTTGCCATGGATGAAATCATAAGGTTCAGTACTGTTTGAACCCGCTTTAACGTGATCTTTTTGGGTATAACCGTAAACCATGCCCAAACTAAAGTTACCCTCACCCGGCGTTACTGCTGTACGAATCCTAAACGGTGCCGTAGTGCCCACTGGCGAGACATCTTCATAGGCAATATTAAAATCGATAACATCCCCACCTTCCTTAGCGGCAAAGGCCTCAGCTTCGTCGCGATTAGCAAACGCGATGTAATTGGGCACCATGTCGGGGATTACTTTACTGCCGATGACATACGTTGCAGTTTCGGCATCCACCAGCTTGCCAGACACCCAGTCATGGACTTTTACCGACTCAAACTCTGAGATACCCCCGGCATCTTCAATTTCCCGCAACATACATGCCACACCACAGGTATACTCTTTGCTGCCATCTTTGAAAGTCAATTCGGCTGCACTCTTAATGTATTCGTCAATCCACATGCCGCACACCCTGCAACTCTCGCGCTTTTCATGTTCATGCGGCGTTACTATCACCGGTTTCATTTACGGTTCGTCGGCAACCACCCAGTCCGGTAGCAGCAATAGCTGACACAGCAACACCAGCCACAACGTCGTTTTCATCTTCATGCTCACTCCTTATTTAGGATTGTCGTAAAAAGCTTTTCAAATTCGTCGAGCCCGGCTTCACCGGTAATTTTTTCTCGTAACGCACCTTCTCTATCGATCACGAAGCTGGTCGGTAAACCGATGACGCCAAACTTTTTCGCCACTAAGCCACGCTCGTCTACCAACATCGGATAAGTTAGCTTTGCAAAGCGTTTCAGGCGCTCATCGTTAGGATCGATTTTACTGACGTTAATTGCCACCGGCATAAAGCCACGCTCTTTATACTTTTGATAAAGCTGTTCGAGCCCCAGCAAGACATCCTTATCGCAAAAGCCGCATTCCAATGACCAAAACCGCACCAGCCAGACCTTTCCCTTCAAGTCTTGCGGCAAACTTACCGGTTTACCGTGAAAGTCCTGTAAGTTGACTACCGGCACCGGGTCATCGATTTGCAAGCCACCGCCTCTCTTACATGCTGACAATATAACTACCGCCAATATGATCAAAATCAGCCGGTACCAAACAAAGACTTTCATCCTTTTCTATCCAGTGATTCGATAATTGCCGGAGTTACATCCTGGTAGCGCATGATCGACTTACCTTTGTGGTCTTCCAAAAACTCCTGTGCCGACTCCTGATCCTTGAACGGCAATAATTCATGACCCATTGGCCCCAATACGTCGGAGCCGATCACGTAAAACGCCGACTTGGCATCAATCAATTCCACTTCGTAATAATCGCTAACCAGAATCTCGCTCATCATTTCAGCGGTTTTGCCGGGCGTATATTTCTGAGTATTGAAGATATGTTTAAACATGTCTTTGGCGCCGTCATAAAAATAAGCGCTGCCATCCTTGAAATAAATTTGCGCCACCCATTTCGGGTATTTATAGACAAACATGCCGCAAACTGGGCAACGGTCCTTTTTGGTGATTTCAATTTGTTGTTCTTCAGCGCGACTGCTGTTGAAAGCAAACGACAACACCAAAGCCAATATCCATAAGTTCAATTTCACAATATTTGACAGTGTCATCGTTAATTCCCTCCAAATTCAATAGACAACTTCATAACTAATTACCAAGCTGGAGGTGACGATTTCGTAACTAACCAAGGCGGTAAACGCGGCATACATCAACAGCGAAACCATCGTCAGCTTATGGGTGATGCTGGGCAACGCTGATTTTAGGCTTTCCACCTGCCGAAACGGCATTAACAAACCGCTACCCATACCGGTCACCGCTGCGCCGAACAGCAACAAATAAAGCAGGTAACCGATGTAGTGATAGTCCTCCATGATGATGCAGAACGGGCAGTGATGAGTTGGCAGTTCGTAGATGTATAGCGAAATCACTGAAACAATGGCCACCAGCGAAATGATAAACATCAACAGACTCAACCCGGCATACAGGTAGCCACCCTTACCTTTCCAGTAAAAAAACAGCCCGCTGAGCGCCGTAATCGACATGCTGATATAAAACGTCCACAGCATCGGTTTCGCCGGTAACGAAGCAATCTCGGAACCCAACCCACCGGCTTTCTCGCTGCTGAATAAACTGCCGCAGCAAGAAGTGATCACATCAGCCTGCATGCCCATGAAGTAAGCGCTTTCCAACACAGTTTCTACAACGATGAACGGCGCAATGATCGTCAGCAGCAGATACTTTTTTTTGATCAGCGGATAGTCGTAGCCCTGATTGTCGGCATGATTCAGTACCAGCCACAGACCGGCGAGGATGAAGTTGAGAATTTTCAGTTCCAGCGTCGGATAACCAAAGCTATTGACATTCAAGGTACCGGCCGCGCAGATCGCGCCGACGAACAACGGACACAGCGCATCGGCAGTGAAGATATACAAAAACAACGACATTAATTGCAGGCCGAACACAAAGCTGAGCACGGTGGAGATGAGATAGGTCTTACGCTCTAACACCAGTTGTAGTTCACCGCCACTTTCGATGTTCCAGTGTTTAAGAATCTGCGCGCCGTAATAAGCCGCGTAAATCAGCATGCCGCTGGAGACATAGGACGCCAGCAGATTGGCAATGACGGTAGGATGCAGAATCACGTCGGCCGCCCCTCGAGCTTGCCATCGCGCAGATTTACCACATCATCGACAATAGCCGAATCATAAACGAGTGGATCATGACTGGTAATAATCACGGTCTTGCCCTGGGCTTTGAACTGCTCGACGATTTCCATGAAGCGATAGGACAGCGTGGTATCCAGGTGCGCGGTCGGTTCATCAGCAATGATGATGCTCGGGTCGTTGATCAGCGCACGAACGATAGAGACCCGCTGCGCCTCGCCACCGGACAGCCATTCCACTTTAGAAGCAGCCTTATGGGTGAGATTGAGTCCCGCCAGGCCACTCATGGCTTTGACTTTCAAATGCGCGCGTTTTTCGCCCAGCGGATAGGCTGGCAGCATCACGTTCTCCAATACCGAAATTCCCTTGATCAAGTTCGGTTGCTGAAAAATAAAGCCAAAAGTCTTGCGGCGGATGTCGGTCAGAAAACGTTCCGGTAGACTGGTAATCTCGCGATCATGCAATTTCACTCGACCGGCAGAAGGCCGACTCATGCAGCCGACGATGCTCAGTAAGGTGGTTTTTCCGGAACCGCTGGGGCCTTTTAAAACAGTAACCTTGTTTTCATGGATATGCAGATTCACGCCGTTGATCGCCGAAAATTCGCTGGGGCTTCCGGCATTAAAAACTTTTCTGACATTAATCAGTTCGATCATGACCTATTCTCCAGTGTGACGCATCGCCGTATCGGGGTCGATGGTGGCCGCGCGCCAAATTGGAACTATGGTGGCCACGGTGTAAGGCACCACGGTCAGGAAAAACAGTGTAGTCAATTGCTCTGCGTTGACAAACGGCGTCAGCGTGAAGTTGGGATACAAGGCTGACCAGCCTTTCAAGGCTGGTTCAAACACCGCCGAACCGGTAAAAAACACATGGATGTACGCCAAAATCACGCCACTAAAAAACGCGGTCAGCGACACCATCGCCCCTTCCCAGAATTTCATTTGGATAACATCCGAGGTTTCCCAACCTACGGCTTTTAGAATACCGATTTCCCGTCGCTCGCCGGCACTCAAACCTGATGCTTTATCCCAGGCAAAGATCACAAACGCCAGCACCGCCGCAGAGAAAATGACGATCATCATGCCGCCTCGCCAGTTGAAAATGGAGTCGTAGGTTCTGAGAATTTCCTCGCGGATGATGGGGCGAGAGCTGTGCAGTTTTTTCTTGATTTTGCTTGCCACCATACTGACTTCGCTAGGATTTTTCACGGTAACAATAACGTCAGTGACATACTTGTCATCAATTCCAAATAATTTGTGAAAATCCGTGCCGTTGACCAGGATCAAATCCGACGATACTAGTTCCGATTCGGAAGATAGCGTGCCTGCAATTTTTAAATTCATGACCTGGCCATCGTGAGACATAAAAGGCATGTAGTCGCCTGTTCCGATTTCCCGCATCCGTGCCACGCCGTTGCCGATCACGATGCTTCCCGCTTTCGGCGCCGCACCGTCATAATCGTACAAGGGTTTGTTAACGTTGACGGCATGCGGATCGTTGGGATCGACAACCACCGTAGTACGAGCGTTGGATTGAGAAGCATCAATGACACGTGAAGGCGTCATCACTGTGTAGTTGGCTTGCACCAAACTGTCGTAGTAATAACCCCACAAGCGACTTTCGACGTCGGCAACGCCGCGAATGGCCTTTATTTCGTCAATGTAACTGACCGGAAACAGGTCGTGGCGGCCGGCGACGATTTTTTGCACAACGATTTCCGGCGAACCTTGCAAAATCAGCTTGGCTTCTTTCTTGATCGAATAGGTGAAAAACATCGTCGACGCCAAAATGAACACAATCAATGTGTACAAAGCCAACAAGCCGATGTTTTTTACTTTCCGCCGCAACAGCGAAGAAATCGTAAAATCTATGATGTAACGTTGTTTCTCAATCCAGGGATTCATGGCGCTTTATTTTCCAGGTTAGGCTGCGTAAATGAGCCGGATGGGAAATGTTCCAGCGACAAGGGGTGATCCTGAAAGGCGGTATTCAAATCGGCCTGCGACAAATGCCGGGTATAACGAGCTTCGGTGAACAAACAAAGATCAGTCAGACGCAGGTTTTTGACCAGCGAGGTTTTGTGCTCGAGGGTATCGCTCTGGGGCGCCTCACTGAACGAGGCATGGGTCAACAGCAAGCCTAGTAGCACAGCTTCGCTAACAATACTCAGAAAAAATAGTGAGGAATTTCTCATAGCTTGCCAAAAAATATCACGCAGCCATTGTATGCCTATATGCAGACTAGGATAAGTTTCAGAGACGATATTTATCGAAGCGCCCTTGTTTTATGATTTGTCTAACTTAGCGGGATACAAATGCACAGACGACGGCTATTTTTTTGTCGCTTTTATGACACTATTTTCCTTGCTAAAAGCTCGGTTTCAAAAAGCGCTTTATCGGCACTGACACCTTTTTCTATGATGAATAATGCCCTCCTTACAAGCGTATTAATGTTACAAGGTTCGTTAATGCCAACTTGCTTTGCCATGACATCAATTTCCCGCGCTATTAGAGCTCGCGTCTCTGTATTTATACGCATGATCCACCTTATAAGGTAATAAATAGCTTAATTCGTGCCAAGCAATTTATATCAAGGGGGAGGGGTATTCATATGCGTATGATTACTGTCAGCATTTATACTAATGGAGAGCTATAAAAGTTCCGCGCGCCGGCTAGGTTTTTCTGAGTTTATTGAAGGAGGTAGTAGGGGGTGTAAACAAAGCTTATTTGTCATCCCGGCCTTGGAAAAAAGTCAAAATTTGTTGCCATTTTTCTTCGAATTGACGAATCAGTCGTTGCTGTTCGTCTTCTTCGACTGACTGCTTAGGCTCGGGTTCTTGCGTGCCGGTTGACTGAGGATCTTCTACAACAATAAAGGTGCCCGGTATCATACCCATCCAGCAGCTCCACGGTATCACGCCAGTCTCGGTGGGCGTGAATTCAATGACCTGTATGCCCGGTTTAAACTCGACTTTAAGTCCGTACTTCGGCACCACTATTGCCTTGTTGCATTCATTTAATTCCTTAGCATTGATTACCCATTTAACAGGAATATCTTTGCGTAGAGTGAACTTGTTCGGCTTAAAACCAGCTTTCACCACATCCATCTTGATAGTTTGCTCAGTATCGCAGGAGGGACTTTCCGACATCGTCGGAGACAGTTGCTGCGAAACTCGGGCAATCAAGGTATTGAAGTCAACGCCGGTACCGGTAACCGCCAAGCCCCGATTCAACATGATCACCCCGAGCGCCATAACGATCACGCCTGAAGCTTTCAGCAGTTTTGGCGTCAAATTCCCGGAGATCAGGCTGGTTAAAAAACCAAAGCCCAGCAATAGCGGCAACGTGCCAATACCAAAAAAGAACAAAATTGCCGCGCCTTGCGACCAACTGCCAGTACCTGCCGCCATCACATACATGGCCTGCAGCGGACCGCAAATAATCATCAAACCATTCAGTAATCCGATCACAAACGGGTTGCTGTGTTTACGGTATTCCATACCGACAAAGCGTATTAAAAATCCCGGCGTCTTGAACTGAAAATGACTCAAGGCTGGAAACACTTCCAGCATGTGCAATCCAAATAATATTAAAAACAGACCTGCAGCAACCCCCACCGCTCCCTGGGTATAAGGCGTGAAAGCCACGATAGAACCAAATGCGCCAAACAACGCGCCGATGGTGGTGTAGGAGATGGTTTTACCTATGCCGTAGAGAAAATGCGCCGTGTGGGAATGTTGGCCCGAACTGGCGTTTTTGGCGGTATAGCCCAAAATCAATGGTCCGCACATGCCGACGCAGTGAAAACTGGTCAGGAAACCGATCAGAATTAATAGGCCAAAATTCATGTCCATGGTGAATTTCGGCATATCGACATGATCCATAAACCAGCAGTCCAGCCATAGGATAAAGGCGATCCCCAATAATGCCAGCGTGATGGCTGCAATTTTTTTGATAATGCCAAGGGATATTTGCGTTACGTTAGCTGTGTTCATTCTGGATTTCCAAACTGGGAAAAAATCACTTCCATATGCTAAAGCAAATAATTTGACCACACGCATAAAGTGGTTGAAGATTATTAAATACTGATATAGGGGTCAAGGTATATTGCTTTAACGTCTTTCTTAGCCGGGAATGATTTCCCTTAGCAGAGCTTTTTGCTCATCAACGTTCGAACATGGGAGTAATGTATGGATAAGTCACCAACAGAAATCGATTCAACCACCGTAAAAGCTAAAAAATCAGTGTCGCGCAAAGGCAAATCCGCCAAGATGTCGCCTGCCACTAATGGCGAAATTTTGGTTAGGGGTGTGGTCATGGGCATCATCATTTCCGGAATTACTCATGCCAGTAAAAGTTTGACCGGCGCGTTGGTCAAACATCCGTTATCTTTCTTCTCTATGGGCTTGGTCACCGGTTATTTGACGCATAAATACCGTAAAGAAATTATTGTGGTTGGCAACCGAACAGCCGAGGAAAGCAAAAACTTTGTGCTACGACAAAAAGAGTATTTGGGCGATTTTATTGCGGAGATCAAAGAGGAAAAGAGCGACAAGTCGAAATAAATATCTAATAGCCGCGGTGATCTAAAAAATACAGAACAGGGGCAAATCATGAATAAAACCAACACTAATAGCTTAAGCCAGGGGCAGCTGGTTCATGCACTAAAGCGTCGCGTTCGGATCATCGCCCCGGTTTTGCAGAAAGACCCTGAACGCGCTTACATTTTAGAAATTCTATTGAAAAAGCGCGATGGCATTCTGGCTGTCCGCACAGTGCCCGATATTGCTTCTGTAACAATTAATTTCGATCCGCAAAAACTCCCCCAAGCCAACCTACTCAAGCTGCTAGATGTTTTACTTGCCAATTTAGGCCAAAGAACCAAGGCTGATTTTGTGCCAACCGCCGATGTTGGTGCTGATACCAACCTGCCGATACAGGAATTCAATCTGTCTATCGAAGGTATGACCTGCGCATCCTGCGCACTGCTGATTGAAATGCTGCTGAAGCGCGATCCGCGCATTACCTTTGCCAATGTCAATTACGCGTCAGGTACCGCATTTGTCAAAGGCCATCTCAACAAAGAAACCGTCTGCACTTTAATAGACAAATCCGGTTATCGAGCGCAAAGTTTCGACAACCTACCGCAACGGCAATGGCTAATCGAACGCGAAAAACAACATTTAAAAGACGCCCGCCGCCGTGCGATTGTGGCCGGAGCTCTCAGCGTACCGGTGATGTTGATCGGCATGGCCGCGCCGAGTTCACGATTTTGGCACTGGACACAGCATTTGCTGGCGATTCCGGTGGTGTTCTGGGCAGGCAAATCGTTTTTTAGCAAAGCCGCTAAGCTGGCCAAACAACGCGCCACCAATATGGATAGCCTGATTGCGTTGGGTGTAGGGTCTTCGTATGGTTACAGCTTGTTTTCCTTACTGGCCGGAAAACAAGGGTTGTACTTCGATTCTGCGACCGGGATTATCACCTTTGTGCTGATCGGTCGTTTTCTGGAAGAAAAAGCCAAAGGCAAAGCTCACGAAGCAATCCGTAAATTGGTGGATTTACAGCCGCAACATGCAACCCTATTACAAGACGATCAGGAAATCATTGTTTCTTTGGAGCAAGTTGCGGTTGGCGATATTTTATTGGTGCGCCCCGGCGAGAAAATTCCTACCGACGGCGTGGTGATTGAAGGCTTGTCGACCATTGATGAATCGATGGTCACCGGCGAAAGTCTGCCGGTGATTAAAGAAGTCGGGCATCGTCTGGTCGGCGGCTGCATGAATGCCAACGGGGTGTTGAAAATGCGTGTTACCGCGGTAGGTAGCGACACAGTTCTAGCCAACATCATTCACATGGTCGATCAGGCGCAGTCGGCGAAATTGCCAATTCAAAAAACCGTCGATCAAATTTCATCGGTATTTGTGCCGTCGGTGATGGCAATTTCGGCGCTGACATTTATTGCGTGGTCGGCCGCCGGCGTAGGTTTTGGCATAGCACTTACCAATGCAATTGCCGTGTTGTTGATTGCCTGTCCATGCTCGCTAGGCTTAGCTACACCGATGGCGATTATGGTCGGCACCGGACAATCAGCGAAACGCGGGGTTTATATTCGTAACGGCAGCAGCTTGGAAATGGCCTCAAAACTGACCATTATCATTTTTGATAAAACCGGCACTATCACGGAAGGTAAACCGCAAGTGACAGACTTCATTATTGCGCCGACACAAGACGAAACGCGGATACTGGCATTGGCCGCGGCTGCGGAGTTCGATTCCGAGCATTTCCTCGCCAAAACCATCGTTGCTTATGCGCAGTCTCGTAACATCCTGCCCGGCAAGGTCGATGAATTTAATAATATTCCCGGCCACGGCATCAAAGCGCAAGTAGACGGCTGCGAGGTATTGATCGGCAACGGCAGGTGGCTGGAAGAATCCGGCATTAAGCTCAAAACCCTGGAAAAACGCGCCACAGTGTTGGCTGAGCAAGGTAAGACCCCGGTGTTTATCGGAGTCGATGGCCAAATCTCGGCATTGTTCGGCATTGCCGACCGGCCGCGCGTCAACGCCGCGCAAGCCATTCAGCGCCTGCGCCGTCTTGGCGTGACGCCGATGATGGTCACTGGCGATACCGAACAAACTGCGCGCTATATCGCCGGACAAGTCGGTATCGATACTGTAATCGCTCATGCTAAACCGGAACAAAAACTGGAAATCGTGCGCCAATTACAGGCGCGAGGCGCCAAAGTCGGCATGATAGGCGACGGTATTAACGATGCCCCTGCGCTTGCTGCTGCCGATGTCAGCTTTGCAATCGGTACCGGCACCGATGTGGCAATAGAAACGGCCGACCTGACGCTAGTCAGCGGCGACATCAGTAAAGTAGCGGATGTGATGGAATTGAGCGGCGCGACCTTGCGAATTCTCAAACAAAACCTGTTTTGGGCGCTAGGCTACAACACCGTAGCGATCCCAGTGGCAGCCATGGGTAAACTCAATCCGATGATAGCGTCGGCGGCAATGGCGATGAGCTCGATTTCGGTGGTGCTGAATTCGTTACGCTTACAAGGAAAGTAATTAACTTCCCTCTCGATTTTTTGGGGCTGATCCTGCCCCCAAGGTCGGCCATTTTTGACATCATCAGGATACAGAGAGCTTTCGTTGTCATATAAAGCCCGCATAGTAGCCACCAATACCCCAATTTCTGTTAAAAAAATACTAAAGAGAGCAATGAAATCTCGGAAAAAATTGTGTACCTAAAAAGCACGGCTATGAGATTATCTAAAATCACCAATTACAGATTGGCTGTATGGTTTAAATACTGCCAGGCAACTTAACTTATACAAAAATCAGAGATTGTTATTTATGAACGTTGGCCTGATCAAAGAAATAAAAATCAAAGAGAACCGCGTTGGGTTAACACCCGAAGGCGTCGCGCAGCTGACTGCTAAGGGGCATCAGGTTGCCGTAGAACAAGGTGCCGGTTTAGGCTCTGGGTACGCCGATGAGTCTTACCGGCAAGCAGGTGCGACGATCGTCACCACTGCAGAGGCCTGGAATAATGACCTGGTAATAAAAGTTAAAGAGCCTATCGCCCCCGAATACGTCTATCTAAAACAACAAATCGTCTTTACCTATTTCCATTTGGCTGGTGTGCCGTGGGCGTTAACCGAAGCGCTACTGCAAGGCGGGACCTCAGCCGTTGCTTATGAAACCTTAGTGGACAGCAATGGCCGTCTGCCGCTACTCACTCCAATGAGCGCAGTGGCCGGTAATATGGCGGTGCAAATGGGCTGCTATTACCTGGCTACCAGTAATGGCGGCAAAGGGATGATGCTAGGATCAGTATTGGGCAAACGCTACGGCAAGGTGCTGATCATTGGCGACGGTGTGGTCGGCACGCATGCTGCTAGAACAGCCTTTGGATTAGGCAGCAAGGTCGTGGTCGCCGGGCTATTTCCTGAGAATGGCGAGCGCTTACACCGAGAAATTTCAGCAGATATTGAGTTTTTTATTTCCGAACCTTCGGCTATTGCCGAGCATCTTCTTGATACTGATTTATTGATTGGAGCAGTGTTGGTTCATGGCGCCCGCGCCAGCCATTTGGTTACTGAAGCTATGGTAAAAACCATGCAGCCGGGGTCTGTTCTGGTCGACGTTAGTATTGATCAGGGCGGCTGCATTGAAACCGCCAAAGCTACCAGCCACGACGCACCGGTCTATGAAAAACACGGGGTTATTCATTATTGCGTCAGCAATATGCCTGGGGCTTATCCGCGGACTTCTACCTTGGCACTAACTGACGCTACCCTGCCTTATGTGCTAAAGCTGGCAGATAAGGGACTGGCGGCGTTGACTGAAGACTCAGGATTTGGCAAAGCACTAAATACTTACCAGGGCTACATCACTTGTAAGCCGGTTGCGGAAAGTTATGAAGTTTTAGACAAGTTTAAAGCGTTCCCTGAAGGGTTTGCTGAGTAGTATCATGCCGTTCGTGCGAACCACGAACGGCAATGAGTAATGCAAAATCACCGTCCGCGATGCAGGCTGTTAAATAGTAAAAAGCCAATGAACATCGCCGCAACAAACACATAACCGCCTGCCAATCCGGCAGTTAAACTAACCAACGCCGGGCCAGGACAAAAGCCGGAAAGCCCCCAGCCGATGCCGAAAATCGCTGAGCCGGTGATCAATTTTGCATCTATTTTTGCTTTGGGATTAACGCAAGTTTGCAAATCAGTATCTTGAATTTGCTCTGAAGGTTTACGAATCAAGCGTTGCAAGGTTCCCAAGGTCAACAAAGCACCAACCATCACTAACGCCAACGAAGGATCCCAATTACCGGCAACATCCAAAAATCCCAGCACCTTTTCTGGATTGGTCATTTGCGCCAGCACCAGTCCTAATCCGAAAATCAGGCCACTTATAAAAGCCGACAAGTTTAGATTCATGCTGTAATCCTCATAAACCGTGACGTACTAAAAACACCGTAATACCGGCAGTCGTCATAAAAGTTAGCGTTGCTACTATGGATCGCACAGACAAGCGCGCGTTGCCGCAAATACCGTGGCCACTGGTACAGCCGCCGCCTAAACGAGTACCGTAACCCACCAATAATCCGGCAACAGCCAGCACCACTAACGGCGCGTCAATTTGTATCTGCACGCTACCGCCAAACAATTTCCATAACGGCGCACTAATGATAAGGCCAGCCAGAAACCAATATCGCCAAGCATCTCCTTGTTGCCACGGCGGCAAAATGCCCGCGGCAATACCGGAAATCCCGGCAGTACGGTTATTGAAAAACAGCAGCCAGGCAGCCGCAAGACCAATCAGCACACCACCACCTAATGAAGATAAAACGGTCAAGTAGGTCATAAATCAATGATCTCTTATAAAAAACGCGTATTGAATCAGAAACGCCGCGTCCAAGCTAATTGTCCGGAAAATTGTGTCATTTCCAGTTCAATTGTTTGGCCCTGACTGAGCGGATTGGCTCCCTTTACCGTTTTGCTGGGCGAGTACATAAAGGCAAAGCTGAGTTCATCTTTATCGGTTATCGGATGGCTAAAACCAGTCGTTAAATGCCATTCTTGAACGCCGGGCGCCAAAATATTGAATAACACCTGTGAGTTATCGATGGGCTGTGAACCATAACTGAGACCGCCCCGTAAGATCCAATATTTACTTTGTTGCCATTGCACGCCCAGCTTGTATATGGTCATGTTATTCCAGCCGAAGCCTGGGCCATTATCAGCACCTAACGGAATCCCTTGCAAGAGCGGCTGCAGGCTATTGCCGACTGACTTGATTTCACTGTAACGAATATGTTCAACATCAAATGCAGTTGTTACAGCATCGTTTAGATCCCAAGATAATCCGACATTGAAACTGCTTGGAATATCAAAACCGCCCTGCTCTGCAAAAAGACCTGCGTAATGCTCCAATTCAGTCATGTAGACTCGGCTTTTATACGCCGCGCCAAAACGCACACCTGGAATCAACTCGGCCTGCCCGCCGACTCTAAACCCTGCACCAAACGAATAGCTGCGATGGGTATCGGATAAATTTTGAGGGTCACTGGAAAAACCGGCAAAACTATTCAACCCACGAGCTTTAAAAGTTTGGGCGGCAAATATTGGCGAGATACCCAATGCATATCGACCATTGGCAAATGAATGTGCATAACTGCCGACAATAAACGCTTGGGACAGATCAACACCGGTACGACCAGCGCAGTAACTACCTTTACCGCTACTGCCCGGCGGACACGTTGAATTAGTGAAGGCTGGATAATCGGTATTCATGCCGCCATTGCCGTACATGGTAATGCCAACACTTTGCTGGTCATCAAGTCGATAATTCCAGCCTACCGTAGGCACGGCAAATATTTCGCTCTCACTTTCCACGGTGCCAGGATTGAGCGGAAACATTGAAGTTTGAGTTGGGCCGCCTTCAACTGTGTATTTGCGAATTGGGCTAAATAACTCTATTTCCACATCGAGACGTGTGTCCACAAAAGCCAATCCTGCCGGATTAAGCGCGCCTGCCAAAGCATCTTGAGAAAATGCCACGCCTGCCCCAGCCAAAGCTTTACTTCGAGCGCCATAACCATGTGCAAAATAGCCATTGGTCGCATTCACCGAAAAGCTGCTTAAGCTCAATGCCGACAATAAAATACAAGGTAAAACATTTCTTCTTAAATTAGTCATAAAGCATTTACTTACATAGTTAATCCGGCTGGCATGTTATCAATACCAAAACAGCAAATAGGCGATATTATTAGATTGATCAATCTAATAATTAAATATCCATATTTTTTTATTATTGACACAATAATTAGATAAGCAGTATCTTAGCGGTGTAGCACGAACTGACCGGACCACCGGAGGCCAGTGCCCTATTTGGATGAAGGGCAAGGGTTTCTTTTGGAAAAAAATTATGTCGACAGTCAGTTCAATAAAATGTTACCAATTTAGTTTTGAGACCACTTCAGGAGATGACTGTGTCGCATTACTATCAAGATAATTCCCAATCTATCGGCAACACCCCGCTGGTAAAACTAAATCGCATCACTGACGGCGCAGCCGCTACCGTGCTGGCCAAAATTGAAGGGCGTAATCCTGCCTATTCGGTGAAATGCCGCATTGGCGCCGCCATGGTTTGGGATGCCGAACAACGTGGCCTGTTAGGACCTGGCAAGGAACTGGTTGAACCCACCAGTGGCAATACCGGCATTGCGTTAGCATTTGTCGCCGCCGCACGAGGCATTCCTCTTACCTTAACCATGCCGGAAACCATGAGCGTAGAACGCCGCAAGTTACTGGTGGCCTATGGCGCTAAATTGGTCTTAACCGAAGGCCCCAAAGGCATGAGTGGCGCTATCGCCAAGGCCGAAGAGATTGTCGCCTCTGATCCAGAGCGCTATGTGTTGTTACAGCAATTCAAAAATCCTGCAAACCCAGCAATCCACGAAAAAACCACCGGACCGGAAATCTGGAATGACACCGACGGCGCAATTGATATTCTTGTGTCTGGGGTAGGCACCGGCGGCACTATCACCGGCGTTTCTCGATACATCAAGCATACTCAAGGCAAGGCCATCCAGTCGATTGCTGTTGAACCAACTGCCAGCCCAGTGTTGACTCAGTTCCGCGCAGGCGAGCCATTACAACCTGGCCCACATAAAATTCAAGGCATAGGCGCCGGCTTTGTTCCAGGCGTACTTGATCTATCCGTAGTTGATGATATTGAGCAAGTCAGCAATGAAGAAGCTATTGAATTTGCCCGCCGCTTGGCAAAAGAAGAAGGCATTCTGGCTGGCATTTCCTGTGGAGCCGCTGTCGCAGTAGCGATCAGGGCTGCAAAACGACCAGAAAATGCCGGCAAAACTATCGTAGTAATCCTACCCGATTCAGGCGAACGTTATTTAAGCTCCGCATTGTTCGAAGGCGTTTTTGATGCTCAAGGGATCGCACAATGAGCGATATTGATCTATTGAATAACGAAGGTTACCAATGGGGTATCGAAGCACTGGTTGGCCAGCTGCGCGAACTCCGTGTGCAGTCCTTAGAATCCAGGCATAGACTCAACCGCCCACCCAAGCTGCCGTCACGTAAAGAATTGCACAGCATTCTTGATGGCCTTGGCGCGGTGTTGTTTCCCAATCGTTTAGGCTCACCAGATCTGAATGACGAAGGCATCGATTTTTTCGTCGGCCATACGCTGGATAGCTTACTCCGTAAGTTGTACAAACAAATTCGTCGCGAGTTGCAGTTTATTTCCGGCCACGAAGGTGATCTTAAAGAAACCCATGAACGGGCTGTTGTGATTACTCGCGAATTTGCAGCGCGTCTGCCTACTGTCAGAGCTTTGCTTGATACGGACATCCACGCCGCTTACGAAGGCGATCCGGCCGCCAGAAGCCCCGATGAAATATTGGTTTGTTACCCAGGCATTACCGCGATTATTCATCATCGTCTGGCACATATCCTCTATCAAGCAGGCGTACCGCTGGTGGCCCGTATCATCTCGGAACTTGCTCATTCTGCGACCGGCATTGATATTCACCCCGGCGCACAAATTGGCGACAGTTTCTTCATTGATCACGGCACTGGTGTCGTGATTGGTGAAACAGCAATTATCGGCCGCCGAGTTCGCCTGTATCAAGCAGTGACCTTGGGCGCGAAGCGCTTCCCTAAAGATGCCGATGGTGCCTTGGTTAAAGGCAATGCCCGTCACCCTATCGTGGAAGATGATGTGGTGATTTATGCCGGGGCAACCATTTTAGGCCGCATAACTATCGGCCATGGCTCGACCATTGGTGGCAACGTTTGGCTTACACATACCGTTGCTCCGGGTAGCAACATTACCCAAGCCACTGTTCGCAATGAACTCTTTGACGGAGGTGCTGGTATCTAAAAAAGCCCCCACCCGGCATGCATTAACTGTAATCCCCTACAACACTTAAAATTTAAGGAAAAAACCATGTCTGACATTCATGAAGCCCATACAGCATTAGGCGACGTCGCTGCACGTACGCTTTCGAACGCTACCAAAACCGTACCAATGATGGGAAGCATCACCCCCCGGTGGTTGGTACATCTGCTGCAATGGGTACCTGTCGAAGCAGGTATTTATCGCGTAAACAAAGTTAAAAATGAAGCCGACATGGCAGTTGATTGCTCTAGTCTGGATGAAAAAGTATTGCCGCAAACTTTCGTGGATTACGAAGAATGGGGCCGTGAATACCGTTTAAATGCTGTTAACACTGTGCTTGATGTGCATACACGGGTATCTGATTTATATAGCAGCCCACACAATCAAATTCACGAACAATTACGCTTGACCATTGAAACCATTAAAGAACGCCAAGAAAGCGAACTGCTCAATAACAAAGAATATGGCCTGTTGAACAACGTTGCACCTTCACAAAAAATTAAAACCCGCAATGGCTCACCGACTCCTGATGACCTGGATGAATTAATTGCCACCGTTTGGAAAGAACCCGGCTTCTTCCTTGCACATCCTAAAGCCATTGCTGCTTTCGGTCGTGAAGCTACACGTCGCGGCACACCGCCACCAACTGTGTCTTTATTTGGCTCACAATTTTTGACTTGGCGCGGTATTCCGTTAATCCCAACTGATAAATTGGCGATTACTAAAGGCAAAACCAACATCTTGTTAATTCGTAGTGGTGAAAGTCGTCAAGGTGTCGTTGGTCTGTATCAACCTAACCTGAGCGGCGAATTGAGCATGGGTCTGTCAGTCCGTTTTATGGGCATTAACCACAAAGCCATTGCTTCTTATTTAGTCTCACTGTATTGCTCATTGGCTGTGTTGACTGAAGATGCTCTCGGGGTTCTCGAGAACGTTGAGGTAGGCAATTACTATGACTACAAGTAATTTTGACGGCATTCCATCACTTGGCACTGCTACGGACACTGTGAATTTAGCTAATTCATTGCCTGACGTTTCTCAGTTAGAAAAACTGGCCAACGAACTATTTTCAGCACTACCCTGTGATGGCACAGGAACTGGCGTTGGCTTGTTATCGTCAGCGGCTTCTAATGTATTTAACGAACAGCTCTCAGGTATAGACAAAGCGCTAATACCCGACACCTCGCCTAATCATTTTGGCGTGCCCGGGGAGGCAGAGTTACAAAAGCTGTTTGCCCCGCGTTCGGCGTCAGTAGGCAGCTTTCCGAGCAATAAATTGGCAACTTCGCATCCTGATGACGCGTTGAGTGCATTACATGCACCGCAACAAACTGCTGATAAATCATTATTTACCGGCATTAACACGCAAGGTTTTGATTTACCGGGTGAAGCTGAGTTAAAGAAGTTGTTAGCTGAAAAGTCTATATCCCCCGCTGCGAAAGGCCACGCAGTCGTGCCTACCGCTAAAGCGGATGCTCCGGCTGTCAGTGATTTCTACTTTCTTAACGAAAGTACATCGCTAAACCGTAGCGCGCCCGTATCGGCGCTTGATTTTGCACACCCTGCGTTTGATGTCAGCGCAGTGCGGCGTGATTTTCCTATTCTTAATGAACGGGTTAATGGTCATCAATTAGTTTGGTTTGATAACGCCGCCACCACGCAAAAACCGCAGGCTGTGATCGACCGAGTTTCGTATTTCTACGAACACGAAAACTCCAATATTCACCGAGCAGCACATGAATTGGCCGCTCGCTCGACAGATGCTTACGAAAAAGCCCGCAATACTGTGGCACGGTTTTTAAACGCATCGTCAGCGGATGAAATTGTTTTCGTACGTGGTACTACGGAAGGCATCAACCTAGTTGCAAAAAGCTGGGGCAAGCAAAATATCAGCGAAGGCGACGAGATTGTCATTTCATGGCTGGAGCACCATGCCAATATCGTGCCTTGGCAGCAGCTTTGCTCTGAAACAGGCGCCATCCTTAGAGTTGCGCCGGTCGATAATAACGGTCAGGTATTGTTAAATGAATACCAAAAACTGCTGACAGCAAAAACTAAGCTGGTGTCCTTCACGCAAGTGTCCAATGCCTTGGGTACCGTGACGCCAGCGCAACAAATGATCGAAATGGCACATCGCGTCGGCGCTAAGGTCTTGCTTGATGGCGCGCAATCAGTTTCGCATTTACGTGCAGATGTTCAAACACTGGATTGTGACTGGTTTGTATTTTCCGGCCACAAGATATTCGGACCAACTGGAATTGGCGCCGTGTATGGCAAACCAGAGCTGCTTGAAGGCATGCCCCCTTGGCAAGGCGGCGGCAACATGATTGCAGATGTGACATTTGAAAAAACTGTCTATCAACCTGCTCCGGCCCGCTTTGAAGCCGGTACCGGTAATATTGCCGATGCTGTCGGTCTAGGCGCAGCTTTAGAATATGTTGAACATGTTGGTATCGATAACATTGCCCGTTATGAACATGAGCTATTGGTATATGCAATGGATAAGCTGCAAAGCATATCCGGCCTACGCCTGATTGGCACGGCACCGGATAAAACCAGCGTACTGTCATTCGTTCTTGCTGGTCACAGCAATCAAGACATTGGCGTTGCGTTAAATAAAGTCGGTATTGCCGTACGTACCGGCCATCACTGCGCCCAACCTATCTTGCGTCGTTTTGGTTTGGAAAGCACTGTCCGACCTTCATTAGCGTTTTACAACACGCATGATGAGATAGATCATCTCGTTAACACTGTGCGTCGGATTAAAAACGGTAGCGCTGTTTATTAGCGTTAACGACAATCCTGCTATTCGGCGGCCTTAGGCCGCCGTTTTTTTATGTACCTTCACGTGTTGCCCTCTCCTCTTGTAACAAACAGGAGACAGGCCTAGACATTTTCGACATCCACAAGTCTGTCCTGCATAATTACAGCCCGACTTTGATGCTCGATCAACAAAACTAAAATTCCATGTTAAAAAACACCCAAAAATTGCTAACCATCATGGCGCAACTTCGAGATCCAGATCACGGCTGCGCCTGGGATGTTAAACAGGATTTCACCAGCCTGATTCCCTATCTAATTGAAGAATCGTATGAAGTTATTGATGCCATCGAGCGCAATGATTTAGATGATTTACGCTCCGAACTGGGTGATTTATTACTACAAGTGGTGTTCCATGCCCAAATTGCCGACGAACGCGGCCTGTTTAATTTTGAACAAATTGCCGAAAGTATCAGCGATAAGCTGATTCGTAGGCATCCCCATGTCTTTGCTGACGCTGTCTTTAACAGCGATGAAGAACGGCATCAAGCCTGGGAACAAATCAAAGCCGGCGAACGACAAAGTAAAAGCAGCGCAACGCCAGAAGATAGCGTTTTATCTGGAGTGGCACGCAACCTGCCAGCCTTACTGGAATGCGAAAAAATTCAGGATCGTGCAGCACAACATGGCTTTGATTGGCCTGACGCACCGCCCGTTTTTGATAAAGTGCTAGAAGAACTGGAAGAAGTTAAAGAAGCTTGGCAGTCTGGCGACCAAGCCCATATTCAGGAAGAAATTGGTGACTTGCTATTGGTTGCAGTCAATCTGGCCAGACATATGAAAGTAAATCCTGAACTGGCGCTTAAACAGAGTACACAAAAATTTATGACCCGGTTTCGTTACATAGAGGAACAAGTAGCGGCCTCTGAGCGCAAATTAACCGATTGCGAATTAACTGAACTGGATGAGTTTTGGAACGCTGCCAAGTTAGCGCTGAAAAAATAAAGCCCCTGGAGAACTCAGTTTTCCAGGGGCTTATTTATGTTGTACCGAGCTATTTTAAAAAGCAGCTGGTTTACGTTTTAGTGCCAACATACCGAATAATCCGGATAAGAACATCCACACGGCACCAGGAACAGGGACAGCGGCCACCTGAGAATTAGTAAATTCAACTCTTAAACCGGTTGGGTTGCCGCTTGATCCCTTAACATTGGTAACTAAAAACTCCAATGTATTAATACCCGCAACAAACAAATGACTAGCCGCGGCAAAGTTATACCACTGACTAAATCCAGCCGCTGAACCTATAATCTCGCCGTTGAAATATGCAGTCGCATTATTATCGGCTGAAAACCGTCCAGCAAAAGAAGCTGTACTGGCATTAAATCCGGATAAATCAAACTCTAGTGTCCATAAATATGAACCGTTGTGCGAAGAATCATAACTTTGCGCCCGGTTATCGGTAGGCGTTAACCAATGTGACGTGTTGTTGTCAGCAAGCCAGGGACTGATTGGCCAACCCGAACCCACAGCGGCTTCACCATAACCGCCATAAATTGAATTTCCCTCTCCATCAGTTAACTTGTAATTAAAGTCGGTAGCCTTATCGACAGTGATTCCAGTACCCGTATTGAATAGACCTGGAATTGAGATAGTATCAGCTTGAGCATTAACAACTGCCAACGTGGCTAAGCCAACAAACAAAGCGCTTCTTATATAGTTTTTCATACAAAAACCTAGGTAAATTTTAAATAATGAAACAGAGGAATTACTTAGAAGCCAGTAAGCGGGGTTTTTCTACCCCAGCAAACATCAACAAGCCGACCGAAATCAATGCTAAGGCGCCCGGCGCCGGTACCTGCATAGATAACGCATTAGCCTGTATAAGTGGAGATACATCTGAAGCGGTAAACTCAACTCGCAAACCGGTAGGATTTCCTGATGAACCTTTAATATTGGCCACTCTAAATTCAAGTGTATTGATGCCGACAACGAAGTAGTCACTTATCGCGGCAAAGCTGTACCAGTTAGCAAAGTCGCTGGCAATACCAATTGGGTTGTCGTTTAAAAAAGCTACCGCGTTATTGTCGGCAGAAAACCGTCCGGTAAATGAAGCTGTGCTCGGTTCAAATCCCGTTAAATCAAACGCCAGTGTCCACAAATAAAAGCCATTTTTTACAGGGTCATAACTTTGACTTCTATCTGCAGTGGGTGTTAGCCAATGCGAAGTACTGCTATCGGCCAACCAGGGGCTAATAGGCCAACCTGAACCTACCGCCGCTTCCCCGTAACCACCATAAATTGAACTTCCCGAAAGATTTGTTAATTGGTAATTTGTATCGGTTGTTTTATCGACAGTAATACCTTCTCCAGTGTTGTATAAACCAATAATTGGCACGGCTTGGGCATTTACAGAAAATATGACCGAAGAGACAAGCAAAGCGGCCATGATATTTTTATTCATAATTTCTAACCTTTTGAGAATGATGAAAATCATCTACGTTGCATACACAGATATGAAACGCTTAATATTTATCGATCAATTCCCGTGCCAAGAATGTAAAGCTAATAAAATAAGCATTTTGCCCTACAATAAAGAGCATTAACCAGACAGCCTCGTCAGCACTTCTGACAGTTTTGTCAGAACAATTAACTCAGCCTGTCATAACAGCCACTGATGAATAGCCAAGCAACTATGTCCAAGAATGCCATTACCCTTGAATCATTACTGGAAACGCATGATTTACCGTTCGTCATTATCGATAAGAAATTGACTGTCGTTACTGTTAATCGAGCTTGGGAAATTCGCTTTGGTATTGCTCGCGACCGACAAATTGGCGAGCCATGCTGTAGCAATAGCGGAAACTGCCGACACAGCCGTTTATTTGAAAAGCTAGAGCCTTATGTGGGTCTATTTCCCAGTGATGGCCTAACTGATTCACCAAACCAGCTCAGAGTCCGTGGCTATCCACTTTTGGATGCTAATGGGGCACTCTATATTGGCGAGTCGATTAGCGTCGCGACACCGTTAAAATCAACCACAGCGCCATCCCCCATGGTGGGCGCATCATCTACATTTCTGGCATTACAAGCCAAGCTAAATCAAGCCGCTCAAACTCAAGCCCCCGTATTATTGAATGGTGAAACCGGAACTGGCAAAGAACTTGCTTCAGAATTCATCCATCGACATTCTAAAAATGCTGAGAATGAATTTGTGGTGATGGATTGCACCATCCTGGGGGAAAACTTGTTTGAAAGTGAATTATTTGGGCACGAAAAAGGCGCATTCACCGGTGCGACATCTGGAAAGAAGGGCTTATTTGAGCTGGCCGACAATGGCACTCTTTTTCTTGACGAAATCGGTGAACTGCCACTTGCGCAACAACCCAAACTGCTGCGTGCACTTGAAAGTGGACAATTTCGTCGTGTCGGAGGCACCTCGGCATTAACAGCGAAAGTCAGGGTGATTTGCGCAACACATCGAAACTTGGCAAATATGGTTCGAGACGGCCAGTTTCGCGAAGACCTTTTTTATCGCTTATCGGTTTTTCCAGTTCAAATACCACCGCTACGCGAGCGGCGCGAGGACATTCCCAATTTATGTACGGCAATGCTAACGCAGTTTGGTCAAATGAATGACTGCACCTACTCTATAAGCAAACAAGCTCTGGCAAAATTGCTACAGCATCAATGGCCGGGCAATATCCGAGAGTTAAAGAACTGCCTGCACTTAGCTAGCAGTTTATGCACAGATCACCGCATTGAGGAGCACGACATCAACATTGTCCAACGGCAGACTGTCAACGAAAGCATACCCAGCTCAAGTCAACAGAATCCGCAACCTGTGCATACAAACTCGCTTGATCAACTCGAAGCAAACTTTATTAAAGAACTGCTCTCCAGACATAACGGCAACCGCAAGCTAATCGCTGCAGAAATGAATATCAGCGAAAGAACGCTGTATCGCAAACTTAATCGCCTAAATCTAACAAACAGTGACTTACACTAATGCAAGCTTCTCTAATTAACTGGACACTCAACACTATCACGCCGCAACTGGATAGTTTTACGCCGCCTAAAGACATGCGTGAAGCTATCAGTCGCATCAAAACGTTACCCCCGCTTCCTGGTATCGCTCTACGTATTACGCAACTGGCCGCCGACCCATCAGCAGATGCGGCCAAATTAGCAGGCATTATCGAACAAGATCCATTGTTAACTGCCCAAGTTATTCGCTGGGCATGCTCGCCACTTTATGGATACCGCGGCAAAATCACCAGCGTACAGGATGCCATCACTCGAGTGTTGGGATTTGACTTCGTTTTTAATCTGGCATTGGGATTGGCCGCTCTCGCTCCATTGAAAGCCCCCAAAGATGGCCCAGTCGGCACGCGTCTATTCTGGATTCAGGCGCTGGCAAGCACGAAGCTTATGCCGTTGCTAGCCAATCAAATGCCTGCTGCACATCGACTTGCACCTGCTGATTTATTTCTAGCAGGACTAATGCATAACATAGGCTTCCCTTTATTAGGCAATCAGTTTCCGGAAGAGTTTAACTATTTAAATAAGCTGATACAGGCCAATCCAACACTAACTGTTTTTAACCTGGAAAAATTCGCTTTCGGAGTTGACCACACCATGCTGGGCGCATGGTTGATGACCGCATGGTCGATGCCTAAACCTGTTATCGACATTGTCTACCACCATCACAACCCTTACTACCGAGGAGAAAACCACCAACTGAATCTACTCACTTTTTTGAGTGACTGCCTTTTGGGTCGACTCGGTATAGGAGACGCTCAACAACAAACCTCTCACGATGAGTTTTTCGATCAACTTGGCTTGCCTGCTGGTGCCAGCCAAACAGCATTGGATAAATTTAATGACATACTGGAAAATATTATTGCTACGGCCGATATTATTACTGGGTAGCAAGGATCCCTCAACTACTGCAATCAATAGATCAGAGCCCCTTAGGCTTGTTATAAACAATGTTGCAATATAAATTGCGCCACCAATAACAACCCATAGCAACAAATTACTACCTCGTTGTATCCCATTGATCAATATCTATCCAGTAACCTAAACCAATTGCCATTAATGTGCTTGCCAGCATCACTCGCAACACAAAAAACCACCTGCCCGTTCGACGGTTGACAAACCTTGCCATCTATTAAATAAAAAAGCATTTAGATCAGAGCCAAGCGACGTTGCCAGAGCTAACCCCGCATGCGCAAAAGGAAAAATCAACCAACATAAACCCTAAGCTCGCTAGCATTGAGTACACGCCATAACGCACGGATTTTCATATCCTGCCTTGAAGTAAACCCAGGCACTAGAATTTTGATTATAAAATAGCCTAGTGAACTATCTCATAGGCCTGCAAACTCTGCCCGGCAAAATGTCTATCTGTTGCGGTAAATTCGTCATATTGAAACGGCGCCAGCATTGGCTCAGCCAACATCACCAAGCCAGCGCCTTTCCCGGCTCATCCATAAGCGGTGCTAGCTAAATTATAACGGCTATCATGCAAAGACTGGTGTTAGAGCCGATGCGCATTCAAAATGGCACCTGAAAACGCAACCAAGGTAATGAAAAATAAATACGGGGAAATAATTTGTAATAGTTGACCAACTAGCTGAATGCCATTCCAGCCGAATCCCGACGCCAACAACATAATCAATAATGACGAGGCAATTGTTCCACGTGGATTCTAGTAACGCTTGCCTATTATTATGGCGTTTATACTCTGCTAAAACCGAAACAAAAACGTGAGAAAAAGCCCCTTCCATAAATAATCGCCGCAAGAAATTAGGTATTTTAAAAGCTACAAAAAACGCATCTGTTGCCAACCCTACTACAAAGTACTGGGCAATCGACATATCCCTAACAAAACCACATTAAAGTTTGACAATGTTGCCATTTGAAAAGATAATTCCCAGTCTAATTAACTCAATCAGTAATAACCGAGACACTATGGCTAATACAGCACAAGCTAAAAAGCGTGCGCGACAAGCGGAAAAAAGCCGTATTCGCAACGCAGGACAACGTAGCAACTTACGCACATTCATCAAAAAAGTCATCGCTGCCGTAAGGGCTGGGGACAAAGAAAAAGCGCAGGCCGCTTTCAAAACTGTAGTGCCGATTATCGATTCTGCAGTTAATAAAGGTATCATCCACAAGAATAAAGCTTCTCGCAGCAAAAGCAGATTAAACTTAAAAGTAAAATCTATTGCTTAATAGCTAGTTTTTCGAGATAAAAAAAGCCGCCAGTCTTATTTGAATGGCGGCTTTTTTAATGAGCGTTATTAACGCTCAAATCAATACCAAATTATCTCGGTGTATTATTTCTGCATCATCAGCATAACCCAAAATTTTTTCAAATTCAGCACTACTCTTACCCAAGATAAGCTTGGCATCTGAATATCCGTAATTAATTAGACCGCGAGCCACTTCCAAGCCCGCCTCATCGACACACGAAACCAGCTCGCCACGCTCAAACTCGCCAGACACAGCTTTCACACCCACCGCCAACAAACTCTTGCCCTGCTCTTTTAATGCTTTAGCTGCACCCAAATCGACAATTAATTGACCTTTCACCTGCAACTGCCCAGCCAACCATCGCTTTCTAGCAATCAACGGCTCAACATCCGGCAAAAAATGCGTGCCGACTTCGGTACCAGAAAAAACAGCAGCAATCACATTATTCAGCACACCCGGCGCAACCACAGTCGCCGCACCAGACCTTGCCGCCAACCTTGCTGCACGCACTTTGGTAAACATGCCGCCACGGCCTAAACCACTGCGACTATCTCCAGCCATTTTTTCCAATCGCTCATCATTTACACTAACTTCAGAAAGCAACGTAGCATCAGGATAAACACTGGGATCAGCTGTAAACAACCCTTTCTGATCAGTGAGAATAACCAATAGCTCCGCTTCTACCAAATTAGCAACCAGCGCAGCCAAAGTATCATTATCACCAAAACGAATCTCTTCGGTAGCAACAGCATCATTTTCATTGATAACCGGAATCACACCGAATTTAAGCAGAGTCAGCAAAGTACTACGAGCATTCAAATAACGCTGCCGATCCGACAAATCATCATGCGTTAGCAATACCTGGGCAGCGTGCAAGTTATGCTGCTGAAAATTGTCATCAAAAACACGAACCAAGCCCATCTGGCCAACTGACGCTGCAGCTTGTAATTCATGCAATACGGTAGGTCGCACCTTCAGACCTAATCGGCACATGCCTTCAGCAACTGAGCCTGAAGACACAAGAATGACATCAACACCCTGCTGTCTTAAGCCAGCCATTTGCCTAACCCATTCGGCAATAGCAACTGTATCCAGCCCCTGCCCACCCTTAGTGAGTAACGAGCTGCCTACTTTAATTACTACTCGTCTAATGTTTGCAAAATCAGCCCTGCTGTTCACTATCCGCCCGTCTTTGTTCTTCTATAAAATTCATAATAGCGTACATAAGCTCTCTTGTACCCTCACCATTAACAGCCGCAATTTTAAACACTGGAGCAGCCCAGCCCAGCGCATCAACAATCGTTTGACAGCGCTCATTAAGCTCCTCATCAAGCACTCTATCTATCTTATTCAATACCAACCAACGCGGTTTATTGGCTAGATCGTCACTCCATTTTTCAACTTCATGAATAATTTTTCTGGCCGCTTCCACTGGCGACTCAGCACTTTCATAAGGCTCTATATCGACCACATGCAACAGCAAGCTGGTACGTGACAAATGCTTGAGAAACTGCAACCCCAACCCAGCACCTTCTGCAGCACCTTCGATAACCCCGGGAATGTCGGCAATCACAAAACTACGCAAATCATCTACTCTAACAACCCCCAAATTTGGGTGCAAGGTAGTAAATGGATAATCCGCCACTTTAGGTGTCGCTGATGACACCGAACGTATTAAGCTCGACTTGCCTGCGTTAGGCATACCTAACAAGCCCACGTCGGCAATTAATGTCAGCTCCAAATTTAAACGGCGATGCTCACCCTCGCTACCCTTACTGGCTTTTTGTGGCGCTCTATTAATACTGCTCTTAAAACGAGTATTTCCCAGACCATGAAATCCACCCTGAGCCACCAATAAAGTTTGCCCAATTTTGGTTAGATCACCAATAACCTCATCGGTTTCAGCATCGCAAACCTTTGTTCCCAAGGGTACAGGCACATAACAATCATCACCCTTTCTACCCGTACAATTACGACCCATGCCATTTTGACCGCGCTTAGCTCTATGCACAGCGTGATACCGAAAGTCGACCAAGGTATTTACATTCTCAACAGCAACTAAGTAAACACTACCGCCATCACCGCCATCACCACCGTCAGGCCCACCCATAGGAATATATTTTTCACGCCGAAAGCCGACCGCGCCATTACCGCCGTCACCCGCTTCCACAAGCACTTCTGCCTCGTCAACAAATCTCATAATTCAAATACCGCCACTCTTAAACCAACCACTATAAACAAAAAAAGCCCCACCTGGAGGGCGGAGCTTTTTATGCACTCACTCTGCCGCAAAATGCGACAGGTAAGTTTATGCAGTAACAATACTGACAAATTTACGATTTTTTGGGCCCTTAGCCTGAAAAACCACTTTTCCGTCCGCAGTAGCAAACAAGGTATGATCCTTGCCTAATCCTACATTATCTCCAGCGTGAAAATGAGTCCCACGTTGACGAACAATTATATTTCCAGCAATCACTGCTTCGCCGCCAAAACGCTTAACGCCTAAGCGTTTTGCATTAGAATCACGTCCATTACGTGTACTACCGCCTGCTTTCTTATGAGCCATATCAACCCAACCCCTATATATTCAACAAAAATTCTTAAGCAGAAATACCAGTAATCTGAACTTCTGTATAGTATTGACGATGCCCCATTTGTTTCATATGGTGCTTGCGTCTTCTGAATTTAATAATCTTAATTTTTTTGTGTCTTCCTTGAGACAAAACTGTCGCCGTAACCTTGCCACCTTCAATAAACGGCAGACCAACTTTGACATCGTCACCGGACTTGACCAGCAGCACTTTATCAAATTCAATGCTGTCGCCTTCGCCAAGCTCTAGTTTTTCTATTTTTAAATAAGTACCTTCTTCAACGCGGTACTGTTTACCACCTGTTTGAATTACCGCATACATCGGCGTAAGCTCCATCAAGCATTAATCTAATTAAAGTGAACAAAGAATTATATTTTTTAGTCAAGGCATAGTCAAATCTAAATTCACAAAAACATACATAATCGCTTTAAGGCGAACAGCATTATCGTCAATTCAAGGCTAGCATCGAGTCCATCAACTTATCATTATGAGTTATAATACCGCGGAAAGCCAAATAAGGCATTATTATCAAACCCCACGTAAAACATACACATGGCATCTGATTTACACTCCGTCTTGACCCCAAACCCCTCCATTGATTTTGATTCAATTAAAAAATTGACGTCAACCGAAGCTTCGGAGGTCGATCAACTTATTATCAACGAACTTAGTTCTGATGTCGTTCTTATCAATCAGGTAGGGCATTATATTGTCGGCAATGGTGGTAAACGATTAAGGCCGATGCTGTTACTACTGGCCGCCAAGGCTCTTGGGGGCGTCACAGACAGCCATCTAATCTTAGCGGCTGTTATAGAGTTCATACACACAGCCACTCTACTTCATGACGATGTAGTCGACGAATCCGACCTTCGTAGAGGCAAGGATTCAGCCAATGCTGTATGGGGAAATGCTGCCAGTGTTTTGGTCGGTGATTATTTATATTCCAGCGCGTTCGAAATGATGGTCCGCACCAACAACATGCGCGTCATGGAGATTCTTTCGAAGACTACGACAGCAATTGCTGAAGGTGAAGTATTGCAATTATTAAATTGTAATAATCCTGAAACCACCGAAACTAAATACCTCGAAGTTATTGCCAGAAAAACCGCCATCTTGTTTAGCGCCGCTACTCGCCTAAGTGCTGTTATATCAAACTCACCCTCAGCAACTGAAGAAGGTCTGGCTCAGTATGGACAACACCTAGGAATCGCTTTTCAATTAATTGATGACGCGCTTGATTACAAGGCAACCAAAGAAGAACTAGGCAAAAACCTAGGCGACGATTTGGCCGAAGGAAAACCAACACTTCCGCTGATTTATGCCATCCAAAATAGCAGCAAAAGCGATGCTGATCTTATAATTGACGCAATTAAAAATGGCAATCGTGATGCGTTCGCTGAAATTTACAGCATTGTACAAAGCACCAAAGCAATTGATTACACAGAGCAACGCGCAGAAGAAGAAGCGCAAAAAGCCATAAGCGCATTAGCCGTGCTTCCGGATTCCGAATACAAGGCAGCCCTAATTCAATTGGCACAATTCTCAGTTCAACGTAATTACTAAACATTAATAAACTTAAAGCCTCAATCGCTTACGAGCTGGATTTTCTGACCATCCATTTATCAGCGATAGGGCTTTTTTGTTTTTTAACTCGCCGCAACCTCTTAAAATTACACTTTGCCGAGCTCAGCACAAGATTGCTTAATTAATACTGAGCTCAGCAAAGCCTAAAATAAATACCGATCAACCCTCTATTCCTTGCTGAATCAGAACTGCATTTCAAAGTGCTTCGGCAGATTTATCAGGGTGATCTTTAAATTGCATATGATGCAGACGTGCGTAAGCGCCATTTTTGACAAGCAACTCTTCATGACGCCCCTGCTCTACGATTCGCCCATGATCCATCACCAAAATCACATCGGCATTTTCGATAGTTGATAGCCGATGCGCAATCACCAACGTAGTCCTGTTACGCATGGCTTTTTGTAATGCCGCCTGGATATAACGCTCTGATTCCGTATCCAGCGCCGAGGTAGCCTCATCCAAGATCAGAATGGGCGCATCTTTTAATAGCGCTCTTGCCAACGCCAAGCGCTGCCGCTGCCCTCCAGACAACTTAACGCCGTTCTCACCAATTACGGTATCCAGCCCCTGCGGTAACAGCTTAATAAATTCCATCGCATAAGCATCGGTCGCAGCAGCAATTATTTTGTCACGAGACGTTCCAGCCAGTGCGCCGTAAGCAATATTATTGGCAACGGTATCGTTAAATAAGGTGACCTGCTGATTCACTAAGGCAATCTGCCTTCTCAAGTTGGCCAGGGTGTAATCCTGTATTTCAACCCCATCGAGCAGAATTTCGCCCATTTCATGGGGATAAAAACGAGACACCAGATTAGCCATGGTACTTTTGCCACCGCCTGACGCACCCACTAAAGCGACCGTCTGCCCAGACTCCACCTTGACATTAATATCTTGCAAGGCCAACTCATCAGTACCTTGATAACGAAAGGATAGATTTCTGAATTCCAACTCTCCCCGAGATCTTTCTACCTGATACTGCCCTTGATCTATCTCGCACGACTCGTCCAAAATGGCAAATAATGATTCTGCAGCGGCAATGCCTTTTTGAATTTCACCATTAGCATCGGTTAATTGCCTGATCGGCCTGGGTAATAAAAATGCCGCAGTTAGATAACTGACAAACTCGCCAACACTGGCTTGCTGCATAAAATACAACGCCATATACATCAGCACTGACAAAGCTAAAGCAATAATTAACTGCATGACAGGGCTATGTATCGCAGTCGTCGTGGCCATTTTCAGGGCTTGGCGGCGATTATTATCACTACTCTTCAAAAAGCGTTGCCGCTCATAATCCTCGCCGCCGTAACTGCGCACAACCCGATGAGCACCCACCAATTCAGAGGTAACGTGAGTCATATCACCTACCGACTCCTGAAGTCTTTTACTGATCGCGCGCAGCCGCTTACTCACATAACTAACCAGCACCACGATGACAGGGGTAATACAGACAAACACCAGCGACAACATCCAGTTGAGATAAAACAAATACGCCAGCAAGCCAACTGCAGACAGACCTTCTCTAATTATTGTTTTTACCGAATCGGTAGTCGCCTTAGTGACTTCGCCAACATTGTTGGTGATTCTGGAAATCATAAAACCGCTGTTATTACTATCAAAATAGGCCGTTGGTAACCGGGTATATTGATCAAAAATTTCACAGCGCAAAGTGTGAATAATGCTGGTAGACACCTTGGATAAAAAATAATTGCCTAAGTAAGTGCCAATACCACGCAACACAATCAAGCCACTGAACAGCAACGGCATATAAAACATGCCCTCACGTTTATCCGATTGCAACGTATCGATAATGGTTTGGATCATTGCCGCAAACAGCGGCTGCGTACTGGAATAAATCACGAAGCCCAAAATACTAAGGGCAAAATAGCCACGTAGTGGTTTCACATAGGTCAATAAGCGCTTATAGACTTCAGCACTTGCCTGAGGTTTTTTTTGCATAGTCTGATGAAAAATTGAGCTGCTCAGCTTGCTTATGAGCAAAACTGATTAAGATATTAAGAATTGTTGGCGGATGCGTTTACTACCCACATCCGCCAGGAGATGCTGAAATCAGCTTTTAGAAATTAATGCGCTTTTATTTGTCAGTAACTTTAATCAAAAAACCATCTTTCTCGCCACACCCTAAAGTAGACTTGGCACTTATATCAAGCCTGACGAATTTGCCGGTATATTCGGCAGGAATTTTAGATTTAACTCGATGAAAACTACTATTGCTTTCTACCGAGAACTCCAACGGCTTACTTTTGGCAGAAAGCTTAATGCTTTGGGGATCAACCCACGGCGACAACATTACCGTAAACGCCGATTCAGGGGCTACCTCATGCTTTTCCGGCTCTTGATATACAGGCAACGTAAAGTCCTTGAACTGAGGTTTTTTACACGCTTTTTCGTCATCGTCTTTCGTATAGGCAATCGCTGAAGCGCTTACCGCAACCATGGCAAACACACACACCGATTTGAGCAATGTTCTTATTGTTGTCATACCCTCTCCTCAACTTAAAAAGCGGCCAGAATTTATAAATCATCAGCCGGATGTTTTAACACAGCAGCACTTTAATTATTTTCCTGGTGTATTTCAACTTGAAGCGACTTGCTAAACAAACTGAAGCTTATGAAATGCGGTATTTAAAGAATGATTGATGATCAGGATTGAATCATATTTGTTTTTGGGGAAAGCGCTGAGTGATACCGACATACCATCACCGGTTTGATCAAGCAGAAATAAATTTAACGGGAATTGAGCAGTCTGTATCTCAGCTCACTTAATCCGGTTGTATCAACATCTTGCGGATTAAGCACTCGGCCTATGCCTACCGATTCCTCAAAGGCGTGACGATTGCCCTGATAGCTGACTTTATAGTGATTTATACCAGCCTGACTGTCCATCCAGCTGACTGACTTCACCATGGATAAGGATTGTAAATATTGGGTTACCCGACTGATGTCATTGACACCATTGATGCCCGCTATTTTAAGCACCACAACTCCTGCCGACTCAACACCATCAGGCTTGGCCGCATAATAACCGGCAAGCTGTGTATAGACGCCACTCAAGCCCGTTGCAATCACTTCGTTTAAAGTGCCGCATGACTTGCTCCATTGCTCGACACGGTCATCAAAATAAAATGCCCAATCACCTTTCCAGCACTGCTGCATCTTTACGACCCGACCGGCAAGAATAGAAACAACGCCGTAACGTTCTGACACGTTAAGCAAATTTTGCGGATATGCACTCAATACATCATTCACCGATAATTGGCGTTGTTCATCTAAATCTGACAAGGGATACAACAGAGGCAGACCTTTTTGTTTAGCGCCCTTACTTAAAGCGACACTAAGCTCCGGCATACTGTCGGCCTTGTAAAAAGAACGCCGTCCATTTTCTTCAACAACCAACCACAACAGCGTTTCCGGCCGGATGTCACCCCACACCTTCAATTTACTGGTCTTTAGCGCCTCCAGTAACGCTTGCTCATCGAACAGCACACGCATATTTCTGGCTTCATTATCCGCAGCCAAGCTGGCTTCTGTTAATGAATACTGATGCTGCTTAACAAAACGGGGCGCATTAGCCAATGTTGCTTGCACCGCTCTGTCTTGCAGCACATTATCGCCTGCCAGAATACGACCAAGCACCACAGTTAACGCGTCTTTAAAAGCGGCGTTCTTGTCTTCATTAGACGGACTGTTAGCGATAACTTCCGTTTCGTACAATCCTCGCACTTCGGCAGCGAAAACTGGCGCACATAAAAGTAATCCACTTAAAAGCAAAGCACGGTAAAGCACGCTATATCCCTCACATAATTCTAAAGATGTCTTGTACAATATCGGCAGTTTAGCAATAACTTTAGAGAGCATGACATTGAGCGAACAAAATCAGGAAGGCTTGAATTACAAAAGCGCCGGCGTTGATATTGCTGCCGGCAACGCATTGGTTGAGCGCATTAAACCGATTGCTGCCAATACCCGTACCGCCGGTGTAATGGCTGGATTGGGTGGCTTTGGCTCAATGTTCGAACTGCCGTTGGATCGTTATCAAAATCCTATCCTGGTGTCCGGCACCGACGGCGTGGGCACCAAATTAAAACTGGCCAATGAGTTGGGCGTTCATGACACTATCGGCATTGATCTGGTTGCCATGTGCGTTAACGATATTATCGTACAAGGCGCAGAACCCCTATTTTTTCTGGATTATTTTGCGACCGGCAAGCTGGATGTCGATACTGCTGCTGACGTCATCAAAGGCATTGGCAAAGGCTGCGAACTGGCTGGTGCCGCACTGGTAGGCGGTGAAACTGCTGAAATGCCCGGCATGTACACCGACGGCGAGTATGACTTGGCTGGTTTTTGCGTTGGCATCGTGGAAAAAAATAAAGTACTGGATGGCAGCAAAGTCAGTGTCGGCGATAAGTTGATCGGCATTGCCTCTTCCGGCCCACACTCCAATGGCTACTCGTTAATTCGCAAAATTATTAGTCATAGTCAATCATCGCTATCCGAGCCTTTTAACGACACTACCTTAGGTGCTGCTTTACTAGAACCGACACGAATTTACGTAAAATCGTTACTTTCACTGATAAACACCGTTCCTGTACATGCGCTCGCTCACATCACCGGCGGCGGCATCACTGAAAACCTACCACGAGTATTACCGGATGGTATTAACGCTGAAATTAACCTATCCAGCTGGGAATTGCCTGACGTTTTCAAGTGGCTGCAACAAAAAGGTAACGTGTCACTGCAAGATATGCTGATTACTTTTAACTGCGGCATAGGCATGATCGTTTGCGTCGCCCCGGAACACGAACAAGCCGCGTTAACAGCACTTGAACAACTGGGTGAAAATGCGTTTCCTTTAGGTCAACTGGTAGCAGCGACAGGTAAACCTGAAGTTATTTACAAGTAACTTAACTACCCACAAGAAGCTTGATCGCAGGAAAAGATTAACACCCACACCTGCGACACTTTCTTACTTAGCATTCGCGGAGTACCGACCCATGGCAGAATTTACGCTCCCCAAAAACTCCACATTAACGCCAGGAAAAACCTTCAAAGCACCGCCAGATGCCCACCAGGTGCGTCGCTTTGAAATATATCGCTGGGATCCGGACACTGGCGAAAATCCCCGTATTGACGTTTATGAGTTAGACATTGATCACTGCGGCCCGATGGTGCTGGATGCTATTTTGCAAATTAAAAACACCATCGACAGCAGTCTCGCCTTTCGTCGATCTTGTCGTGAAGGCGTTTGCGGTTCTTGCGCAATGAACGTCAACGGCAAAAACACCCTGGTTTGCACCAAAGCCATTGATAGCTATCCCGGCACCATTAAAATTTTCCCCTTGCCACACCTGCAAGTTGTAAAAGATCTGGTTCCGGATATGACGCATTTTTACGCGCAATATGCTGCCATTGAGCCATGGATAGAAACCCAAACCCCCGCGCCTGCCGATGCTGAACGCTTGCAAAGCAAAGAAGATCGCGCCAAATTGGATGGTTTATACGAATGCGTATTGTGCGCCTGCTGCTCAACCAGCTGCCCCAGTTATTGGTGGAACAGCGAACGTTATCTCGGCCCGGCCGTGTTATTGCAAGCCTATCGCTGGCTTGCCGACAGCCGCGATGAACATACTGGCGAGCGTCTTGATGAATTAGAAGATCCTTTCAAGCTTTACCGCTGCCACACCATCATGAATTGCACCGACACCTGCCCAAAAGGCTTAAATCCCGCCAAAGCAATCGCCGAAATAAAAAAATTATTGGTAGAGAGACAACAAGGCTGATGCCTTTATTAGCAAAACTGCAATGGCAATGTCGGCGCGGGACCAAAGAATTGGATTTAGTCCTGCAACACTATCTACAAACCGAATATTCAGAGGCTTCAAAAGAAGAAAAATCCTTATTTACGGAATTACTGAGCCTTGAAGATGACTTGCTGGCAAGTTATCTACTGGGAGAAGCTTTACCGGAATCGCCTCAGCTAGTTTTATTTATCAGTAACCTTAAAAAACTTCATTATCAATCACTGGCTATGAATTGCAGTTACCAGGAATAAATTTACACACGCACTGAAAATAATGGCCACAAGAAGTAAATGAGTACAGAAGATGGTTTTGATGTAAAAGCGTTTCTAAAAAATCTGACCACTCGGCCAGGTATTTACAAAATGTTTAATGATCAGGCTGAGATCATTTATATCGGGAAGGCCAAAAACCTTAAAAACCGGGTTTCCAGCTATTTCAAATCGAACAACGCGTCGACCAAACAACAGGCGATGGTGGCTAAAATTGCCAACATTGAAGTCACAGTCACGCATACCGAAAGTGAAGCGTTGCTGCTCGAATGTCAGCAGATTAAACAACATAAGCCTCGCTACAATATTCTGCTTAGGGATGACAAATCCTTTCCTTATGTATTTATATCCACCCATCAAGACTTTCCGCAAATTACCATCCATCGTGGTGCAAAAAATAAAAAAGGCCGCTATTTTGGGCCTTATCCCAGTGCCGGCGCAGTTAGGGAAAGCCTAAAACTGCTACAGAAGCTGTTTCCCGTCAGACAATGTGAAGATGCTGTCTACAACAACCGCTCCCGCCCCTGTTTGCAATATCAAATTAAGCGTTGCACCGGGCCTTGCGTAGGCTTAATCGACAAAGTCAGTTATGCCCAAGATATAGAAAGCACCGTGATGTTTTTGGAAGGTAAAGGCGGTCTGTTGATTGAGCAATTGGTAGGCAAAATGGAGCAAGCGGCAGAGAGTCTTGATTACGAGCAGGCCGCCGCTTTTAGGGATCAAATCGGGAGATTGCGACCGGTCATGGAAAAGCATTTTATCTTAGGCGACCATGGCGATTTGGATATTATTGCCTGCGCCAGCAAAGCTAATCTGGCGTGCATTCAAGTGTTTTTTATCCGCAATGGTCAACACTTAGGAAATAAGGTTTTTTATCCAAAAATGGCCGACGAACATGATCCGGCCGCGGTGATTCAGGCGTTTATTACTCAGTATTATTTGGATAAACCGGTGCCGCAGGAGTTGATTGTCAGCCATCAGCTCGAAGAGACGGAATTATTGGCGAAGATGTTAACCGAGCTTTCAAAGCACGCAGTAGCTATTTCCCATAGTGTTAGAGGTGAGCGGGCAAAGTGGTTGCAAATGGCCCAAACCAACGCTGAAAATTCCTTGTTAAGTAAGTTGTCTGACAAACAAAGTCTGCATGCCCGCTTCCTGAGCTTACAACAAGAACTAGGCTGCACAACATTACCGAGTCGCTTGGAATGCTTTGATATTAGCCATACACAAGGCCAGCAAACAGTGGCGTCCTGCGTAGTATTTGATAAAGAAGGCCCGGTAAAATCGGCTTACCGCCGCTTTAATATTGAAGGTATTACCGGCGGGGATGATTACGCGGCTATCCATCAAGCGGTATTTAGACGATTTAAACGCTTGCAACAGGATGAGATGATCAATGCGCCGGATATTTTGTTTATAGACGGCGGCAAAGGCCAGGTACATGAGGCAGAAAAGGCGTTGGCAGAGTTGGGTGTAAACAATGTTATGATAGTCGGAGTTTCTAAAGGACCGGACAGAAAAGCCGGCATGGAAAAGCTAATTTTAGTTGGACAACAGCAACCGATCGACGTCACACCAGGCGCAAGTGGTTTGCTATTAATTCAGCATATTCGCGATGAAGCACATCGATTTGCGATTACCGGACACAGGCAACGTCGAGCCAAGGTTACTAAACAATCAACTCTGGAGACCATTCCAGGCTTGGGAGTAAAGCGGCGGCAGCTGTTGTTAAAACAATTTGGGGGGTTGCAGGGTGTCGCTCGAGCCAGTATCGATGGGCTTTGCAGCATAGACGGCATCAATCGACAGTTGGCGCAACGAATTTACCAATTTTTTCATCATCAAGATGACACTTGAATTTAATTTACCGACCAATCTGACGCTGTTACGCATTGCGCTTATTCCATTGCTGGTAGTGATTTTTTACTTGCCATGGGTATATGCCAACGTGGTATGCACAGCGATTTTTATATTGGCTGGTTTTACCGATTGGCTGGATGGTTATCTGGCCAGGAAAATGCGTATGGAAACGCCTTTCGGTGCTTTTTTAGACCCGGTTGCAGATAAGTTAATGGTAGCAATCGTTTTAGTATTAATTGTTCAGCAGCAACCAGATCCGTATTTGGCGATACCGGCCGCGATCATTATCGGCCGAGAAATAACTATCGCATCGTTACGAGAATGGATGGCAGAGCTGGGCAAACGGGCGAAAGTAAAAGTCTCGACTGTAGGTAAATGGAAAACCACTTTGCAAATGCTGGCAATGACCTTGTTGCTGTACCGTGAAGATTTACTGGGCTTGCCTATAAATGCCATGGGCTATGGTTTTTTGTATGTTGCCGCCCTGTTAACATTGTGGTCAATGGTCAATTATTTAATCGCGGCACTGGCTGCGATCAAAGAACAATAATAACTACTGGGGGCAAGCCCTCGCTTTCTAACACCTGATAAACAGCACACTGATAAGCTGTAGAATAATTAAATGGATCAAGAAACAGAAACTACACAAACACCTTCTGGTGAGCAGGATATTATCTTACAAGCAGCTCTGAAGCTTTTCGCCAATAAAGGCTATTTCAATACTTCTTTGTTAGATATTAAAGAGGCTGCAAATTTGCAAAGCCTCCAAATCATCCATCATCATTTCAAAACCAAACAACTGCTTGCTTCAGCTTTATATGCCAATGTTTCAGATAGCTTAAGCATTTCAATTGATGATATTAGCCGTAGAAACCCAAAAGCCTCAGAACAATTACGGGGTATAGTCGATTTGCTATTTACCCTGACTGATGACGCGCCTGATGTAATGCGATTTATCTTAACCGTCAAAATAAATGATTTTTTGCATGAAGAAAAAATCGGCCTGGAAGCTCCGGCTCAAAACAAAATCATTAAGATAATTGACGCTGGCATCAAAGCGGGGGAAATACGCAATATTTGCCCACAGCTAGCCTACGCCTATTTTTTTGGTGTGATTGATAACACCTTAAAATTAGTATTGGCCGGCAGCCTCGATAAAAAAGCGGATTTTTACCAAGCACAAGCATGGTTGGCCGCTTGGAATACTATCGCCAAAAAATAACTTAATTCCCGCTTGTGCTACTTTTAGGGCAACACTTATTCTGCGGAGGCAGTTGTGCCCAAAAGTATGCCCGGCTATACCTCTCATCTGGATGAGGAATCGCCTAAAGCCCCAGTAGTAAAATTATTTTTAATCATCCTTATCGTCACATTTTGTGCCGAAATTTTGATTATGCAGCTGCTGCCATTATTAAGCGTTGCTAAGCTAGATACCCGCCAGATTGCTCTGATCGATGCCTTTTGTTTAAGTATCGTTGCCTGCATCGTCATTTTACCTTTGCTATTGCGCCACCAAAAGCGCATCAGCGCCGCACAGTCTCGTCTTGCTCAACAACTACAAGCGCTAAATCAACACGCCAGTGTCAGCATCACCGATGCCAAGGGCCGAATTATTTATGCAAACAATAAGTTTTGCGAAATAACCGGCTACAGCCCTCAAGAATTATATGGGCAATCTCATCGCATTATAAATTCCGGCTATCATCCCAAAGAATTTTTTGCACAGCTGTGGAGCACGCTTGGTCAAGGCAAAATTTGGCAGGGAGACTTATGTAATCGCACAAAAACCGGCGAACACTACTGGGTACGCACAACCATTGTGCCGATCGCTGATAACACTGGAAATACCACCAAATATATTTCCATGCGCACCGACATTACCTCCCAAAAATTACTGGAGCATGCCGCATTAAAGTCAGAAGAATGGCTGCATACCATTATGGACAATATGGGCGATGGCATTTATACCCTGGATAGCGAAGGTCATCTTACCTACTTTAATCCTGAAGCCGAGCGGCTGCTGGGATGGCGATTGGAAGAACTTAAAGGCAAATTGCTACACGATGCCATCCATCATCACAGACCTGATGGGCAAATACTGGCATTAGCCGAATGTCCAATCACTACGGCCATGAAGAATAAACAGATCTATCGATCTGAAAATGAAGTTTTCTTTAATAAAAATGGTCTAGCACTACCGGTCAGCGTGACCGGTGCCCCGTTACTTGACGAAGATCAAGTGACTGGTTTTGTAGTCACTTTTCGTGACGCACGTGTGCAACAGCAAATTCAAACCAAACTAATCGAAGCAAAAGAAGCTGCGGAAGAAACAGCCCGCATTAAGGCTGACTTTTTATCCACCATGAGCCATGAAATTCGCACTCCGCTGAATGGCGTTATCGGCATGACCGATTTGTTGTTGGATACCCCCATGAATGAAGAACAATTGGAATTTGCCAACACCATCAAAATTTCTGCCAACGCCTTACTCGGTATCATCAATGACATTTTAGATTTTTCGAAAATTGAGGCTGGACGACTGGAAATTGAACAGATTGAATTTTCCTTACAGCATGTCCTGGAAGGCAGCGTCGATCTGGTGGCTAGTAAAGCCTATGAAAAAGGCCTATCCCTAATGAGCTTTGTCGACCCAGCCATACCCAATCGCTTAACAGGCGATCCTGCAAGATTACGGCAAATTTTGCTCAATTTTCTCAGTAACGCTATTAAATTTACGACCAACGGCGATATTGTCGCCAGAGCAAAACTGGAAACACACAACAGTAAGCAAGTAAGGGTTCGACTGGAAGTAAGTGATAACGGCATTGGCATTACTGGTGAAACACAACGCCGACTATTTCAGCCATTTGCCCAGGCTGACAGCTCAACCACACGAAAATACGGCGGCACAGGCTTAGGCCTCTCTATTTGCAAGCATCTAGCGGAATTAATGGACGGTGAAATTGGCATGGAGAGTCATGAAGGGCAAGGCTCCGTTTTTTGGATCAGCATCCCGTTTACAGTTAATACCACAGAAATCCTAGCGCAAACATCACCAGCGCCCGCCAATACAGATACTGATACTGATACTGATACTGATACTGATACTGATACTGATACTGATACTGATACTGATACTGATACTGATACTGATACTGATACTGATACTGATACTGAT
>Ga0208883_100049_pt1 | contig 149780 bp, 117 predicted proteins | sample LakWasMet43_HOW7_2_FD_183881 | JGI IMG/M metagenome (GOLD analysis project Ga0208883, IMG submission 183881) | Freshwater sediment methanotrophic microbial communities from Lake Washington under simulated oxygen tension - Sediment Metagenome... | ecosystem: Environmental > Aquatic > Freshwater...
CATGTCGCATAGGCTTGAGGTTTGAGGCGCAATGAAACAGCAAACCGGGTTAAGCTCTAATGTGGAGGTGAACAAGCAAATGCGGGTCCGTTGTTATTGCGCAAGCGCTGCTCTCAAATCATCTCTTGGTCTGAAAAATTAACCTTTAACTTGAGATGGATTGTGAAAATAAGATAGGCACACTAAGCCGCACAGTCAATACGTTAAAGCGCGTAATGGAAGAGAAGGTTCTTTTTGCAATGACCGGATTGATTGGTGTCTGTTATGTGCAATCCTCAGTTAAAGTTACTTTGTATCGGATACGGCATGCGTGTCGTATCATTTTACGGAGTGCTGTCAAACCGCCGCTTCTTTCTTGGGGCATAGTTTTTTGACATCAGACAAAGGCGCAATTGTCTGATGCCTAAAATGCCATTCCGGTAATGACGGATTTCAGGCTCGGTCGCCCGTTAGTCGATCAATTGCCAGCAGAAAGGTTTTGGGTGCTCAGCTCGAATAGGATGTGCTTCACCCAGCGAAGCGCATCAATATGATTGATGCGCCTTTTGATATCGTCAGTAAAAGCCTTGGACGCTCAGTAAGGAAAGGCGCCTTCGCGTCATGGACGCGAAGGCGCTGGCTGAGCATATATGTCAATCGATATACTAATGATGTCGGTTGACTCGTGAGAATTATTTCTTGGAGTCGTATCCCTTAGACTTGTTTTTTCCATGGCCTTCATGATTTTGATTTTCGTCTTTGCATTTCTTTTCAGGCTCACAAGGTTGATTATCGCTCCCGATCTTGGCCACGAAGGCATCAAAACTAGGGCCTCCGGGAGCATTTATGTCACCGGCGAAAGATGGCTGCAGGGCATTCTTAATTGGGAAGTCGTTCGAGTCGGTCCTTCCTGTCACATAGGTCTGTCCCCGAAGATCCACGGCGATACCATTTCCCGCATCTTGTCCACTGCCACCGAGATAGGTTGAATAGCGCAACGCCGCGCCATCGACTGTGAGCTGGGCGACAAAAGCATCATCAAAACCTCCGCCAAGGACAGGCTGAAGGGCATTTTTGATTGGGAAGTCGTTCGAGTCGGTCCTTCCCGTCACATAGGCCTGTCCCCGAAGATCCACGGCGATACCATTGCCATCGTCGATCCCACTACCGCCCAAGTAAGTTGCATAGCGCAGCGTCGAGCCATTGGCCGAGAGCTGGACGACAAAGGCATCCCTACTACCAACTAAAGTTGACTGTAAGGCATTTTTGATTGGGAAATCGTTCGAGCCGGTCCTTCCTGTCACATAGGCCTGTCCCCGAAGATCCACGGCGATGCCGAGACCCGCGTCACTGTCGCTCCCGCCCAGGTAGGTTGAATAACTGAGCGTTGCACCGTTGGCCGAGAGCTTGGCGACAAAGGCATCATCAGGGCCACCACCAAAAGCCACCTGCAGGGCATTCTTGGTTGGGAAGTTAGTTGACTCGGTCAGCCCCGTCACAGTGACTCGTCCTAGCCGGTCCACGGCGATACTTTGAGCCCTGTCAGTCCCGCTGCCGCCCAAGTAGGTTGAATAGCGCAGCGCTGAGCCATTGGCCTTGATCTGGGCAACAAAACCATCCTCAATACCGCCTAAGGCTGGCTGTATAGAAGTCAGAGTCGGGAAGTTGGGCGAGTTGGTTATCCCTGTTATAGAAGCTTGGCCCCGCTGATCCACGGCGATACCCTGAGCCCTGTCAGTCCCGCTGCCACCCAAGTAGGTTGAATAGCGTAGCTCCGAGCCATCGGTTGAGAGCTGGGCAACAAAGGCATCAGAATTACCAACTAAAGCTAAACTCGACTGTAGGGCGTTTCTGGTCGGGAAGTCGATAGAAAAGGTATATCCTGTCACATAAGCTTGGCCCTGCTGATCCACGGCGATCCCTTGACCCAAGTCAGTCCCGATGCCGCCCAGGTAGGTTGCATAGCGCAACGCTGAGCCATCGGCCGTGAGCTTAGCGACAAAGGCATCTGTAAAAACGACAAATGGGGTTGTAATAGTGCTCAAGGCCGGCTGCAGGGCGTTTTGGGTAGGGAAATTGGTCGAAGATGTCTGCCCAGTAACATAAGCTTGGCCCTGCTGATCCACGGCGATACCGAAGCCGTGGTCAATATCGCTGCCGCCGAGGTAAGTCGAATAGACCAGCACCGGATCGATGGTGAGGGAATGCGCAGCGTCATAGGTGGCCACCTGAAAGCCCACCGTCTGGCTATCCTTAAGCACATAGCCGCCGTCGACAGGTTTGCGGACACCGTCGATTTCCTGATAGAGAACTGGCTTGTGCATGCGGACATCGCCACTCGCCGTATGCAGAATCAGTTCACCTGCCGTATTCACTTCGATGCGGTTGGCGCCCCGGAAAGCCAATTTAACCCGGCTGGGGTCGGCGCCGGGTGCCACCACGAAGTCATACTCCAGTTGTCCTTGATTGCCGTAGTACACCAGGTCCACGCCCGGATATACGCCTTCATACGCGACTTTGGCATAGGTCGGCACTTTTGTGCGCCATTTCGCAGGGTCCTTGCCGATCAGGTAGTTGACCCGTCCGGGCAGCGCTTCTTTGCCCAGTATCCGGGCAGAAGGGTTCGCTCCTATCAGCTGCATCCGCAGCATGGCCCCGTTTGTTTCGGACACGAAGGATGGCTTTACGGATGTCGGCGAAGCCTTGGTCCGGGCTTGAGGCTTTTTCAAGCTCAGTACCGCTTCGGTGGGAGTCAAAAACAGCGTATAGCCTTGGCCGCGCGCCAGGAATTTCACCTGGGCATCCGTCTGGCCCTGATTGATTTCAAAGCTGAGCGGCAGCTTGCCGTAATTCGATTGCGCCTGAACCTTCAGAGCCGGCGCCGCTTGTAGGGTACCTGACGCCAGAGTAGACATAAAAGCCAGGCAGATCACGCCCAAGGCCATACAGGCTGGGCGCAAACTATATGCATTCGTTGCGATGCGTTGATTGGGTTCCACGAGTATCTCCTACTGTCAGATAGATTAAACAAACGGAAATCGTGTCACATAGGTTTGGGGATTAAGGTGTAATAGGGCGTAAAGCTAATTAAGAGATACAAGCAAATGCAGGCGCTGTTATTACGCATGCGCTACTCTCAAGAACAATCACCCAGCCTGAAAAAAATCAGCCCTTAACCTGTGAAGAAGATGGTAGGTGCATAAGGCAACATAATCAATACGCTAGATAGCGTAATATCAATACGTCAGAATACGTAGTAAAAGGCTTACTTGCAGGCTGGGTTGATAAACCCACCATTTAGTGGACAGTTATGCCGGGTTTCCGCTAAAGCTTCAACCCGGCAACGCCGTGCGTATTTGTAGAAGGCAGAGGCCGGTTATGCTCTGAGCAATGCCTTGACCATTCTTTCGGAAAGCTGCTCTGCCGTGAATTGTGGTTCGTTGGGCGGGTACAATTCCACTTCGTCCAGTTCGAAGCCGTATTCTCTGGCGAGCCCTAAGATTTCCTTTATTTTCATGCAGGCAAGTAGCTTCTCCTTTAATTCAGGGTCGGCTTTCGCTTTTTCTGAAAATGCCTTGATGTCTGCAATTGCCATTGTATTTTTCTCCTAATCTATTGAAGATGATGATAGTGAGTGCGGGCACTCGGTGTGTTAAAAATCGTACGAAGCCGGCCCTGAGTAGACGCTGTAAGGCGTTTCTATCCAGTCTTGAAGCACGGCGGCATCGCGTACCGGCAGGTAAGCGAAATCGCCGCTGATGTCCTGAAAGACAGCGATGCCCGTCTGCGGGGAAACCAGTTGGCCTTTCAGCATGTGGAAGAACCAGGCAAACGGATAGCCGGCCTGCCGGTCGAAGCGCGTCAGCGCGGTGTTGAGGGCTTTGCCTTTCTTGCCGGCGATAGGGTCCAGCCGGGGGAGGTTCTTTTTCTGAGTGTTGATGATTTCAACGCTGATGATTTGTTCGCCGAATCGGCCGATCGTCTGATGGGGGCGAATGAACCAGTCTTCGCAGAACACGGCTTTCTGGCCGGCGCTGCTGCGGTTCCAGTCGTGCAGGAAGCGCCGGGCCGGGTGTTCGTCGTTGTGGTATTTATTGATTTCATCCATGAAAACCGGCACGTCAGTTTTACGTCGATAAGTGTAACGGGCCGTACCTATGCTGAATGACTGCAGCCATTCAGGCTCTAAAGGATCAATAAATTCTTCCAGGTCTTCCGGCGGCTTGTGCGGGCTGACCAGCAACCGGTCGGAAACCTCGTGCGTCTTGTCGATTTCCAGCTGAATGAAATCCTCGGCCCTGCGGCCAGTCTGGATGACGATGTATAGCGTATTGCCGATTTGCCGGGTAGCGATCAGGTTCTGTTCCAGTGTATGCTCGATCAAGGTTTGCAAATCGCGGCCGCATTCGATGAAGGTGCGCTCGGCCCACTCGATCAGGTTGGCGGCGATGCGTCTGCCATTCCTGTCGACGATGCCGCCTATGCGGTACCATTCGCCGCCGATCGCGGCCAGACGGACAGGATAGTCGGGGACCAGCGCCTGGATTCTAGCCAGCAGGAATTCATCGTCGGGCAGGGCGGTTTTGCAGATTTCTGCAAGCTGATGCCCGTCCAGTTGGGGTTTGTCAGGATGTAATGGGGGTACGGACATGTTTAAATTTCCGGTTTGTCATTCCCATGCGCTGCCTGGGAGTCATGATTCAATCGTTTCTGTGCGGCCTCGCGGACATCCGGTTCCGGATCGTTCAGCAGACTTGACAAGGCTTCCGGAGGCACGCGCTGGGCGGCCGTATAGCGTACGACCCAGTCGGAATCGTCGAGCAAGAGGACGGCATCGGCGGGATTCATGCGCTCGGCGACGATGCGCCTGACTTCGGGGGCTTCATCGTTAGCCATGAGACCCAAGCTGACCTCGGGCAGACGCTCGGCGACGAGCTTGCGCACCTGCAGGTCTTCATCGCGGATGAACCGGAACAGGCGGCCCTGCGGCAATCGCTTGGCGATGGTCAGCCGGACGATGTAGTCCGGGTCGTTGGCCATTTTTTCCAGATCCTCCGGCGCGATGCGGTCGGCGACGGTCATCCTGACTTCGCGGTCCGGATCGTTGATCAGCGTGTGCAGTTGCGTGACGGGCAGGCGGTAGGCTACCGCGCGCCTGACGACTTCGTCCTCGTCATGGATCAGTTCGGTCAATGATTTTTGCGGCGCATAGCGCACGGCAATGGCGCGCCGCTCCCAGAATCTGTCGTGCAGGTAATGTTCGGCGTAAGCCGGATTGACGCGGAAAAAACGGTCGATCTGCCGGCCGCTTTCGGCCAGCACGCAGGTATCGCCGGGCATGCAGCGGCCCGCCAGCAGTGTCTTGCCGCGGAAGGGGCACAGGCTGCAGTCGGCGATGGGTAGCATGACAGGGCTTTCTGTAGCGGACATGAGCTAATCGGGGATGATTTCGGCGACGACGATGCCGGTCGCAACTTCAGGGTTGTCGGTCAGGCACAGGCAGTGCTCACGCCCGTCGACCAGGTATAGATTGAAATCGTCGTGCGTCAGCACCGGCTCGTTATTGGGAATGTCGTCGTCCATGCAGTAGGTGAAATGAATGCCTGGATAGGCTTGCCTGAGTGTGGCAAGTACGCTTTCATTGATTCCCAGTTGGGCGATTTTCCCGGCAATTTCCCGGGTTTGTTCCATCGTTATCATTCCGTAGCTCTCCTAATCGAATCGGATGCGGTCGGTACCGGGCATGGCGCGTGCCGCCAGCCCGATATGCAAAGCCAGATCCCGTGAAATCGCGTTCCGGCACATGGGCTTATGCCGTGAGCGGCAAAATGCAGTTGTCTATCGGGCAGACTTTGACGCATTGCGGTTTGTCAAAATCGCCTTCGCATTCGGTGCAGGTTCTGGCATCGATTTTAAAAACAACGGCGCCTTCACTGATGGAACTGGTCGGGCAGACCGGTTCGCAGTCGCCGCAGGAAATGCAGTCAGCTTCAACTATATACAAGGCCATGGTTAAACTCCTTAATCATCTAAACGTTTTGCGCGTAGGGTAATGGGGAAGGCGGGCGGTGTGTCCATCGGCTCGAAGTAGTATTTCGAGCCGTCGCCGAGCACGACTTCGCCGCCCCATTTGTCGGGGCGGTCGAATTCGATCGATTCGGCCACTTCTTCCAAATCTTTTTTGGGTACATAGAAGACCAGTTTGCCTTCTCCGTTTTTCTTCAACATGACGCTGGGCATCGGGTTCTCCTTAAGGTATCGCTGGCGCGATGGTTTAATTTAATCGGGTTTCACGAAAAACCTCCTTGTTTTTCGCCTTGACAGGCGACTATGTCGTGCAAATCGGCAATCCTGCCGATTTGTCGCACCCGAGGGCGAGTTACTTTCTTTTGCGTCGCCTCGGCAATTGCTCCTGCATCGCCTAAAGCGCCTACTTTTGGTGCTCTACCTTCTGCATCCATGCAGTCGAAAAGAAAGTAACCAAAGAAAAGGCGACCCGGTTGCCGCTTATTCCCTGTGCTCCTCGTTTTCGACGAGGGTTGCCAGAAAGGGCCATCCTTGGCCCTCTGGCAACGCGCGGCATCCTTGCCGCGCCCCTTCGGGCTGTTCTCGCCGAAAACTGCGGTGCTCGGCGCGGCAAACGGGAAGGGGTGCCCGTCGTAGCATGCGTAGGCTGGGTTGGAGCTTTAGCGGAAACCCAGCATTTCGGAGCAGCCCATGCCGGGTTTATCAAACCAGCCTACCGGTTTCAATCGTAGGGTACGCACCGCGTACCGTTTCCAAAGTCTGTTGACTCCGAGAAGGTACGCAATGCGTACCCTACCTATTAACGGATCAAATCGTAGTTGTAATCCGTTGTTCCCATGCCTTTGGTTTCCTTGTCCAACTGCTCTAGTACGGCATTCACCAGCGTGGTCAGCATGTAGATGGCGCCTTCGTAGCCGAGCGTCGTCATTCTGTGCAGGTGATGACGGTCGAAGATCGGGAAGCCGATGCGGATCAGCGGCACTTCATGCTCTTCACCTTTATAGACGGTATCGCGCTGGATGAATTTGCCGTACGAGTTGCCGATCATGAAGTCCGGTTTGTTCGTGAACATTAATGAACGGAAATGCCACAAGTCTCTGCCGATATGCACCTGGGTGTTCACGCCGTAAGGCGATTCAGACAGCATTTTGTTCATGGCTTTCTGCCAGCGCTTGTTGGCATGATTGCACAGCACGTCGCTTGGCTCAGCGCCCACTTCGAGCAGAAATTTGGTCATGCCCATGACGAAATCGGCATCGCCGTACAGGGCGAATTTCTTGCCGTGCAGCCAAGCGTGCGAGTCGGTCATCATGTCCACCAGACGGCCGCGTTCCAGCTCCAGTGAGGCGGGGATCGGCTTGCCGGTCAGTTCGGAGACTTTCATCAGGAACTGGTCGGTCCATTCCAGGCCCATCGGGATGTTGATGGCGGTGGCCGGTTGGTTCCAGGTGGTTTGCACGAACTTCTTGGTTTTTTCCAGCTGCCAGGGTTGCAGCAGCAGCGTGTCGATGGCGTTGGGCGCATCCTTGATTTCAGCCTGAGTGGTGCCGCCCGCGTACATGCGGAAGGTGCCGTCGGCTGGTGTGTCGAGCACTTCGGACGGATCGCTCAGCAGCGAGTAGTCGACGCCCATTTCCTTCATCATGCGATGCATGACGCGGAAGTTGCCCAGATAAGTTTCAAAGCCGGGCACCAAGTTGATCTTGCCGTTCGAGCCGACTTTTTTGTCATCCATGTGGTTCAGCGTGAAATAGCGGACCATGCCTTCGAACATGTTGTCCCAGCCGGTGGTATGGCTGCCGACAAAGCTTGGGGTATGCGCGTAAGGCGTCGGGTAATCCTGTTCGACGTGGCCGGCATTCTTGGAGTTGTTGATGAAGGCGTTCAGGTCATCGCCGATAACTTCAGCCATACAGGTGGTCGATACGGCGATGATGTCGGGGTTGTACAAGGCTTTCGCATTTTCCAGGCCGGCCATCATGTTTTTCTGGCCGCCGAAAACGGCCGCGTCTTCGGTCATGGAATCGGACACGCAGGCAATCGGTTCCTTGAAGTGGCGGTTGAAATAAGAGCGGAAGTAAGCCACGCAGCCTTGCGATCCGTGCACATAAGGCATGGTTTTCTCAAAGCCCAGTGCGCAGAGTACAGCGCCCAGCGGCTGGCAGGCTTTCGCCGGGTTGACGGTCAGGGCTTCACGGTTGAAATTGAGCTCCTGATATTCCTTGGTGGTCGTCCACTCGAATACTTCGTCAATTTTTTCCTGAGGGTGGCGTTCTTCGTAAAGCGCGCGTTTATTGGCCAGGTTTTCCTTGTATTCGTCGTTTCGGAATAAAGGATAACTGGGTTGTATGTTTTCGACTTCTTGACTCATAAATAATCTCCTGTGCGCCACTAATCCGTGGACAACATATTGAGAATTGATAGGGCACGCACGCGCACCATTTCTAAATTTTCACCGTAGGGTACGCATCGCGTACCCTACCTCCGTATCAGGCACTCGCTGCCACGGCTACCGCATCGCTTTCAGCCGTTTTCCAGGGCACTTTCACCTGTTTCCAGCAGGGGTTGTTCAAGGTCATGTCCATATCGCGGGCGAAGATGGCGAAGCCGTCATAGCCGTGATAAGGGCCGGAATAATCCCAGGAGTGCATTTGCCGGAACGGGATGCCCATCTTCTGGAAGATGTATTTCTCCTTGATGCCGGAACCGATCAGGTCAGGTTGTACTTTCTTGACGAACTCTTCGAACTCGTAGCCGGTGACGTCGTCATAGAGCAACGTTGCATTGCCCATTTCCTTGATCGTGCGGTCGTAGTCGTCGTTGTGGCCGAATTCATAGCCGGTGCCGACCACTTCCATGCCCAGGTCTTCATAGGCGCCGATCACATGACGAGGGCGCAGGCCGCCGACGTAGAGCATGACGCGTTTGCCTTGCAGGCGCGGTTTGTACTTGGCGATCACGGCGTCGTATTCGGCCTGATATTTGGCGATGACTTTCTCCGCGCCGGCCTGGATGGTTTCATCGAAGTGCGCGGCGATTTTGCGCAGCGATTCGGCGATTTTGGTCGGGCCGAAGAAGTTGTACTCGATCCAGGGGATGTTGTACTTTTCTTCCATGTGCCGCGCGATGTAGTTCATCGAACGGTAGCAGTGGATCAGGTTCAGTTTAACCTTGGGCGTGTTCTGCATTTCGGCGATGGTGCCGTCGCCGGACCACTGCGCGACCACGCGCAGGCCCATCTCTTCCAGCAGCGTGCGCGAAGCCCAGGCATCGCCGCCGATGTTATAGTCGCCGATCACGGCCACGTCGTAAGGCGAAGTTTCAAAGCTGGTATCGCCGTCGCGGCTGTCGAGCACCCAGTCGCGGATGGCATCGTTGGCAATATGATGGCCCAATGATTGCGATACGCCGCGGAAGCCTTCGCAACGCACCGGTACGACCGGTTTGTTGATTTCAGCGTTGGCTTTCTTGGCGACTGCTTCGATATCGTCGCCGATCAGGCCGATCGGGCATTCCGACTGAATGCTGATGCCTTTGTGGAGCGGGAATAGTTGCTCGATTTCATTAATGATTTTGGCGAGCTTTTTGTCGCCGCCGAACACAATGTCCTTTTCCTGGAAGTCGGAGGTGAAGTTCATGGTGCCGAAGGTATTGACGCCGGTCGTGCCGACATAATAGTTACGGCGACCGGCGCGCGAATACTGGCCGCAACCGACCGGGCCGTGGGAGATGTGGATCATGTCCTTGATCGGACCCCAGACCACCCCTTTTGAACCGGCATAAGCGCAACCGCGGATGGTCATGACGCCGGGTTGGGACTTGCGGTTCGAGGTAATGCATTTGTTCGATTTTTCAAGCGACTGGTCATTGACCGCCAAATGCTTGGCGCGGTCTTTTCTCGCTTGCTCCGGATAGACTTCAAGCACTTCCTGTATGAGCGCTTCAGTCTCTTCTCTTGTCATTGCTGCCATGTTGTTTCTCCTACTTATGCCGTGGGCAATCCCCCAACAGACAAGTTTTAGGACTGGAGGGCGGAGGCACCGCCCTCCAGTATTACGGGACGGATTTTTACGCTTCTGCGGCCGCAGTCTTACCCACGATAGACTCGTCTTCTTCGTCCATCAGGCCGAATTCCATCATTAATTCTTCCAGTTCATCCATTGAAATCGGATGCGGGATAATGAGGTTCTTGTTATCGCGGATTTTCAGCGCCAGTTGACGGTATTCGTCAGCCTGTTTGGCAGTCGGATCGTATTCGATAACAGTCATGCGGCGGATTTCGGCGCGTTGCACGACGTTGTCGCGCGGCACGAAGTGGATCATCTGGGTGCCGATTTTTTCAGCCAGCGCCATGATCAGTTCATCTTCACGTGCTGTATTGCGCGAGTTGCAGATCAGGCCGGCCAGACGCACGCTGCCTGAGTTGGCGTATTTGACGATGCCTTTGGCGATGTTGTTGGCCGCATACATGGCCATCATTTCGCCCGAACAGACGATGTAAATCTCTTGCGCCTTGTTTTCACGGATTGGCATGGCAAAGCCGCCACACACAACATCCCCAAGAACATCATAAAAAACGAAATCGAGTTCATCATCGTAAGCTCCTTCTTCTTCGAGGAAGTTAATGGCCGTGATTACACCGCGGCCGGCACAGCCGACGCCGGGCTCAGGACCGCCTGATTCGACGCATCTGACGCCGCCGAAGCCGACTTTCATCACATCTTCCAGTTCTAGGTCTTCAACGCTGCCGGCTTCAGCCGCCAGGCTCATGATGGTTGTTTGCGCCTTGGAGTGCAGGATCAAACGGGTGGAGTCGGCTTTCGGGTCACAACCCACGATCATGACCTTGTTACCGGCTTCAGCCAGCGCCGCGACCAGATTTTGTGTTGTGGTGGATTTGCCGATTCCACCTTTACCGTAAATTGCACATTGACGTAATGCCATGATTTTCTCCTTACATAGAACGTTGTGGTTGATTACGCAAGTGTATAGAGCAAGGGGCGTGCCAATTGGTGAATGTCTTGTTAAGTCATTGATTGTTATGTTTTTAATGAGAGTTGCGGCAGGCTGTTTCTGCGTAGTATTGCGGACATTTTGTAGGGTTTATGTAGATTTGTTCACAGAGGTTGCAAGGCTGCCTGTAACTCCGTAGGGTACGCAATGCGTACCTTTTTAGCTGGGATTTGTCGGAAATGTCGCGAACAGAACAATCCGCAATGAGGAAAAGCTGACATCAAGTCGTTGGGGAATGAATTTAAATTATTGTTATTTATAAGTAAAAGATGATCGACAGCAATTGGATTGCTTCTTGCTTAAGTACGGATACACATAAGCCTTAAAGGAGTTAATCATGTCTTCCAATGCATTTTCCGAAATATTAAGCGGTCTTTACGAGAATAAAATCGTGCCTTATTTAGGCCCGGGCGTACTTTTTGATGCAACCAATAAAAAGACCGGCGAGCCGATGCCGGCCGACAGCACCAGCCTGATTCTAGCCATGAACAATGGCCAGCCTATGGCACCCAAACTCATGTACGAGTTTCCCAGGGCAGCCATGAACCAGGAGTTAAAGCGGGGCAGGAATTTTCTGAGCCAGTTTCTCACCAAGGTCTATGGCGAAACGGAATGGACTCGAGCCGCCTTGCATGACTGGCTGGAAGAGTGGCGGCCGGCTTATGTCATCGACATCAATCGCGATACCCAATTGCAGGACAGTTATAAAGATGACGAGCATACGCTGATCGTGGGCATTGCAAGAATTGCCGCCCAGCCGCATCGCTACAAGCTGTATCATTTCGACGGCAGCGATTATTTCGAGATTCCGCAGGAGCAGGTCGACCCGCGCCTGCCGATTTTATTCAAGCCGATGGGAACGCCCAGGCCCGATGCCAACTATATAGCCTCGGATGCCGATTATGTCGATTACATCACCGAGCTGATGGGCGGCTTCGCTATTCCCGAATTTCTGAAGGAGTACCGCAAGCAGAAGCAGTACCTGCTGATCGGCATGCCTTTGAACCGCGATTCCGAGCGCATGGTCATGAGCGATATTATTTATGGGGCAGCCGAGCCTAAAGGCTGGGTGCTGAATAAAAATCCGACCGACAAGGAAAAGCGCTTCTGCAAGAAAATGGGCCTGGAAATTCTCGAGGCCGATGTGAAAGACCTGCTCGAGGCCGCCGGTTTTTTGCCGCCTTATAAGAAATCGGCGTAGGGCTGTTTGTAGAGGCAGATTTGCCCAAGGCGTATAAGGCAGACCATGAAGAACACGAAGGACATAAAGTTTTTTATGTTTCCTCGTGAACTTCGTGGAAGGCATATAGCCTGCGTTGCATTTATTGGTCTCTCAGGACTTGACGCTGATGCTTGAAAAATTCATAGTGCCTGTTAAATAATTATTACCGGCATCGGCTGCCGGTTGTTCAGTTTCTCAAAATAACAGGTATATCAGTAATGCATGCTCGCGCACTTAAACTCTTGCAGCATCATCATGATTTTGCAGTCATTCATAAAAAAGGCGAAAGACGGACCAAACAGGTTCTGGTTCTCACATTCCTGACCATGGTCGTGGAGATTACGGCCGGCACGCTGTTCGGTTCGATGGCGCTGCTCGCCGACGGCTGGCACATGGGCACCCATGTGGCGGCCTTCATGATCACGATCATCGCCTACCGCTATTCGCGCATCCATGCCGACGACGATACGTTCGCCTTCAGTCCCGGCAAAGTGGGCGTCCTGGGCGGATTCGCCAGCTCCATCGCACTGGGCGTCGTGGCCTTGATGATGTTGGTCGAATCGGCAGAGCGTCTGCTGAAGCCTCGCATTATCTTGTTTGACGATGCTATCGCTATCGCGGCCTTTGGCCTGTTTATCAATCTGATCTGCGCCCTGCTGTTGAAAGAGCACCATTCCCATCATCACGATCATGATCACGCGCATGGCCACCACCATCATGATCAAAATCTCAAAGCCGCTTACATGCATGTGCTGGCTGATGCGCTGACGTCCGTATTGGCTATTGCTGCGCTGGTGTCGGGAAAGTATTACGGCTGGACCTGGCTGGACCCGGTCATGGGAATGGTCGGCGGAATGATTATTATCCAGTGGTCTTACGGTCTCATGAAAGAGAGCAGCCCGGTATTGATGGATGAAAGCATCGATCAAGGCTATAAAATAGCTGTCAAGAGAAAAATAGAAAGCGATGCCGACAACCGTGTTTCAGACCTGCATATCTGGCGCGTGGGCCCCAAACACTATGCGATCATTTTGTCGGTCGTCTCGCATACGCCCAGACCGCCTCAATATTACAAGGCGCTGCTGAAGGATTTTCACAGGCTTTCGCATATCACCGTCGAGGTTAATAAATGCTATGGGGATGAATGCATAATCGAGGAATAATTGCGCGCTGTAGGGTCGAATGCATTCGACCGGAGATCGCTTCAGAATTCCCGAACAGGAACCTATTCGTTCAATAAGCGGCCAAAGCTGTAACAATACACGGCGTCAAGATTCCCTATTTACGGACAAGGCCTTATGAAAATCCATCCTCCGCTATATTACGGCGATTATCTGCAACTGCCTAAAATCCTGAACGCCCAGGCGCCCGAAAGCGCGAAGTACGGTGAAGAAGTCCATGACGAGACGCTGTTCATCGTCGTCCACCAGACCTATGAGCTCTGGTTCAAGCAGATTCTGCATGAGCTGAACTCCATCCGCGAGATCATGGCGCAGCCGTTTGTGCCGTCCACGGACCTTTACGTGATCAATGCCCGGTTGGAAAGAGTCACCGCCATTCAGCAAGTTTTGATCGATCAGATTCAGGTCATGGAGACCATGACCACATTGGACTTCATGGAATTCAGGGACTATCTGGTGCCGGCTTCCGGCTTTCAGAGCCTGCAGTTCCGCTTGGTGGAAGCGGTACTGGGCATCAGGTCCGAACACCGGATGGACATTGAAAAGCAGTTCATCAATTCCCGCCTCAAACCGGAAGACAGGACGGCGCTGGCGAAGGAAGAAAGCAAAGTCGGCATTTTTGAGCTGCTGGAGGCATGGCTCGCGCGCATGCCTTTTTCCCGGTTTGAAGACTATGATTTCTGGGGCGAGTACGAGCTGGCCGTATATAAAATGCTCAAACAGGACCATGAGATCATCCTGAACAATCCGGGCCTGGACGAGCCTTTGAGAGAGATGGAACTGAGAAACCTGGAAACGACGCGCGAAACTTTTGCGACGCTGCTGGATGCCGATAAATTTGCCGAGCAGCGGGCACAGGGCCGGTTCAGGCTGTCGCAGAAGGCGATGCTGTCGGCCGTGTTCATTTTCCTGTATCGCGACTATCCTGCGCTGCAGATGCCTTTTGAAATTCTCAGCTCTCTGGTCGAAATCGACGAGAAGTTCACGACCTGGCGTTTTCGCCATGCGCTCATGGTGCACAGGATAATCGGCACCAAAATCGGAACCGGCGGCTCTTCAGGGCACGAATACCTGAAATCGACCACGGAAAGAAACCGCGCCTTTCTGGATCTGTTCAACCTGACGACCTTTCTGATGCCCAAATCCCAAGCGCCGGCGTTGCCGAAGCGCATCAAGGACCAGTTGGATATCGTCTATGACGCCCACCAATCCTAAGCGGTTTTACAGTCGGTTCCTGCAAAGCCATGCCGGCAGATTGCATTTTCGCGCCCATTCCCATCATTTCTGGCCCGATGTCAGCCGTGAAGCCCAGATCGCTTACTGGGATGACTGCGCCGTGCTTGGCGATGGAAAATGGGAGCGGATTTTCTCCGAAACGATTCCGCGTACGCAAAACCATATCGCCAAAATTCTAGGGTTGAAAGAGGCGCGGCAAATCGCGCTGGCGCCCAATACGCATGAACTTGCCGCGCGGCTGCTGTCGCTGTTTCTGGGCAGGAAAAGCTTGAGGGTTCTTACCACAACCAGTGAATTTCACTCCTGGCGCCGGCAGTTTCTGAGATTGATGGAAATTCCCGGGATTACCATCCGTCAGGTCGATGCGGCGGATTTTCTTTGGGACAGGGCGGCTTTTCTGGACAATATGAAGTCCGAGCTTGCCAAAAGCTACGACCTGGTTTTTCTGAGCCAGGTTTTCTTCGATTCGGGTGCGGCCTTGATGGATGGCGACCTTGAATCGCTGGTGGCGGCGGCGCCTGATTCGACGCTTTTTGCCGTCGACGGCTATCACGGTTTCGCGGCCATTCCCTGCAACTTGTCCGGACTGGAAGGGCGAATTTTCTATCTGGGCGGCGGCTACAAATACGGCCAGGGCGGCGAGGGCGTGGGTTTTATGGTCGTTCCGAAAGGCAACTGGCGTCCGGCCGATACGGGCTGGTATGCCGAGTTTGCACAACTGTCCAGGCCGGCCGGGGGAGAAGTCGGCTACCCGGATGACGGCATGGCCTTCATGGGTTCGACACAGGACCCGAGCGGGTTTTATCGTTTTAACGCCGTCTGGGATTTGTTCGATGCGGAAGGCATCGATACGCAGAGTATTCACAATTATGTTTTAGGATTGCAAAAGGCCTTTCTTGACAACCTGCCTCAAGCTTTCTGCCAGGATTGGTCGCTGACGCCTTTGTTTGATTCGGCCCTGGACTGGCATGGGCATTTTCTGACTTTCGAGGCGGCTTCTCTGGAAATCGCCGAACAATGTCTGCAGATTCTGAACGATAACGATATTTTGATAGACCGCAGAGGGACCCGACTGAGATTCGGATTCGGGTTTTATCAGGATGAGGCCGATGTCATTGAACTCTGCCGGCGCCTTGGGGAATTGGCGGGATAATCTCAATAACTGATGTTTAAAATGCTGAATTTGATCTGACCGTTTCAAGCATTCGTTTGGAGGAAACCTGACGGCGATGGTCTCGGTTCGGCCAATTTCTGCCGGTCTTTGTGCATTTTCCAGCGACTGCTGGTCATAAATTGCTCTCTGAACTTAAAAATGTAAAGGGCGCACCGCCAACGCGCGTTTAACGGAGTCGGCGAACCAGATTCAAAAGCAAACTTTTAAAACCGCCAACATGCGGCGCAATACGGCTAGCGCCTATTACGCCCTATGAATTGCGCCATCGCGTTGCAACTTACATGTATATGGCTATTGATAATCACAGTCATCATCTTCCATTTCAGTACTTTGAATATAGAGTTGATTGGGAGCGCTTACGATTAAAACCCAGCAATCCCGCTAACCCCGAACCAAATAGCCAGACAGTTGCAGGAACGGGTACCGGCATCAATGAAGAATTGACAACAATGTTATCTAACTGTGCCTGCGTTGAAAATAGTATGGAAACTTGTAAAAGGCCCTGGTAGTTAAATGTGGCGGTTTGCAACCCTGCCAGTTCATCTAAGTAAACAATGTGACTAATTGTATGAATCGCCGGTGGGTTGCCAAACACGAAATCAAACCAAACGAGCCCCCATAAGTCACCTTGATTCCCGACGTTAGCAACATCTGCCAGATCAATGGAAATTAGATCAAAAAGACCTCCATCGGCTTTTGATATGAGCATTTCTGGCCCATTATTTGTAATAGTATTGCCACCCGGATCAGCATTTTTCCAATCTGTACCCCAGAACAAGGCGCCTTCTGGATCGAAAAAGTGTACCTGGAAGCCATCTTCTTCGTAGGGACTGATCATTCCATAATGGAAACTCGGATCAGAATCGAAATCGATAACCGCGGCCTGTATGGTGCTCATCCCGAACAAAGCGGAGCAGAATAAAACGGAACAAAATATTTTTTTCATGAACACCTCCTATAAATGATAACTCCCACTTTGCTCTTAATTTTAGCAGGGGAATAGCGAAGCGTATTCCGTCGGATATTAGTTTCCATGCGGCGCAATACGGCTTTGCCTATTGCGCCCTAGGCCCTGGCACGGGCATTTTCTGACCTTCGATGCGGCTTCCCTTGAAATCTCCGAACGATGCCTGCAGATTCTGAACGATAACGATATTTTGATAGCGCGTAGGGCGGAATAGCGAAGCGTATTCCGCCGGATGTTAGTTTTCATGCGGCGCAATACGGCTTTGCCTATTGCGCCCTACGGCCCTACGGCCCTATGTCTCGTATGGTTACACTTCTCCTATCGATTACAGTTCAATTTGTGGCAGAATGTCAACAGGTACTAATCTGAGCCAAAGCAATGTATTCAGCAGAAAACAAATTTTATAAGAGTATTGGTTTTGAATTGATGGCGGAACTGGCGAGTTTTAAAGGACAATCGGAGGTCATGATTGCTGGAAATGCCAGAGAAATTTATCAAGCATTACCGTTGGATAACGGTATGGAAGTGAAGTTTACTCGATGGAGAGACGGGGTGATGCCTTTTTACATTATTCTCTTCGATAGAACCGGTCATTATGCGTTCGAGCTTGATTTATCAATGATCGTATATTCCGGCGGTTTTTACACATGGCATTTAAAAGCCCCAAGCAATGTAAAAAATAGGCAATTTCTTTCTGAGTGGCTTGGGAACTCGAGCACGTTAAATGGAGAGTATTGCGAAAAAGTAAAAATGGTCAAGCAAATACTAGACTCTGGCACAAATGTTCCAAAAAATGGATATCGATTTATCGAAAACGCAGATTGGCCAGATCTTTGCTCAAGGTTTATAGAATTAATGACAAGGGCTATTTCGACTCATTCAAAAAAAGAGCAGCACTCTTCGAATTTTAAGGAAGCTGAAAATGATGCCGATCCTAGCTACGGAAAACAGAAATTGCGTCGGAATCAGGCTCGCTTTCGATTAAATCTCATAGATTTATATGGTGGCAAGTGCGTTATTACAGGCGAGACTGTGATCGAAACCATAGAGGCTGCGCATATTGTTAAGCATTCGGAATCGGGATTAAATCATACTGATAACGGAATTTTGTTACGCTCGGACGTGCATCGTTTATTCGATGCAAATTTAGTAGGAATTGAGCCCAATTCGATGAAAGTAAGAATAGCTCCTGCACTTTTCGGAACGAATTATGAGAAGTTGAATGGTAAAAAGATAAGAAGCCGAAAAGATGGCAATTATCCATCTCGCAATAATCTCCAAAGAAAATGGGAGGAAGCAGGCTTAGGAGAATGATTACAAAGTTGTAGGTGTTTGTGATGGCAACTCCCCACGTTTCTTCGTTTAATGATTACATACGGTTTCGTTTAATCTTAATGAGCGTCCGGTATACTCCTAACTGCTGCCATTCAAAAATTTTGGTTGATCGTCGACAAAAGGCCGATATAAACCCTTCGGTATTGTTAATTTAGTGTGGTTTGAGCTAAGCTAATCCATTTTTAGCGAGTCAGTGATCATGGTTAGATGTCCCCAATGTAGCTCAGAAGGCTGTACTAAAGATGGGATGGCGAAAGGCAGGCAGCGTTACCGCTGTAAGGTTTGTGATTATAGACATACCGTCAGTTACCGAGGCCTCCATCCAGCCATTAAGCGGCAAGCGCTCCAGCTTTACCTTGAAGGCTTGGGTTTTCGTGCCATTGGTCGAATCCTGACCTGCAGTCATGTGGCGGTCTATAACTGGATCAAGGCCTACGGCGAGTCCATTGAATCCATTCGCTCTACCGCCGGCGTTGAGGTCGTCGAAATGGATGAAATGCAGACCTATATTGGCTCCAAAAAAACTATGGCTGGATCTGGATGGCTGTTGATCGAAATGGCAAACGATTCCTCCACTGCGAAGTGGGTTCCCGCGGCACAGAAACAGGCCGAAAGCTATGGACGGCCATTGAAGACCAGCCAATAACCCGGGTCATGACTGATTATTGGCGTCCTTATGGACAATTGGTCCCGAAGGAACTGCATACGCCATCAAAAGCTGAAACCTATACCGTAGAAGGTTATAACAGCTTATTCAGGCATTTTCTTGCCCGGCTGCGCCGAAAATCAAAATGCTATAGCAAAAGCAAGATCATGCTGAAATATTCCGTCATGCTTCTGATGCTTAAATGGAACGGTGAATTGGACGCTATACTTAATTAACAATGCCAACCCTTCAATATCCTGCAACCTAACTGCGCCTGAAAATCATCAAGGTAATGTCATCCTTGAACGATTCAGTCTGGCTGAATTGTTTCAGCTGTTCGAGCAGGGCTTCGATAATCGCTTGCGGCGACTGCTCTGCGTATTGAATCAGAATGTCATTGACGCGTTTCAGGCCGAAAAATTCTCCCTGGATGTTTTCGGCTTCGGTTATTCCGTCCGTATACAGCAAGATTAGATCGCCTTGCGCAAGCGTTGTGGTTTTCTCCTCAAAATCGACCTGTTCCCGTATGCCCAGTATCAGTCCGTCGGCGTCAAGTTGCCGGCACTCGGATTCGGAGGGGTTGAATAGCAGGGGCGGCGGATGGCCGGCATTGGCAAAGCGCAGCTGGTGGCTGCGAATATCGTATTGCAGGTAAAACAAGGTGATGAAGTAGTCCGAATTGTCCAGGTCCTCGTAAAGGAATTTATTGAGGAGCCTTAGCGTCTCGGCCGGTGTTTCCAGTCCGGCGGCGCGCGTCCTGATCGCGCTGCGGGCTTCGACCATGAACAGGGCGGGGCCGATGGAATGGCCCGAAACATCGGCAATGATCATGTCCAGGCGGTCTTCATTGCGGATGAAATAGTCGAAATAGTCGCCGCCGACCTGATTGGCGGGCAGGCAGAAACCGGTGACTTCAAAATGCTCCGATTTGATCGATGACGTCGGCAGCAAGGATGCCTGTATCTGGCGGGCGATTTTGATTTCGCTCTGGGCGATCGCTAGTTTGACCTGAGTCTGGCGGATTTGCTGTTCCGCGGCTTTGCGGTCCGTGATGTCGTGTATGAAGCCGCTGAAAATACAGGTATTGCCCAGCTTCAGGGGAGAAATGCTGAGCTCGACAGGAAATTCGGAGCCGTCGCGGCGCAGGGCCACATGTTCGAACTGGCGATTCAGCAAGGGGCCGACGCCGGTCTGTAAAAAATGCTCCAGGCCTTTCTGATGCGCATTGCGGAACCGCGGCGGGATAATCAGGTCTTTAACCGGCTGGCCTACCGCTTCATCATGAGTCCAGCCGAGCATTTTTTCGGCGCGGTGATTCCAGTCCGTAATGAGGCCTCTGTCATCCATGATCACGATGGCGTTGATGGAGCTGTCGATGATCAGGCGCGTGCGCTTCTCGCTGTCGATCAGGGCATCATGAAAATGTTTCTGGGCGGTAATGTCGCGGTCGACGCCGCGCCATTTGATCAGTTTTCCTTGGGCATTGAAAAGCGGCAGGCCTGTCGATTCGGTCAGCACCTCATGACCGTCTTTATGTCGGTAATGGTTGGTCAGGGCGCGGAAAGGCTCGCGCACGGCAACGTAGATCTGCAGGTCGGTTTTGTCCCGGTCCGTTAACAGTTCGGTATAGTGTTTGCCGATGACTTCCTCGGGCTTAAAGCCGAGAATCTGGTTGACGGCCGTGCTGCTGTAGATGTAATAACCGCCGGGGTCCTGCTCCCACAGCCATTCGCCGGCTATTTCCGCCATTTGCCGGAAACGCTCCTCGCTTTCGCTTAGCGCCAGTTCGGCTTCCTTGCGTAGCGTGATGTCTTCCGCCACGGAGATGAAATGCGTGATTTCTCCCTGCATGTTTCTGATGGCGCTGATGTTTTCATAGGCCCAGTAAACCTCGCCGTTTTTCTTTTTGTTTTTGATTTCGCCGCGCCATTCGCCCTTGACAAAAAGCATTTCCCACATGGCCTGATATTGCTCCGGAGAGGTCTCGCCGGATTGCAGTATTCTGGGATTCTGGCCCAGCACTTCGTCCGGCGCGTAGCCGGTAAGTTCGCCGAACTTCGGGTTGATGTATTCAATGCGGCCGCTCGTGTCCGTGATGACGACAGCGCTGGCGCTTTGCTCCAAGGCCCGGTGCATCATGAACAATTCCTTGTCGATGCGCTTTCTGTCGCTGATATCGTGAATCAGAAGAACGATCTCAATGCCTTTTGCATCCCGGCCGGACAGGACGGACAGCGAAACCAATGCCTGAATGCGGTTGTGGTCTTTCGTGATGATGTCGCATTCCAGATTCTTGGCCGGGGTTGCGCCGGTCAAACAGGCCTGGACAGTTTGTTCCAATTCCGGGAGGGCTTCGGTGGAGTAGATGATATTCAGGGGTTTATCAATCAATTCTTGTTTGCTGTAGCCTAAAAGAGCCGCTGCGGAAAGATTGATTTTTTTGATGCGCGGCATAAATGCCGCTGCAGAGCGATCCAGCTCAATAATAATGAGATTGAAGTTGAGGCTGTCTATGAGTCGATGCATTATTATGCTAAGGCTGGCCGGAAGAAAGTGCGTGTCTTCCGGATACAAAAGGAATAGCCATTATCGCCATCGTGCGCTTATGCATCCGATTCCTGATGCCGGAGCGGCTTTTAGTTGCCTGGCATGGCAAAAGGCGTTTCAAAAATGTTGTTTTCTTTAGCGCCCAAAAGAATGGCATCCTGTTTGACCTCCTTTATGACAGACGGATCACCGCAGAGAAATAACTGCCAAAGGGACAAGTCTTCAATCGTGCCGAAGGCCATTTCGCTGGTTGACTTTTCAGGCACATCGAGCGCTACGTTAACGGGACTTTTGCCGTGGATGAAATGGGTGTAGCTGAAATTCGGGTATTCCGTCTGCAGCGCCATCAATTCCGGAATCAGATAGTATTCGTCGGGGCTGTGCGTCTGATGAAACAAGCGGATGTCGCCCTTGTGCCCGTGTTTTATCAGCGCATCGCGCAATATGCCGTATAGAGGCGCCAGCGCAATGCCCGTGCCAATCAGCATAATGGGCTGGCTGAGATCGCCGGGCAGATAGAAACAGTCGCCCGATGCGGGACTGATCCTTACCTGATCGCCGACCTGGAGCTCTCCATAAATCCAGGGAATCAGCGCGCCGTGCGATGTCAGGCTGATCTGTAATTCAAGAAAGTCATCGAGTCCCGGTACGCTGGACAGACAATACATGCGTCCGACGCCTTCATTGTTATAGAGCGTCAGGCATTGGCCGGCATAATAGTCATAACCTTCTTCGGGAAGGTACAAGCGCAACCGGATGATCGTGTCATTTAATTGGTCTTTCGCAGCCAGATAAGTTCTGATTTTTTTAACGGCTGGTGACACCGCAGGCGTCTTCATTCTTTTTTAGTCCTCATTTTTACGTTAATTTTTTATTCATATAGCTTTAAGTTTAGTTAAATGTGGCCTAATTGCCTGAACTCAACCTGAACTACGTGATGATGTTGATAGTCCCACTGCCATCAGACCAAAAACAGACGGGCTGGTTCATGAAAATTCTGACCGTAAACGACATACAAAGACTGATAAACATAGTCGGCATTGAATCGTTTTTCAGCCGGCTGCTTATTGCATTAAAGCAAGATTTTGCCCGCTGGCCCGCGTTTTACAAGTCGGCCCGCCACGCCACGCATTATACGCATGGCGTTATCGAACTGATGCCCTGTTCGGATGACAGTTTATACGCGTTCAAATATGTGAACGGTCATCCCGGCAATACGGCGGAAGGCAAACTCAGCGTCATCGCCATTGGTCAGTTAAGCGAAGTGGCTTCGGGGTATCCGCTTATGATCTGCGATATGACGCTGCTGACCGCTTTCCGGACGGCCGCTACCGGCGTGCTGGCGGCGAGCTATCTCGCCCGGCCGGACTCCGATGTTTTAGCCGTTATCGGCACCGGAGCGCAATCGGAATTTCAGGTGTTGGGTTTCAACGGCGTTTTCCCGCTACGGCAGATACGCTTCTTCGATTTGGATATCGGAGCCATGCGCAAATTTGCCAGAAATCTATTGGCTTATCCGTTTGAGCTTGTGCCGTGCCGCAACATTAAAGAGGCCGTGCGGGATGCCGACATCATTGTCACGGCTACAGCGGCAAAAAAGCGCCAGTCGCTGTTTGCACTGGAAGATATCGCGCCCGGCGCTCATATTCAGGCAGTGGGCGGCGATTGCCCCGGCAAGACCGAATTGAGCCATACTTTATTGTCGGCGGCCAAGTTGGTTGTCGAATATATGACGCAGGCCCTGGTGGAAGGTGAAGTGCAGCAGTGCGACGCAAGCCATGTTCATGCCGAGCTGTGGGAGCTGGTCGGCGGGCATAAGCCGGGGCGGGAAAACGCGCAGGAGATTACCGTGTTCGATTCGGTCGGGTTCGCGCTGGAGGATTTCTCGGTTCTGCGCCTGGTGTATGAACTGGCCTGTGAGCATCACTTGGGCACGGATATGCCGCTGATTCCGGAGCTGGACGATCCCAAGGATTTGTTTGGGCTGTTGTCGGCATAAAAGGCTTCGATGATGGCCCTGATCAAGTCCAGCGTTTTGTTGTCCTGATCGTTTTCCGGATTGTATTCGCTGATTTCCAGGCCGCATATTTTATCGTTCCGGTTTACCGACCTGAGCGCGGCCATGAGTTCAGCCGCTCTGAAGCCGCCCGGCGCCGGCGTTTCGACGCCGGGCGCATCGATGGGATCGATGAAATCCAGATCGATGCTGATGCCGATCATGAGGCAGGTCCGGCTTAGCTGTTCCATTGCGCCCTGTAATGTCTGCGCGAGACTGGTGATCTGGTCGGCGAAAATAATCCGGACGCCCGCTTCTTGCAATAAAGCGTATTCCTCCTGTTCATAGCTGCGGATACCGATCTGGATCAGGTTTTGCGGCTTGATGAAACGGTCGGCCGGATACAGGCCCGACAGGCGGGCATCGGCCCTGCCCAGTAAAGCCGATACGGGCATGCCGTGGATGTTGCCGGAAGGGGATGTCTCAAAGGTATGGGCATCCATGTGCGCATCGATCCAGATCAGGCCCAGCTCTTCATTTTCCGGCAGAGCCTTCAAAACGCCCGGCCACGTACCCATGGCGCAGGAATGGTCGCCGCCGATCACCAGGAAAGGCCGGCGGGCTTCGGCCCAGTGCCGGGTGAATTCGCTGGCTTGCCGGTTGAGTCGGCGCAGCCTGTCATCTTTTGCGCCTTTGTTGTCAGGATGCACGATATGCCATTGCAGTTGCAGGCCGCCGTTCCGCAAAGGTTGCTTCGCCAGGCCGTCGCGCAGTAATTCGGCCGCGTAGCCGCATAGCCGCATGGGGCCGCCCAGGCAAGAGGCAATCCCCAGTGTTTGTAGAATAGTCATACCGATTCCTCCTGAAAAAGAGCCAAGTTAATCAAGGTTCTGAACCTTAGAGTCGATTCGAGCCACTCTTATCAAGACAGACTCGCCATGCAATAAACCGGCCGGCAAGTCTTCTGGTATTTTTCTGCGTAAAAGATGCATTTCCCGCGACAAGCATGCCCTGGTCGCTCCATATTGATGAGGAAGACCTTAAGAATTGATTGTGCCTTGTTTGCCTGATACCTTACAATTTGGCTGGGTGAATATAAAAAAAGTCGTCGGGTGATTCTGGTCGCCCCAAAAGTCGCCCTTAAGGTTAGTAATCATTTTGGAGTATGGTATGTTTAAAATTCGTTCGCTGGTTTCAGCGATAATGCTCGCTGGCAGCATTTCTGTCGCTTCAGCCTGGGAAGCTTTGCCTACAGCAGCGCCTGAACCGGCTGATAACCCTTCCTCGGAAGCTAAAATCGAGCTGGGTCAAATCCTGTATCACGATCCGCGTTTGTCTTCGACCGGTACTGTTTCCTGCGCATCTTGCCACAACACTATGTTAGGCGGTGAAGATAACCGGCCGAATGCGATGGGTGTCCATGGCAAAACCGGCGGCCGCAGTGCGCCGACCGTCTGGAACGCCGCATTCAGCAAAGTCCAGTTCTGGGATGGCCGGGCGCCCACTCTGGAAGCCCAGGCTGCAGGTCCTGTGACCAATCCTATCGAAATGGGCATGAAGAACTGGGATGAAGTCGTAGCACGGCTGAAATCCATTGATGGCTATCAAGAGCTATTCGAGAAAGCGTTCGGCAAAAATTCAATTTCCAAGGACAACGCGACCAAAGCGATTGCCGCTTACGAGAGAACTTTGATCACGCCTAACAGCCCTTATGACCAATATGTCAGAGGCGATGAAACTGCTTTGACGGCTCAACAGGTCCGCGGCATGAAGAAATTCGAAGAAGTAGGTTGCACAAGCTGTCACAGCGGTCCCGCCTTCAACGGCGAGGGAGCGTTCCAACGATTCCCTGTGGCTAAAAACAGCAGTTTTGAAGCAAAACATCATTTCACAAAAGATAAAGGTCTGGCCGAAGTCAGCCAAAATCCTGCCGATGAGCATTTATGGAAAGTGCCTACTTTGCGCAATATCGCTCTGACCGCGCCTTATTTCCACAACGGTTCGGTTAAAACGCTGGATTCAGCCGTAGAAATAATGGCAAAACTGCAATTGAACAAGGAATTGTCCAAAGAAGAAACCGCTGATATCGTGGCCTTCCTGCAAGCGCTGACTGGTGAATTCCCCAGACAGAAAATGCCGGTTCTGCCAGGTACGCACGGCACTACTTTGAACTAAGCCTTTTACAGCTGGGGCGCTCCCCGGCACTTGGCTTTATCCGGAAAGGGAGCTTTTAGCTCCCTTTTTTATTGTCGGCTATATGTCGTTATAAATGGATGCCGCCGCGATGCGAGAATCAATCTGCCTGACTACTTCCAGATAGGCTGGGCTGTTGATGGATTCGAAGCGCCTTTTGAATTCAGCCTCATCCATATTTTCAGGCAGATCGCGAGGGTCCGGCATGAAATCGCTGTAATCTTTTATCTTGGACATGGCTTGTTGAATTTTACGGGCATTTTCAGGCGATGAGGTGGCTATTTCACCAAAGCGCGTACCGGCTTTGTCGGCGGCCAGATCGATAAAGCTGAAGCCACTGCCCCCTTGGGCATCGCTTAATTCCTTTTCCTCACCAATCATCTTGGCGACCTGACCATTGGCTGATGCTGTCAGCGCGGCAGAGCCGATGAAATGTTTGGCCAGATCCACTCTTTTATACAGAAAAGCGGAATAGTGTTGTTGGGCAGCCGGTTTCGCTTCTGCCGCCGGCAGGAGTTTTTGTGTTTCCCACTTGTTGACGTAATCGTTGACGGTAAAAATCACGATCCTGTTCTCTTCGATGGCATTCTCCAGGGTCGAGCGCTGGTAAGCCAGTTCAAACAACGGTTTTAGCAGTTCGGCCAGCGACAGGCGCCAGGCCGGGTCATGATGTGCGATGATCTCGGCCAGTTTTTGTTCATAGATATTCTGCGCCTGGGTGTCACTGCTGTGGCCTTGAGTCAGGAAGTTTTTGGCCTGCCGCAATGTTTCGGCATCGGAATTGTAAGTAATAGTCAGTTTCTTGCCTTCAATCTGAACGGCTCTGATGGGACGCGTCGCCAGTATGAAGTACTCATTGAGCGACGAATGCTGAATGACCATGTCAATGACAAAAGCAGCAAGTTTGGCCGGCAGCAATAACTTTCCGGCCTTGAATTTTGTAATGCCGGGAAGGGCGTTATTGTCTTCGTGGCCTAGCCTGAAGCTGACGTTTAGATATTTGCCCAGGCTGTTGTGAGGCAGCGTCATGGTGACATTGAATCTGACTTTGTTCTGCTTTAGCTCTATTTTGACGGCGCTTTTACTGTAGCGGTTCAGCAGATAATTGCCGGCGAGATTAAGGTCGGCTTCGGTCAGCACGATCGTGTTGATTTCGTCAGGCCGGGTTTTGGCGCCTTCATGCAGAATCTGTTTCGCTCTGACCACGTCATCATGGGTCAGCGACCAGCCCGGTTCGGTTTCCGGCGTATCGCCGATAGCGAACAGGACGAGCATGATGCTGAAAATAACTGATGCACTAAGGCAATAGGCCAAGGTTCGTAATAAGGTTTTCATAAAGATGACTTATACAAACTCCAGTTTGAAGCCTGAAGATTTCAAATAGTCGGCTTCCTGAAGCAAATCGGCATAGGTCAGTGGCGACTGCGCCAGCCAGTTATCCGGAAACTGCAAACGTATTTTGGATTTTACAATGGTTATTTGGAACTCCGGCAGTTGATGTTCGTGGCGGTTGCGGCGCAGCAGTACGGCCAGCCGCAGGATGATGGTCAGATAGGGAGCATCGATATCCCAGGGATACGGCAAATCGCTAAAACGGGCGCGCGAAAACTTACGCCGGTGCGATCTGACAAGCGTGGCCAACAAGATCTGGTCCTGTCTGGAGAAACCGGCCAGATCGCCATTCTCGATAATGTAGGCGCTGTGCTTATGGTACTGGTTATGCGCGATATCATGACCTATCTCATGCAGATAGGCCGCCCAGTCCAGAAATTGTTCACTGTTTTCGTTGTTGTAAAGGCAGGTCTCGCTGTTCAGTTGCGCCAGCATAGAGTGGATGGTCTGTCTGACGCGTTCAGCATGTTCCTTATCGGTATGATAGCGTTCAGCCAACGTCTGTACAGTCGCCGAGCGAATGTCGCGGTCGTAGATACGGCCCAGTAAATCCTGTATCAGGCCTTCTCTGAGCGCACCGTCGGAGACGGTCATCTGCTCGATGCCAAGGCTTTTGAAGGTAGCGTAGACGATCGCGACGCCGCCCGGGAACACCGGCAGGCGTTCCGGGTCCAGTCCCGGCAGGTCCAGTTCACTGACATGATCGCAACGATTGATATGGGCAATCAATTGCTCCAGGCCTTCCAGCGTAATGCCGTTGTTGCTCCAGTTTTTGGCCATCAGAACCTTGTCGATGGCGCGCAGCGTGCCCGAGGCGCCGATGGCTTCGTCCCAGTTTTTACGCTGGAATTTCTTTTCGAAAGGTTCCAGCTGCTGGGCTGCAAAAAGGACGGCTTGAGTCATTGCGCTTTTTGATAATCGGCCGTTCCTGAAAAAGGCAGTGCTGACCGAGACGCAGCCCATGGGCAGGCTCTCTTTTTTCTTGGGCGTGGCGTCCTGGCCGATAATGTATTCGGTGCTGCCGCCGCCAATGTCCATCACGAAGCGGAGGTTGGCATTGCTGCCCAGGCTGTGCGAGACGCCCAGATAAATCAGGCGCGCTTCTTCTATGCCGGAAATGATGTCGATGGGCTGATTCAGGGCTTTTTCGGCTCTGGCCAGAAATTGTTCGGCGTTTTTAGCCATACGCAGGGTGCTGGTGCCGACGGCGCGGACGCTGCCGGGCGGAAAGTTGCGGATGCGCTGGCCGAATCGCTGCAGGCACTCCAGCGCTCTGTTTTGCGTGGCGATATCCAGATTGTGTTTCTTGTCCAGTCCGGATGCCAGTCTGACCGTTTCCTTAAGCCGGTCGATCGTTTGCAGTTTGCCGTCTGTCAGGCTGCAAACGATCATGTGAAAGCTGTTGGAACCCAGGTCTACAGCAGCGACGGTTTCAGGCGGTTTCTTTGGCACGGGCTATCCGGTTTTGTCTACGAAACTTTTAAAGATCTGATAGAATTACAAATTTTTTAGCTATCCATCTCGTACTTTCTAATGGATGCGGCGCTTAATTTAACTTATTTGAAGGCTCCCGTTAAGTGTTAGTTTCAGCATGAAGGCATTATCAATCCGCAATCTCAAAAAAATCTATAGTAATGGATTCGTAGCCTTAAAGGGCATTGATCTTGATGTCGAAGCCGGTGATTTCTTTGCCTTGCTAGGCCCTAACGGCGCCGGCAAATCCACGACGATCGGCATTATCAGCTCTCTGGTTAATGCCACCAGCGGTTCGGTCAGTATCTTCGGTCATGACCTGCAGCACGATAGAGCCCGGGCGAAAAGCTGCATCGGCCTGGTTCCTCAGGAAGTCAATTTCAACCAGTTCGAAACCGTCAAAAACATTCTGCTCAATCAGGCCGGCTATTACGGCATACCGCGCAAAACCGCCTTGCAGCGAGCCGAGCTCTGCCTCAAGCAAATGGATCTGTGGGATAAGCGCGATACGGTATCGAGGCGCTTGTCGGGCGGCATGAAACGCCGGGTCATGATTGCCCGTGCGCTGGTTCATGCGCCTAAATTATTGATTCTGGACGAACCGACGGCCGGCGTCGATATCGAAATCCGCCGCTCGATGTGGAAATTGATGCAGGAAGTCAACCGACAGGGCACGACCATTATCCTGACCACGCATTACCTTGAAGAGGCCGAAAGCTTGTGCCGCAATATCGCCATTATCAACCACGGCCAGATCGTCGAGAATTCCGACATGGCGGGTTTATTGGCCCGGCTCAACATCGATTATTTTGTGCTGGATCTGGCCGAACCGATCGACACGGTGCCGGTCATTGATGGCTATCAGATAGAGCGCGTTTCGGACAAAGTGTTGAACGTGGCCGTACCCAAAGAGAACGGATTGAACACCTTGTTCAATTTGTTGACGGAACGGAATATCAAAGTGATCAGCCTGAAAAACAGGACCAACCGGCTCGAACAATTGTTTATGGATTTGATTGACCAAGAACCTGACGAGTTGCCGCTATGAATCATGCCATAGCCCTTAGAACCATTATCACGAAGGAAGTCCAGCGCTTTATCCGCATCTGGCCGCAGACCCTGCTGCCGCCGGCCATTACGACTGCGCTTTATTTTCTGATTTTCGGCAAGCTGATCGGCGACCGGATAGGCACTGTCGGCGGCGCCAGCTATATGGACTATATCGTGCCGGGCGTCATCCTGATGTCCGTGATCAGCCATTCGTATGCCAATGTCGTGTCCTCGTTTTATTCGACCAAGTTTCAGCACAATATTGAAGAACTGCTGGTTTCGCCGGTAGCCAATTGGGTCATCCTGGCCGGCTATGTCAGCGGCGGCATTATCCGCGGTTTATTGGTGGGGGTCGTCGTAGCACTGATATCGCTCGTCTTTGCCGATATTGCCGTCAACAATGTCTTGATTGCCTTATCAATCGCCGTGCTGACGGCCACGGTATTCTCGCTGGCCGGCTTTATCAATGCCGTGTTTGCGGACAGTTTTGATGATATTTCCATTATCCCGAACTTTATATTGACGCCGTTAAGCTATCTGGGCGGCGTATTTTATTCGGTCGATATGCTGCCGGGCGTCTGGCAGACGATTTCCCAGGGCAATCCGATCCTGTATATGGTCAATGCGTTTCGCTATGGCTTGATTGGCGTGACGGATGTGGATATCGGGATTGCCTTTGCCATGACCGGCGGTTTCAGCGTTCTGCTTATTCTGTTCAGTCTGTTTTTGCTGCATAAGGGTGTGGGGATTAAGAATTAGCGGGGTTGTTGGTCTCCAATTTTAAGCCTAATTAAAGTGTCGCTGGCGCGACGGTTGTGTTAATCGGGTTTCACGAAAAACATCCCTGTTTTTCGCCTTGACAGGCGACTATGTCGTGCAAATCGGCAATCCTGCCGATTTGTCGCACCCGAAGGCGAGTTCCTTTTCTTTGCGCGGCCTCGGCAACTGCTCCTGCGTTGCTCTAACTCCTGCATCCATGCAGTCGAAAGAAAAGGAACCAAAAGAAAGGCGACCCGGTTGCCGCTTGTATCCTGTGCTCCTCGTTTTCGGCAGGGGTTGCCAGAAAGGCCATCCCTGGCCCTCTGGCAACGCGCTGCATCCGTGCAGCGCCCCTAGCGAGCTAATCCTGCCGAAAACTGCGGTGCTCGGCGCGGCAAACGGGATAGGGCGCCCATCGTGGCATGTGTAGGCTGGGTTGGAGCCTTAGTGAAAACCCAGCACAGGCGACTCAGCTTGTTAAAACAGCCCAGAAAAAGGCTGCACCGTCACCCATTCGCCGGCTTTGATATCGGCGCTGTCATGGTCAAGAATAATAAACGCGTTTGCCAGGCTCATCGAGCGCAAAATCCCCGAACCCTGCTTGCCGGTCGTTTTCACTGTCCACTCGCCGTTCCCGCTCTGTCCAATGATGCCGCGATAGATTTCGGTGCGGCCGGGTTTCTTGCGCAGGTTCTCCGTGGTTTTGGCCAGGAAGGCCGGTACGATCGGCTTATTATTGATGCCCAGCATTTTTTCCAAAGCGGGCAGCACAAATTGATAAAACGTCACCATGACGGCGACGGGATTGCCGGGCAGGCCGAAAAACGCGGCCTTGCCGATCCTGCCGAAAGCCAGCGGCCGCCCCGGTTTGAGGGCTACTTTCCAGAAGTTGACTTGGCCGGATGTCTGCAGCGCGGTTTTCGTGTAATCAGCTTCACCGGCCGATACGCCGCCGGAAGAAATGATCACGTCGGCATAGGCGCCGGCTTCTTCAAAACTATTCAGCAGCGAGTCGGGGTCATCTTCCAGTATTCCTAAATTGATGATTTCGATATCGGGCCGGTTCAGCGCCGCCAGCAGGCTGTAGCGATTGCTGTCATAAATGCCGCCTGCGCCGGGCGTCTGGCCGATGCCGAACACTTCGTTGCCGGTCGAGGCGATAGCTATCTTAAGTTTTCTACGCACGCTGAGTTCGGCGATGCCGAGCGAAGCGCACAGGCCGATGTCGGGCGGCGTCAGGTATTTGCCCGGCTCCAGAACGGTTTGTCCCCGCCGAATGTCCTCGCCGGCTTGACGAACGTTCTGGCCGGCCTGATGCCGGCTGTCCAGTTCGATAAAATGATCGGACAGCTGTACCTGTTCCTGCATGACCACGGTATCGAGGCCTTCCGGCATGGGCGCGCCGGTCATGATGCGGATGCACTGGCCTCGCCCCGTGCTGCCGTCATAGGGCCTGCCGGCAAATGCTTGGCCTATGATGTCCAGCCGGCGTGTGCCCCGGTCGGGCAGGTCTTCGGCGTGCAGCGCGTAGCCGTCGACAGCGGCATTGGTATGCGCCGGCACATTGAGGGCCGAGATAACCGGCTCGTAGAGCGTACGGCCTCTGGCGTGTTCGATAGCGAGGCGCTCGTGGCCTTCGATCGCAGGCACGGCCGCCAATATCCGGGCCAGTGCATCTTTGACGGGGATCAGTCCGGGCTCATGGATATCGTTGCAGCTGGGTTGAGTCGTAATCATTTTCTCGTGCTGGGTCCGTTAGTGGGAATGCCGTTGCCCATAAAGCTTAAAAAATACTCCAGATTCCGGAACTCCGGGCTTTGGGCAGGGATAGGCGGGGCTTTGATCTGTTCCAGGCATTCTTTGAAGCGCCGATGCAGGGTGCCCATTTCGCCCCATTTTAACCGATAAACCGGCCAGTGGCTGGTGTGGCCGAGGGACGGGCTCAAGATTTCGGAGCGCAGCTGGCGGCCGGCGTTTTGCACATGGCAGGTGGCGCAGGCGAAATTCAACTGGCCGCGGCGCTGGTAGTAAAAATCCTTGCCTTGCTGATAGGCGGCCAGTGCGCGCGGATCGTCGGCCGGTATCGTGATCGTAATCGGCTTGCCGCGCGAGGTGAATGCCAGGTAAGCGAGCAGCCTGGCTATGTCGTCTTTTTCATACGGCAGGGGCGCTTCCTGGTTGTCGGCACGGCAGTCATTGATGGCTTTCTCCAGGGTGATGACTTCGCCTTTATCGCGGTTCCATTTTGGATATTCATGAGCGATGGCAATGCCTTGATTGGGAAAACAGTCGGCATAGCGGCGGCCGTTTTTAAAAGGCGCGTTGAACAAGGCTTCACCCTGTTCGATGGCCTCGTCATAAGGCGGAAACTCCTCGATCGCCTGCCAGGACTGGCGCGCGATCGGATCGATCGCATAGACGCCGTCGGCATAGTCCGACAGTGTGAGCTTTGGGAACAGCTGCTGGTAATGCTGCCGGAACTTCTGCTGATCCTGCAGCGGATCAGCCTGCGAAGGGAGAGCCAACAGCAGGCCGATAAAACCGCCAACGCTACTTGATAATATGCTCTTCAGAATCCTGCTGGCCAAGATTGTCCACCCAACTGATCGTGATTTTATCGCCCGGCTCGCCGCCTTTCAGCATGAAGGCGAAATACGGGTCCTTGGAAACGCCGCCGCCTATCGCGCAATTGGCGATCACCTTGCCGTTATGTTTGACGCTCAGCTCCTGAATGAAGTGCGCGGGGATAGGCTGGTTCGTGCTTTTGTCGATGTTGCGGCCGTGCTCCATCGGATGCGTGATCAGGGTTCTGATCTGGGTCTTGCCGTCGATGCGTTTGGCGCGGATCCTGATGCTGCTCATGCTCAACCTCCGCAGCCGCCGATCGTGACTTTGACTGTTTCTCTGGCACTGTAAAGCTTATCGCCGGCCTGAGCGATGACGATGACATCGGACGTTTCGGCCATCTTCAGGCGGGCCGAGACAAAAGGCTCAAGCTCGGGCGACAGATCGAACCGGGCGGCCAGCGGCACAGGGTTTTTCTCGACCAGGATGGAGATGGTGTCGACGCCGTCAAGATGACTGGTCACAGTGATCGGCACCACGGCGCCGTTTTCTGCAATCTGCGGTATCTGGATCTCGATTTTATCGCTTTCGGTGATTTTCGCGTCCTTGAACAGTGTTTTCAGCGTTTCTTCCAGTTTGCCCTGGGCAAACTGCTCAGCGATCCATTCCGCGCTGGCCGGACCGGATTTAACAAGACCGCTGGCCAGAGCCATTGAGTAAGCGCCGAGCGATACGGATTTTTTCAGAAATTCTCTACGATTGACGGGCATGGGGACTCCAGTCTTTATTGCTGATAAGTTACTCCAGACTCCAGAGATAATCGACGACCTTGTCGATTTCTTCCGCGTCGAGGATGTGATTCTTGCCAAATGGCGGCATGCTGGTCTCAGGGTTAAAGCGTGTGGCATCCCAGATCTGCTCGCGCAATCGCTGCTTTTCCTTAAACCGGCCTGGAACAGCCGCCAGCGCAGGGCCGATATTACCCGGCGATTCGCCATCGGCAATTACATGACAAGCCAGGCAGTTGCCCTTGTTGCGGTCAAACGCAATTTGCTTGCCTTCGCCCAGCCGCTGTTTCACAACGTCGGCCATGCCGGCGCAGGGCAGCAACAGAATGAGGCCAATGAGACCGGATTTCATGGCAGCACGGGCTCGGCTTTGAACAAAGGCAGATACGCGCGGGCCGATTGTTCTGGCTGATGGTCAAAAACGCCGCCGATGACGGCCAGCAGGTCTGCACCGGCTTCCAGCAAGGGTGCGCCGTTGCCGGGCAGGATGCCGCCGATGGCCACGATAGGGATGCGCAGCATGGATTTAGCCTGACTGAGTGTTTCGATCTGCGCAGGTGCAGCCAGCGGCTTCGACGAAGACGGGAAAAAACGCCCAAAGGCCACATAGGTTGCGTCTTCTCTTTCGGCTGCGACGGCGCGTTCGACCGAGTTGTAACAGGATACGCCGATAATGGCGTTTGCGCCCAGCCGCTTTCTGGCCGCGGCGATGTGGCCGTCTTCCTTGCCCAGGTGAACGCCGTCGGCGTCCGATTGAACAGCCAGTTCGACGTCGTCATTGATAATCAGCGGCACGTCATGGCGATGGCAGAGTTTGACCAGTTCGCGGGCCAACAGCACGGCATCGATGGGGTTCTTGTCGCGATACTGCACAACAGCCGCGCCGCCGCGGATAGCCGCCGCAACTTCGCCGATGATCGTATCGATGGTTTTGTGGTCGGTCTGCGTGATGGCGTAGAGGCCGGTCTGCGGAAATTTCATCAGTCGTCGATCCAGAAAAAGCGGTTGGGGTTGTGTTGGCCTTGGCCGGGCCGATAGGCGGCTTCCAGCGCATGCCAGGTATAATCCTGGGCTTCCGTAGCAGCCTGGAACGGGTCAAGGCCCTGCGCGATCAGGCCGGCCACGGCCGACGCCAGCGTGCAGCCGGAGCCGTGGTAGCTGGCCGGCAGCCGGTCCCAGGTAAAGGTTTCGAGCAGGCGGCCGTCATGGAACAGTTGATTGCAGACCGCGGGCGAAGTTTCATGCGTGCCGGTAATCAGCACATAATCGCAGCCTTTATCCAGCAGCGCCAGGCCGCATTCGTGCAAGTCGCTCAGGCCGGTCAGCCGGCGCGCTTCTTCGCTGTTGGGCGTCAGCACGGTCGTGCAAGGCAGCAGCAGGTCCGTGACGGCCGCAATGAGCTTTTCGCTCGCCAGCTCGGCGCCGCCGCCTGCCGCCAGCACCGGGTCCAGCACGACCGGAATCTGCGGATGACTGGTCAATATGCTATGAATGGCGGCGGCCGTGTCATGATGGCCGATCAGGCCGATTTTAATGGCCTTAACCGGCAGGTCGGCCAATAGCGTGGCAGCCTGGCTGATGATGTCGTCCGGACGTTGCGGAATCAGCTTTTTGACATTGTGCGTGTCCTGTTCGGTCAGCGCCGTAATCACGCTGGCGGCATGGCACTGCTGGCTGACCAGGGTTTCGATATCGGCTTGCACGCCAGCGCCGCCGCTGGGATCGTGGCCGGAAAAACAGAGTACAACAGGACGGTTCATCATCAGAACGGCTTAACGACGGCCAGAATCACGATGCCGAGCAGAAACAGGACCGGCACTTCATTCATCCAGCGATAAAAAACATGACTGCGCTGGTTGCGGTCGTATTTGAAATCAAGCAGCCAGAGTCCGCAGAAAACATGATAGACCACCATCAAGGCCAGCAGCGCCAGCTTGGCGTGCAGCCAGCCGGCCGACCCGTATAGGGCCCAGGCATAGTCGACCAGCATCCAGATGCCGAAGACGAAGGTCAGGATCATGCCCGGCGTGGTGATGCCGTAATACAGCTTGCGCTCCATGACCTTGAAGCGCTCGTTGCTGATTTCGTCATCGCTCATGGCGTGATAGACATACAGCCGCGGCAGATAGAACAGGCCGGCGAACCAGGTGACCATGAAAATCAGGTGAAATGCTTTTAACCAGAGCATGGCTTATCCTTTCAGCAAAGCTTCAATGCGGGTTTTCATATCGTCAGGATCGAACGCGCCGATTTTCTGCAGCGCAATCGAACCATCAGGCGTGATCAGGAAGGTAGTCGGCGTCAGCCGGACATCGCCGAAGGCCCTGGCATGCTCGGCCTGCAAATCCAGGGCAACCTCATAAGGCAGCGACTTGTCTTTCGTCATGTTGACGACGTGATTGGGCGGGTCGTAATACATGGCGACAGCGATGATTTCCAGTCCCTGCGCATGATAGTTTTTGTAAAGATCGACCAGATGCGGGATTTCTTCCATGCAGCCGGGGCAGTCGGTAGCCCAGAATGTGACCAGCACGGGCTTGCCGCGCAGCGCATTTAAAGCGATTTTTTTGCCGGTAATGGTCGTGAAAGTCGCATCGGGCGCCGGCGTCACGGTTTTGCCAAGGCCTACCCAGATTCCTGCCGAAATTAACGCCAGCAATAATACCCCTAAGAACCAGTCTTTAATTTTCATTATCCTAAAATGTCAACTATTGGTAATATCGGGATTATAACAAAGCTGTTATTCAATAGATCAATTTAGCGCGTAGTCTTCCGGAGATTGTCTTATGAAAAAAATTCTTATTTCGGACAAGTTGGCAGAAGCGGGAATTAATTATTTGCATGATCAATCCGATATACAGTTGCATATCGAGACAGGATTGAATGAAGACGATCTCTGCAAGATTATCGGCGACTACGATGCGCTACTGATACGCAGCGATACAAAAGTCACTAAAAAAGTCCTGCAGGCCGCCAAGCGCCTGAAGCTGATAGGCCGCGCCGGCATAGGCGTCGATAATGTCGATCTGGCTGCGGCCACGGAGCAGGGCGTTATCGTCATGAATACACCCGATGCCAATGCCACGACGACAGCCGAATTGGCTGTCGCGCACATGATGTCGCTGAGCCGGCGTCTGCCAACCGCCGACCGCTCGATCCGTGCCGGTAAATGGGAGCGCTCCAGACTGATGGGTTCCGAAGTCGCGCACAAGACGCTGGGCATCATTGGTTTCGGCACGATTGGCCGTATCGTCGCCCAGCGCGGACTGGGCCTGAAAATGCATGTGATCGCGCATGATCCCTTCGTAACGCCGGAGATTTTCGAGGAATTGGGCGTCGAGTCCGTGGAACTCGGCGATCTGCTGAGCCAGTCTGACTATGTCACCCTGCATTGCCCGCTGATCGAGAAGACGCGCGGCCTGATAGGCAGCAGTCAGCTGACCATGATGAAGAAGGAAGCCATGCTGATCAACTGCGCCCGAGGCGGTCTGATCGATGAAGGTGCGCTGTATGATGCCTTGAAGAACGGCCAGATCGCCGGCGCGGCGCTCGATGTCTATGAACATGAGCCGCCCGTCAATTCGCCCTTGCTGGAACTGGATAACATCGTGTTTACGCCGCATCTGGGGGCCTCCACGACGGAAGCGCAGGTTGCAGTCAGCGTGGAGATCGCCCGGCAGGCCGTGACTTTCCTGAAAACCGGCGAGGCGGTCAACGCCCTGAATCTGCCCAGACTGTCGGCCGAGGAGTTGAAACGAGCAAGCGAGTTTATGACGCTGGCCAACATTCTGGGCAAGGTGCTGGTTAATCTGGCGCCCAAGCCGCTGGAAAAAATCGAGGTGGCGCTGTTCGGCAAAGCAGCTGAGGTCGAGGCGCGCCCGGTTTCTGTGTCAGCACTGATTGGCGTGCTGAGCGGACAGGTTTCGGCGCCTGTCAATCGCGTCAATGCCGAAAATATCGCCCGTCGCCAGGGAATCTCCTTGATTGAGTCAAAAACGCAGGAAACGCAGGACTACCTGTCGCTGATCAAGGTGGCTGGGCATTACGCGGATCAAAGCATTACGCTGGCCGGCGTCTTGCTGGGCGGCCGCCATCCGCGCCTCATTTCCATTGATCAGTTCGATATTGAAGTCGTGCCTATAGGTACCGTATTGATTACGCGCCATGATGATAAACCAGGCGTTATATCGGCTATTAGTGCCGTACTGGGTAACGCCGATATCAATATCTCCAGAATGGAAGTTAGTACGGCCGATGACCAGAATCAGGCCATGGCAGTCATCAGCGTCTCCAAACCGTTGACGGATGACTTATTGCAGCAACTGTGTGGCATTGCAGCCGTGCATAAAGCGACACAGATTAATTTGTGAGTTCAGAGTATGAGTTTCAATATCGTTTGTTTTGATTGTGACAGCACCTTAAGCTGGGTCGAAGGCATAGACGAACTGGCCCGGCGCGTTGGGCTGGGCGAAGAAATGTCCAGGCTGACCGAGGCGGCCATGAACGGCGAGGTGCCGCTGGAAGCGGTTTATGGACAACGTTTGGCGCTGGTAAAGCCGGATCAGTCCAGCATCGACTGGCTGGCGGATTTGTACATTGAGGAAATTGTTCAGGGGGTCGAGCAGGTGTTCGAGACGCTGGCGGCGCAGGGCAAGGAACTGCATATCATCAGCGGCGGCATTCGGCAGGCGCTGTTGCCTTTGGCCCGGTATCTGGATCTGGACGAAAGCCATGTGCACGCCGTCAATGTTTATTTTGACGAAGAAGGCTGCTATCGCGGCTACGACCAGGCTTCGCCTTTAGCCAGGACAGGCGGCAAGGCGGATTGTTGCCGGGAGTTAAGCAGGCCGCAAGCCTCTGTCGTTATGATTGGCGACGGCAAGACCGACATAGAAGCCAAGCGGGCAGGCGCTTATGTGATCGGTTTCGGCGGCGTGACGGACCGGGCTATTGTGCATGAGCAAGCTGATGTTTTTGTTTCCGGACCTTCATTGACCGACGTTCTGCCGTATATTTTATAAAGTGTATCGATTAGCGCCGTGCAGGATGTTAAAATTGATAAATTTTAAACTGTTACTAGAGAGAGACAATGGCTGGACATAGTAAATGGGCTAATATCAAACACCGCAAAGCCGGACAGGACGCCTTGCGCGGCAAGCTTTTCACTAAAATCCTCAGAGAAATTTCAGTAGCGGCAAGATCCGGCGGCGGCGACCCTGCGACTAACCCGTCTTTGCGGACAGCAATAGACAAAGGTCTGGGCGCCAATATGAAGCGCGATACCATTGAAAACGCCATCAAAAAAGCCACCGGTACGCAGGAAGGCGTTCACTACGAGGAAGTGCGTTATGAGGGCTATGGTCCAGGCGGTACGGCCGTCATGGTTGACTGCCTGACCGATAACCGCAACCGCACCGTTGCCGAAGTACGCCATGCCTTCAGCAAAGCGGGCGGCAATCTGGGTACCGACGGCTCCGTGGGTTATATGTTTACCAAGGTTGGCATTATCTCTTATGCCGATTCAGTCGATGAAGACGCGCTGATGGAAGCGGCTCTGGAAGCCGGCGCAGACGACGTCGTGAGCAACGACGACGGCTCGAAGGATGTCATGACCACGCCGGAAAATTACCTGGAAGTCAAAGATGCCCTGATTGCAGCGGGTTTTCAGCCTGAAAATGCCGAGATCACGATGCAGGCGTCGACCAACACCGAGCTCGACGCCGAAACCGCAGAGAAAATGATGCGTCTGATAGAGCGGCTGGAAGACCTGGACGACGTACAAAACGTCTACTCCAACGCCGATATCAGCAACGATATCATGGAACAGTTGTCTGAGTAAGGCATATTGGCTTTTCAGTCTTGAAATTATCACTGGCAGACACCATTCATTGTGACGCGTATTTTGGGGATAGATCCTGGTTCAAGAATTACCGGCTACGGCATTATCGAGCATTCGCCGCGCGGTTATAGCTATATAGCCAGCGGCAGTATCCGCATTAATGCCGACTATTTCCCTGACCGGCTCAAGCAAATCTTTGACGGTATTCTGGAAATTGTCGACTTATATCAACCTGAGCAAATGGCTATAGAACAGGTGTTCATGCATAAAAATGCCGATTCCGCGCTCAAGCTCGGGCAAGCCCGCGGCGCGGCCATTTGCGCGGTTCAGGTAACCGGCCTGCCGGTGTTCGAATACGCCGCCCGCCAGGTCAAGCAGGCGCTGGTGGGCAAGGGCAGCGCCGAAAAGCTCCAGGTTCAGCACATGGTGAAAATTCTGCTGAATCTGCAGGGCGAGCTGCAGATCGATGCCAGCGATGCGCTGGGGATATCGCTTTGCCACGCCCACTACCGGCAGACTGCGCTGCGTTTGCAGCAGAGAGCGTTGAGATGATAGGTTTTTTACGCGGCAAGCTGGTGCATAAAGCGCCGCCTATGCTGCTGCTCGATGTGCACGGCGTCGGCTATGAGGTCGAAGCGCCGATGACGACTTTTTACAACTTGCCGGTCATCGGCGAGGAAGTCCAGTTGCACACGCATCTTGTCGTTCGCGAAGATGCCCATATTCTGTTCGGGTTTTCAACCGAAGCCGATCGCCTGATGTTCAGGAATCTGATCAAGGTCAACGGCGTCGGCCCCAAGCTGGCTTTGACGATTTTATCAGGCCAGAGCGCAGAAGAGTTTCATCAGTGCATCCTGAACGGCGACATTCAGGCGCTGGTCCGTTTGCCGGGCGTAGGCAAAAAAACGGCTGAACGGCTGGTAATTGAAATGCGCGACAGGCTGCCGAATTTAGGGGATGCGGCGCCGGTGCGGGTCGATGTTTCAATGGCTCAGGCGGGCAATCCCAAGCAGGAAGCTATCAGCGCTTTATGTGCATTAGGCTACAAGCCGCAGGATGCCGCGAAAATGGTGCAAGGCATCAGCACGGAAGATAAAAGCTGTGAAGATATTATCCGGTTGGCATTGCAAGGCGCCTTAAGATGATAGAAAGAGATCGCATAGTGACCGCTCACAGGCTTTCCGATGAAGAGCGGCAGGACCGGGCTATTAGGCCCAAACGCTTGGCTGACTATGTCGGCCAGAAAGAGTTGTGCGCGCAGATGGAGATTTTCATTCAGGCGGCTACCGCGCGTCAGGAAGCGCTGGATCACGTCCTGATTTTTGGGCCGCCGGGCCTGGGTAAAACCACGCTGGCCAATATCATCGCGGCCGAGATGGGCGTCAATATTCGCCAGACGTCAGGGCCTGTGCTCGACAAGGCCGGCGATCTTGCCGCGCTGCTGACCAATCTTGAAGCACATGATGTGCTGTTCATCGATGAAATCCATCGCCTGAGTCCGGCGGTTGAAGAGATCCTGTATCCGGCGATGGAAGATTATCAGATCGATATCATGATCGGCGAAGGGCCGGCCGCGCGCTCCATCAAGCTGGACCTGCCGCCGTTCACGCTGGTGGGCGCGACGACCCGCGCAGGTCTTTTGACTTCGCCGCTGCGCGACCGTTTCGGCATCGTGCAAAGACTGGAGTTTTATACGGTCGATGAACTGGCCAGCATCGTCGCGCGTTCGGCAAGAATGCTGGGCGTCAGCATGGAGCAGGCCGGCGCCTATGAGATTGCGCGCCGTTCGCGCGGAACGCCCCGTATCGCCAACCGTCTGTTGCGCCGCGTGCGCGATTTTGCCGAAGTCAAGGGCGACGGCATCGTGACGCAGGAAATCGCCAACCAGGCGCTGACCATGCTGAAAGTCGATAACAACGGCTTCGATGCGCAGGACCGCAAACTGCTGCTGACCATGATTGAAAATTTCGCCGGCGGGCCGGTGGGGCTCGACACGCTGGCGGCGGCCATCAGCGAGGAGCGCGGCACGATTGAAGATGTGCTGGAGCCGTATTTGCTGCAGCAGGGGTTTATTATGCGCACGCCGCGCGGGCGCGTGGTGACGCAGCACGCCTATCTGCATTTCGGCCTGCAGCCGCCGCAACAGCTGGGCGTATCGGAAGATATATTTACATAATAGTTTTTTATTTGATCAGGAACGCAGGGACATAAAAGGGTGGCTTTTTAGTCGCCCTTTTTACGCTTTAAAGCGTATTTTTGATATCAGCGCAGTTTTAGAGGACTCATCAATGAGGGAATAAAGAATAATGAAAAAATTTATCTGGCCAGTACGGGTTTATTACGAAGACACTGATGCAGGCGGCGTGGTGTATTACGCCAACTACCTGAAGTTCTTCGAACGGGCAAGGACCGAAATGTTGAGGGCGATGGGGTATGAACAGGATCAGTTGATGGCGGAGGGCATTATCTTTGTCGTGCGCTCTATTCAGGTCGATTACCTGATTCCGGCCCGATTCAACGAGCAACTACAGGTCAGCGCCGACTTGAGCCTTGTCAAAAAAGCCAGTTTTGATTTTGAGCAAGAAATTACACGAGGCGATGAGGTTTTATGCAAGGGCATAATCCGAATCGCCTGTCTGGATGCGCAAACCATGCGCCCTAAAGCTATTCCTGAGAAATTACAAGAGCAGTTAAAGAATGAGTACTGATTTATCCATTTTTCATTTGATCACAGAAGCGAGTTTCGTCGTTCAATTTGTCATGCTGATATTGCTGACGGCTTCAGTCGTATCATGGACATTTATCTTTTCCAAACGCAAAGTGCTGATTCGGGCTCTGGAAATTACCGACGAGTTCGAAGAACAATTCTGGTCCGGCGTGCCGCTGGCCGATCTTTACAGAAAGCTGACATCGAAAGACTTCGAACCGGAAGGCATAGAAAAAATATTCCTGGCCGGCTACAAGGAATTCTCCCGCATGCGCCAGACCGGCAATGTCGAGCCCGCCGTACAAGTGGAAAGCGCCCAGCGCGCCATGCGCATCGAACTGTCGCGCGAACTGGACCGTCTTGATGAGCATCTGCCGTTCCTGGCGACCGTCGGCTCGACCAGTCCTTATGTTGGCTTGTTCGGTACGGTATGGGGCATCATGAATTCATTCCGCTCGTTGGGCAATGTCCAGCAGGCGACATTGGCGCAAGTGGCGCCCGGTATTGCCGAAGCCTTGATCGCAACGGCCATCGGCCTGTTCGCCGCGATCCCGGCCGTTGTTTCCTATAACCGTTTCTCCACGCGTCTGGATAGATTGACTGGACGCTACGACTTGTTCGTTGAAGAGTTCGTCGTATTATTGCAAAGACAGGCGCACAACAAATGAGTCCGGTAGAAAGCAGCAAACGCGGCCGCGGCCGAAGAAAACCCATGGCGGAAATCAATGTCGTTCCCTACATTGACGTTACGCTGGTATTGCTGATCATCTTCATGATCACCACCCCTATGCTGCAGACCGGCGTGAAAGTCGATCTGCCCAAGGCTGAATCGGCCACCGTGGAACAGAAGGATGATCCGCCGCTTGTCGTGACTATCGATAAACAGGAGCAATACTTTATCAGCAACGGCGACGGCAAGGATGAGCCCATACAGCCGGAAGAAATAACTGGGCGCGTGACAGCCGTCCTGAGCGGCAAGCCGCAAACCCAGGTTCTGATCAATGCCGATGAAACGCTCGGCTATGGCAAAGTGGTCAAATTAATGGCTGAGCTGAAAAAGACCGGTTTACTGAGCAATGTAGGGTTGATGACTAAACCTGAAGATAAATAGAAAGTAAATGGATAGTCAAAAACGATTTGTAAAGCCATTTCTCCTGGCTTTAGCTTTGCATGTTGTTCTCTTTAGCCTGTTTGCGTTAAGTTTCGATACCAAGCCTAAACAAAGCAGCGAGCCAGCGCCGGAAATTATCCAGGCTTCGCTGGAAGAAATTGACGCGCCTCAGGAAGCCGATACTAAAGCTGAGAAGCAGGCTGAGCAAAAAGCCGCTGCATTGAAACGCCAACAATTAGCCGAGCAGCAAAAAGCCGAAGCCGCCAAAGCCGAGGCGGAAAAAGCGGCTGCAGCCGAGGAAGCCGAAACTGCCCGAAAAGAAGCGGCTGAAAAAGCCGAGGCAGCAAGAGCCAAAGCCGTTGCTGAAGCAGCTGAAAAGGCTGCTGCCGAGAAAGTTGCCGCGGAAAAAGCCGCAGCCGCAAAGGCTGAAGCGGAAAGAACCGCGGCTGCCAAAGCTGCAGCAGAGCAGGCTGAAATAGCAAGCGCAAAAGCAGCTGCGGAAGCCGCTAAAGCCAAAGCAGCTGCTGAAAAGGCAGCAGTCGAGAAAGCAGCTGCCGAGAAGGCCGAGGCTGCCCGAGCTAAAGCTGCGGCTGAGAAAGCCGAAGCTGCCCGAAAAGAAGCGGCTGAAAAAGCCGAGGCAGCAAAAGTAAAAGCCGTCGCTGAAGCAGCTGAAAAGGCTGCTGCCGAGAAAGTTGCCGCGGAAAAAGCCGCAGCCGCAAAGGCTGAAGCGGAAAGAACCGCGGCTGCCAAAGCCGCAGCAGAGCAGGCTGAAATAGCAAGAGCAAAGGCAGCTGAGAAAGCCGAAGTCGCCCGAAAAGCCGCCGCTGAAAAAGCGGCAGCCGAGAAAGCCGAAGCCGCCCGAAAAGCCGCTGCTGAAAAAGCGGCGGCCGAGAAAGCCGAAACTGCCCGAAAAGAAGCCGCAGAAAAAGCGGCAGCCGAGAAAGCCGAAGCCGTTCGAAAAGCGGCCGCTGAAAAGGCTGCCGCCGAGAAAGCTGAAGCAGCCCGAAAAGCTGCTGCTGAAAAAGCGGCAGCCGAGAAAGCTGAAGCTGCCCGAAAAGCTGCCGCTGAAAAGACTGCCGCCGAGAAAGCCGAAACTGCCCGAAAAGCCGCTGCTGAAAAAGTGGCAGCCGAGAAAGCCGAAGCTGCCCGAAAAGCCGCTGCTGAAAAAGTGGCAGCCGAGAAAGCCGAAGTCGCCCGAAAAAAAGCTGCTGAAAAGGCTGCTGCCGAGAAAGCCGAAGCTGCGCGAAAAGCCGCTGCTGAAAAAGCGGCAGCCGAGAAAGCCGAAGCTGCCCGAAAAGCCGCTGCTGAAAAGGCGGCAGCTGAGAAAGCCGAAGCCGCTCGAAAGGCTGCCGCTGAAAAGGCGGCAGCCGAGAAAGCCGCCGCGGAAAAGGCCGCGGCTGCAAAGGCTGAAGCGGAAAGAGTCGCGGCTGCCAAAGCCGCAGCGGAGCAGGCGGCAATAGCAAAGGCTAAAGCCGATGCCGAAGCGGCAAGAGCAGCAAGAGCGGCAGCCGGAGATAAAGCGAAAGATGCGATTCAGAGAAAAGTAAATAACAGTTGGATTCGTTCGCCTACCGCCGCAGCCGGCATGAGATGCACTATCCAAGTCAGGTTGACTTCCGGTGGTCAAGTAATCGGTGACCCCGTTGTTATTGCATCCAGTGGCGATGAAATGTTTGATAATTCCGCGGTCAATGCCGTTTTAAAAGCTCAGCCGCTGCCTGTACCTACGGATAGGGAATTGTTTAACAAAGAGTTTAGATCGTTTACGTTCACATTCGAGCCGAGAGGATAAATGTGTTGTTCTACCCGTTGTTATTTAGGTAAGGACGTTTATTGGCAGGTCAGGTGATATGTCAACCGGTTTTTTGAATTAAATGACAGAGGAAATAATGTGAGTTTTTTTAGAAGAATGTTGCTAGTCGGCCTGATCGGGTTTCATGCCCCGATCACCCATGCCGAAATGAATATTGAAATTACCGAAGGTATCGAGAGCGCTATGCCTATTGCTATCGTGCCTTTCGGTTTTCAAGGGGCATCCGGTATGCCCGTTAATATCAGCTCGATTGTTAATGCAGATCTGGGACGCAGCGGTTATTTTAAAACGCTGGACGAACAGAGCATGCTGAGCAGGCCGACAACGGCAGATGCGGTCAGATTCAACGAATGGCAGTCTTTAGGGCAGAACTATCTGGTTATCGGACAGGTGGCAGAGGGAGCGGGACAATATAATATTGAGTTCCAGGTATTTGATGTCTATAAAGGCACGCAGGTATTGGGCTACCGAATGGCCTCGCCGCCGTCTGAGCTGCGCCGGACGGCACACCAGATCAGCGATATTATTTATGAAAAGCTGACCGGCATTAAAGGGGTCTTCAGCGGCCGGATCATCTATATCACCAGCCAATCACAAGGCGGCAATCAGCGCATGCACAGGCTGCAAGTCGCCGATGCCGATGGATTCAATCCTCAAACCATCGCGTCATCGCCTGAGCCATTGATGTCGCCAGCCTGGTCGCCCGACGGCAGAAAAGTGGCTTATGTATCGTTTGAGAGAAAAACGGCCGGCGTTTATGTGCAGACGCTGGCGACAGGCGAACGGCAAAAAGTGGCTGAATTCCCCGGCATTAACGGCGCGCCGGCCTGGTCGCCTGACGGGCAGAAGTTGGCGCTGACCTTGTCCAAAGACGGCAACCCCGATATTTATGTGCTGGACCTGTCTTCGCGTTCATTGACCAAGCTGACTCAAAGCTATGCGATCGATACCGAGCCGACCTGGTCGCCTGACGGCAGCCATATCGTCTTTACATCGGATAGAGGCGGCAAGCCGCAACTGTATATCATGCCCAGCAGCGGCGGCGGGGAAAAAAGGCTGACGTTTACCGGCGATTACAACGCGGGGGCCAGTTTTTCACCGGATGGCAAAAATATAGCGATGGTGCATGGCAACCGTGGAGACTATCGTATTGCCGTCATGGACATGGCGACACGTACAGTCAATGTGTTAACTGAAGGGCGTCTGGATGAGTCTCCCAGCTTTGCTCCGAACGGCAATCTGATTTTGTATGCGTCACGGAAAGGCGGCACCGGTTACTTATCGGCCGTATCAATCGATGGTAAAATGCAGCAAAAACTGGTCTTTGATAGTAGTGAAGTGCGTGAACCGGCTTGGGCACCCTAGTGCTTAGCCAATCCTGACTTGACGGATAAAAGTAAATCCGTTCGTCCTGCCTCTTCGACTGCACTCAGGACTAAAGGCTTTGTCGAAGGATGAGCGGATTTATATCAAGCCTATTGACCCGACATATCAATACTGGCTGAGAACTAGAGCTGTTGGCGATACCCTATTTTTAAAATAGAATTAATAATTTATTTATGGAAGTTAAAATGAAATTGAATAAAGCAATATTGGCATTGGCAATCAGCGCAACCCTCTTGACTGCTTGCAGTTCAACCGATGAGCAGGATGCAGGCTTTACCGACGGCAGCCAGAGCGGCGCGGCCGGCATCAATGATGCCTCGACCAGCGGCTTAAATGGCGGGTCTGGCATCTCCGGTTCGGAAATGGGCAGCGGCTCAGGCTTTGGCAGCGGAGGCGGCCTGGGGCCGGAATTCAGCGATCCGAACAACCCGCTGTCAAAACAAACTATTTACTTCATGCTGGACAGCAGCCAGGTACAGCAGGACTATGTGCCGGTTGTTGCCGCTCACTCACAATACCTGCTTGCCAACCCTGGACAACACATCGTATTGGAAGGCCATGGCGATGAGCGCGGTTCCCGCGAATACAACATCGCGCTAGGCGAGCAGCGCGCAAAAGCGGTCGCCAGCATGATGAAAGTGCAAGGCGTTAATGAAAGCCAGCTGGAAATCGTCAGCTACGGTGAAGAAAAACCGGCAGCATTTGGACATGATGAGTCATCCTGGCAGCTAAACCGTCGTGTTGAACTGGTCTACCAAGGCAAATAAATGAAAAAGCGTTTACTCATGCTGCTGTGTGCCTGCAGCACGGCTTATGCAGAACCAGGGGCATTGCCGCCTGTCATCGATAATTCAACCTATCCTTCCGGAGCGGCCAATCAGGGCTCAGTTCCGCCTAATGCCGTCTATGAGCTGATGGCGCGTGTAGAGCAATTGCAGTCTGAAGTGCAGCAGCTTACAGGCAAACTGGAAGAGCAGGCCAATCAGATCGCTGAACTGAAAAAGCAACAGGGTACTATGTATTCCGACTTTGATGAGCGTCTGAGCAGCATCGAGAATAATGCGGCTGGCGGTGCTCCAGCAACTACCGAAACTGCGCCTGGTCAAGAAGGTGCAGTTGCTCCGGCTACCAATGCGGCCGATCCTGCTGCCGCACCAGCGCCTGCGGCGCCAGCTCCGGCTCCGGCGGAAAATGCCCCTGCACCGCAGCCTGCGCCTGCGGTGCAGCAACCGGCTGCGCCTCAGGTTTCAGACGGTGAAAAACAGCAATACCAACAGGCCTATGAAGCGTTGAGGAAAGGGCACACTAGCGAGTCAATCACGCAGTTCAATACCTTCCTAAGCCAATATCCTAACGGCGCCTTGGCAAGCAATGCTCAGTACTGGCTAGGCGAGGCGCATAAAGTCAACCAGGACCTTAATTCGGCGCGTGCCGCCTTTAATGCCGTCATCCAGAATTATCCGAGCAGCGCCAAAGCGCCGGATGCCTTATTGAAGTTGGGGTATATTGAATTTGATCAGCAAAACTGGGTCAAAGCGCGAGAATATTTAACCCGAGTTACTGTTGATTTCCCTAGCTCAACTGCAGCTCATTTAGCAAAAAAGAAATTGCTGCAGCTTGAGGAAGCCAAGCCCTGATTGTGAGTTCATTACGTATAACTGAAATTTTTCATTCGCTGCAAGGTGAGTCGAATACGGTAGGGCTGCCTACCGTGTTTATCCGGCTCACCGGTTGCCCATTAAGATGCGTCTATTGCGATACCGCCTATGCGTTTACCGGCGGTACAAAAACATCGATTGATGCCATCATTGACCAGGTTGATCAGTATGCGGCCCGCTATGTGACCGTCACGGGCGGAGAGCCTCTGGCTCAGCCCTCATGCCTGGAATTAATGACGAGATTGCTCGACAAGGGTTATGTTGTCTCGCTGGAAACAAGCGGTGCGCTTGACGTTTCCGCCGTAGATCCGCGCGTGAGCAAAGTCATGGATCTCAAAACCCCAAGCTCAGGCGAGTTAAGCAGGAATCGCTATCAAAACATCGGCTATCTAACGCCCAGGGACCAGGTCAAGTTTGTTATCGGCAGTGATGAAGACTATGAATGGTCGAAAGCGATCCTAGCCGAGCATGATTTGCTGGGCCGCTGTGAAATCCTGTTCTCGCCGACCATGGGGCAACAGAATCCAACCGAACTGGCCGAGAAAATCCTGCGCGACAGGCTGCCTGTTCGCTTTCAAATACAACTCCATAAAATACTTTGGGATGATGCCCGAGGTAAATAACCTGAAATGTCAAAAAAAGCCGTTATTCTGCTGTCAGGCGGATTAGATTCAATTACTGTGCTTGCTCTCGCCAAAAAGCAGGGTTTCAAGTGCTATGCCTTAAGTTTTGATTATGGTCAGCGGCATAATGCCGAGCTAAAAGCGGCTGCGCAGATAGCGGCAGACTATCAGGTCGAGGAGCATAAAGTCATCAATATCGGTTTAAGCTCAATCGGCGGATCGGCCCTTACCGATGAACATATCGCTGTGCCTGATACGGCACAGGAAGGCATTCCGGTTACTTACGTGCCGGCCAGAAACACCATCTTTCTGTCTTTCGCATTGGGTTGGGCGGAAGTCTTGAATGCCCACGACATTTTTATTGGGGTCAATGCCGTCGATTATTCCGGCTATCCCGACTGTCGGCCTGAATTTATCAAAGCGTTTCAACAACTGGCGAATCTGGCTACTAAAGCCGCGGTAGAAGGCGAGCATTTTGCTATCCATACGCCGTTGATCTCGCTTAGCAAAGCCGAAATCATCAAACTGGGCACCGAATTGGGCGTTGATTATAACCGCACAGTTTCCTGTTATTCAGCTGATGAGCAAGGCCGCGCATGCGGTGTTTGCGATGCCTGCCGCCTAAGAAAAGCCGGTTTTGCCGAAGCTGGAATAGCAGATCCAACGCGATATCAGAAAAAATAATTAAAGAAATTAAAAAAAGAGTTGCAAGATCTAAAATAATCCTTATAATAGGCATTCTTTGTTGAGGGTCGTTAGCTCAGCCGGTAGAGCACCGCACTTTTAATGCGATGGTCGTGCGTTCGAATCGCACACGACCCACCAACAAAACCGAATTCAAACAAGGGCTTAGGTATTTTACCAAGCCCTTTTTTTATGCCCGAAGGTTTCTATGGGACACTGATGGGACATTTCAAGATAAAACACTACGATAAAACACAATACTTTAGCTAGAGCCACGAGCTTAGCCGCTCAGGACCAAATTGACTTTATCTAAAGTAAAGACCAAATAATAAATGGCTGAAACCGATCAATTTATATCTGCTATACAATTGTCAGTTTCGGATGCTCAGTTTGAATCTTTCTCTCGCTATCTGACCCTGCTTTTTAGCAGGTGTTTTAGCTGGAATCGTTGAAAAATTAATGCTGCCGAGCTTTTGTACGGCACTTACAGCTTTTGAAAAAGGATGCATATGTCTCTTCAGTTGAGTGATTTAGATGAATTATTGCAAAGTGTTAAAAATACTCATGCTAAGAATTATCTCAGTGAAGCAATAGTCGCTTATCGTTCCGGCGCATACCGAGTGGCAGTAATCTCTACATGGATATCAATATGCGTTGATGTAATTGAAAAAATCAAAGAATTGAGTATTGGGGGAGATGCTGCAGCCAATGCAATTAAGGAAAAATTAAATGCTATTCATTCGCACGACTTTGCAGGCATGCAGGCTTTTGAAAAAGATATCCTAACTTTTGCCTGCGACAAACTTGAATTAATTTCACACATAGAAAAATCTCATCTAGAGAGAATTAAAGACGACAGGAATATATGTGCACATCCAACATTTTCTATGGATGGTAGCCAGTTTGTCCCATCACCTGAATTAACTAGGGCCTATATTGTACAGGCTGCCACATATCTTTTAGTCAGGCCTCCGATTAGGGGAAAGGCAGTCGTCGAAAGCATATTTAATTTAATTAACGAGGAATCTTTTCCAGAAGACGATGAAAAAGCTTTCATCATTCTTTCGTCTGATAAGTATCTAGGTCGAGTGCGTGATGCTAGTGCACGCAGTTTGATAATAATTCTTCTGAAACGACTCTTTAAAGATGAGGATGGTCTCAATTCACAAGCTTTAAATCGTATAGCTGTGGCTTTGGGGGCTATAAGTAGGCTATTCCCTGGAATATACTCTACAGTTCTTACAGAAAAGCTTTCCCAAATGCTAGCTGATGCAAATGAAAAGTTGTTGAAGCGAGCCATACCTTTTCTTTGTCGAAGGCTAGAAGCATGGGGAAAAGTAGAAGTGGCGGTAGCTTTAAGGCTAGATGGATGTATTTCCAATATGGATGCGTCAGAAATGATTGCTTACAGAGTTGCAAATTTAGCATGTCATATTCCTGGAATTAATTACCAATTTCAAACAGCAATCAGTAAATTTGAATCAGATGATATTTATAATTTAGCTAAGTCAACCCCATCCAAGAGCCTCAAAGAAAAATCCATTGAGATATTTGTTTCATCAAGAAGTTATGCATATGCATATTTGAATGGAATTAACATCCTTATTCCACATGCTCAATATATAAATGATTCAGATTTAGATAAATTGTTTAAAGGCATTTACGATAATAGCAACTGGCGTAATAATCAGATATTAAATGCGGGTGGAATTGGTGAGGTCTTTTCGCTTTTATATCAAAAGACAAAAGATAATGTAGAGAACCACTCTCGGTTGTGGCTTGGATTCGTTGAGTATGTTTCTAAAGAGCAGCACAAATACGACGAGCTTAATGAACAGTTGATAAAAGACGGTTTATTAAATGCAGAAGAAGGTGAAGGTTCGGGTTCAGTTAGTCAATCTCCTGATGTGGTAGAGATTATTTGAGTGGCTGTCAGGTCATTCCGAGTTTTTCCAAATACTCCATCTAATTTAGCTGAAAAATAACCAACTCGAGCTGTTTTTTATCTTTGGATGTCCCTACAGTGTCCCATTTTGAATATAAGATTTATTAATATCCTTATTTTTCAAGTTATATAGTCAATGGATTAACGCATTAGATATGCGTAGCTCTATCAATTTGAAGAGGAGCTTCAGTCCCTTGTATGCTGTATTTTTACAGTCATTCCTTTCTACTCTCCTTTATGCTGTCTATAGCAAGCGTCTACTTTGTGCAAAACATTGGATTTGATTGTGCTTTTATTGTTCCGGTTAATTGAGCAATGGAAGCCAAAGCGAAGGCGTCATTTAACTTTTTGCGCTTCATTCCGGACCTATTTCATCCGTTGCAGAAAACTGAGTTTGTTAATCAATATTCTGAAATTATCAGTTTAAAACTTCTGATTCTCAGCGAGGGTAGGGCAAAATATCTGATAGCTCGCCACTCACAGAAATTTATTCACTGATATGGTAAACCAATAGAGACGATCCCATTCATAAGGCAAGCATCAGAGCAGGGCAAGGTTGTCTAGACAATACGCTGCTGCGCTAGAGGTCATTAGAAGAGGGTAGAGGCAATCTTGATTAGTATGTCTTTAATCGGGATTTGGATGGAGAACAGTGCAGCGATGGGAATCAGAGCCGGTATCACTATGGCAAGCAATGAGGACCTATCGATCGGCATTATGCTCATCTTTCTGACGGCTTCATAAAGTGTCAGGGTATCAGCCACCGGCCCAAGTTCCTCCGCATGTAACAGTGAATCGTCTACTTCCGTTTTACCCAGAATCCAGCGCTGGCGCACCAAGCGCCCGTGTTCGCCGACCAAAGCGCCGTAGTCCAGCAAGGCACGGCGTTTGGCGGTGGCGAGAGGAACGACGAATGTCAAAAGCGGCGCCAGACAAATCCCGACGAGGACAACCAGAAAAACTATGAGCATTAGCCTTAAAGACTGAACGTCGACTCCGTGGTACAGCACATTATGGGCCAGACGCGAAGCCAGCACCGCCGATACGGCAAAGACGAACAGGCTGAATGCCTTCGGCAATCGTTTAAGAAAGCCCAAGCCACCGGCTCCATCCGGATGAGTGGGCACGATGTCGAGATCGAGCCGGGCAATGCGCTTCAACAGGATGAATATCAGGATCAGGCGCCAGATCCAGGCCGCCAGGAAGGCGACGAAAATAGGGCGGCTCACATACATGAACCACCAGCCGCCGAAGCCGAGACGGCCTGCGCCGCCGTTTGAAGCCCAGTTGACTTCATGGTCCAGATCAGACCTGGCGGTCATTGGCTCTAAGACTGTCCAGGCTATGATGAGTGTGATGATCAACACCCAAGGCAGGGTTCGATCACGCAGGCGGGCAATACTCCTGATGATGCTTACGAAATCCTGTGTCTGAGTCGGCTGTACTAGGCCCGAAGTCAGAAAATAAGGAGTGAGCGTCGTACTCAGCCGATGAATCATCCCCTCGCCCAGAATGAACAGCGGAACAGCGAGCAAAAAACGAACATGCACACCGAAGTGCCGAAGTAGTGGCTCGTCCACAGTGCCAGGCAATATTCGACCGGTGGCTATGGCCCAAATGACGATAGGCAGCCAAGTGAGCAAAGCAAAAAATACCGCCCGGCGCACCATGCCCAATCCTTGGGCTGGAATCAAACCTAAGCGGCGTTGTAGACGAAATGGCAAGTCATCTCGGATCAGGGAAAGCGCCAGTGATTCGTCATCGGTTTGCTTCATGGTTTGGTTCCTTGTTGAGTAAAGCAGCAAATGATGCATTGGAGGACAATTGTCAGTGACAGCTGGTCCGTCTGTTAGTAGCGAGTAGCCAGGTTTTTATCTCATCTATACGCTTATTAGGCCAGTTCGTGGCAGTGAAGTTCGCATCGGCATTATTAATATTATTCATGTTAGTAGCGATAAAGGATTTTACGAAAACGGACGGCAACAGCTCTATCTCTATAAGTTTACATGCTGAAGGCAACCAGCATAATCGCAGCCTAGATTGAATGCATTTTGTGATCACCAGTCTTGCGATATGATTATTCATTTCGGCCCCCTTGCTGCTCATCTTTTAACGTTTGTTGCCTTATGGCATCAAGAAGTGAGTCAGAATTTATGTCATCATTCTAGAGCAGGAGTAACCGATCAATTTCTCTCATGAATGATAATTTTGTTACAGTTTGACCACTGGCGCGGCCTCCAGCAGCCTTTGAGCAACGATCAATAACGGTTCCATATCCATCTTGCTCATAAAAGTAGAATAAGTCAGAAGCGCCAGCAAATAGCGCGGATCACTCACCCAGGGCGGCAGATAGCGGGGCGCTTGGCACAAGCCCATCTCATAAAGCTCACAGAGGGCAGGGATGTCCAGGAAATCCAGTTTCCCGCAGAAGAGCAGCTTTAGGCAGTCGGAGCGTCCGGAGACAAAGAAGGCACGAATGGCATTGCCGACGCCCAGCAGTCCGAGCAGGTAAACCACATATTTAGTAAACGGTGCGCCGCCAGTGATCACCCCGCCCCGAAATACCCGGCGAGCATTCTCGAAAGCCTGATCGCGGTCGCCGACCCGTTCCAGAAAATAGCGGTATACATCCAGGAAATCCGCGCCATCAACAGCCATCTGGATGGCGAAGACCCGATCGGCCAGCCGCCGCATTCTGTCCAATTCCATTGAGCCGCTGATGAGTTCCGCGAACACAGCCAGTCCCTCCTGAGTCCTCGTCGTGCCTGGATGTCCTGCCGCCAGAATGGGCAGGTCAGTTTGGGCGCGGCCATTGAGGGAAGTGGCAACATGAATGTAGGCTTCGTGATTTAAGAGCTGGCTGGCATCGCGATCGGTGAAGCGAGCGTCACGGCGGATGCGGATGGTGCTTGCTGTGGCCAGCGCATTGGCGGAAAGCTTATCGACCAGTTCTATCTTGGGGGCACTCTCGCCGAAATGTTTTTGGACCGCGCGTTCAATGTCTCCGGCCACTTTCTCGGCAGTATGGTATTCGGGTGGCGCAATGTCCATCTCGATACGGATAAGCTGATCGATCGTATCGCAAATGCTCTGGGACAATTCCAAGGGGGTATGGGGAAAGTAGCGCAAGGGTGTAGTAGGTTCACCATAAAGCTGGCGGGAATATTCAAAAAAAGCAGGCGTGCCTACGTTAGCGAGCATTCTGGCCGCGCGCTCGAGCCCATCGGCTTGCCTTTCCAGCCACAGATCGATGGAAGACGAGGAGACAATCAAGCGGCGTGCTTCACGTACGGCTTCCAGGACAGGCGCAGGATCGATGGGCGTGTAGCTGACTTGGGGAAGCTCTTGAGCGCCTTTGGCGAAAAACGCTTCTTTAACTTCGCTCGGCCAGTCGATAGTCCGTAAAATTCGAATCGGACGACTGGCTTGATACAGTAAACGAGCTGCTTGGCGGATTCGGTCTTTTTCGCGATCGCTGGTTTGGGTATTCATTTTTATTTTCTCCGTGAAATATAAGACTTATCAGCGCCGACTGAATTTCGACTATTCATATCCGTTGAATTTGAGCCATAAGGTAATAGAAACCTGAATACTACCTAAACCAACTAGGGGGCTGAGCTTTTCGCCAGCCCGGCTGCAAAACTTGGCTAATGCTTGTGATAACTCGTGGCATTTGGTCAGGCAGCGGCTGAAGCTGCGCGATTGAAGTTAACGCGACAATGCCGTCTTTAGAGGTGCCCAATGGGCGCCTTCCAGGCCGGGCAAGACAGCGTCAGCCGCTCCCACCCTTGCTGCCGGTCCCAATCCGAGGGAATACATCCCGCCCGCCCGGGCAGCCTCGATACCGGCGGCGGAATCTTCAACCACGACGCATTGGGCGGCGTTCAGTCCCAGTAGCTGGGAAGCATAGAGGAACAAGTCGGGAGCAGGCTTGGATCGCTGTACGCTATAGCCATCGGCAATCGCATCAAAGCAGTTGGCAATTCCCAGGCAGTCGATGATAGTTCGGGCATTTTTACTGCCCGAGCCGAGGGCAATCTTCAGTCCCGCTGCCCGCAATTCTTCGATAAACGCCATCGCTCCCGGCAGTAGATCGGCCGGACTGATGTTCTGGATAAGCTCCAGATAGTAGCGATTTTTGCGCTCCATCATCTCTTGAATTTGGGTTTCGCTGTACTGGCGATCGCCCACAATCCGTAACAGGGATTCCCGGCGCGACAGCCCTCGCAGGGCCTCATTCTGTTGGCGGTCGAAAGGCAGTCCTTCCTCATCTGCCAGTTTCTGCCAGGCCTGGTAGTGGTATTCGGCAGTATCGGTGATTACGCCGTCGAGGTCGAAGACAAAGCCGCGAATTTCCGGTTTGGCCCTGCCGACCGCCGGCTGGAGATCGAAGTCGTGCCACTGGCCGCGCCAGTGGAGCTTGAATTTGAGGCGCTTCCAAGTGGGCGGCAGTTGAGGGTTGGCAGTAGGGCCGCTTTCGCTGAATTTCACGCCAGCGACGCCGAAGATGACCGCCTGCCAGATGTTGCCGCAAGAGGCAGCGTGAATGCCGTGGGCGGCGTTGCCCCGGTTGTCTTCCAAATCGACGAGGGCAGCCAGCCGAACGTATTGATACGATTTTTCCTCTTCGCCGACGTCGGCTGCTACCAGTCCGTGAATCGCGGGACCGAGGGAGGAACCGTAGGTCAGGTCGGTGCGGGGGCCGTAGTACTGCCAATTTTTCTTGAGTACTTCAGCGCCGTAGTCGGTTTCCGGGGATAGTCCCATTATGTAGAGGAGCATCAATACATCCGGCTGCTTCAGCACTTGCCGCTGGTTCGCCCCTTCAATGCCCAGGATGGCTTGCATGGAAGAGGTACGAGGCTCGTATTGGGAGAGGTCGATGTCTTCTAATTTGAAGAAGCCATCGAATTGTTCGATCAGTCCGGTTTCCGGGTCGTAGGGAAACCATATGTGCTCGACAATGTCCTGCCAGCGACGGCGGCGCTTGACGGTTAATTGCAACTTCTCTGTCAGCTGTGCTGCCTTCTCTGGGAAGTTCTGCTCGAGCCAGTCGTAGATTTGCAGCGCCTTCTCTAAATGCCACTGCACCAGTCGGTTGGTAAAGGCACTGTTGTTGACATCGTCGTGATATTCGTCCGGACCGATGACGCCCAGAATTGACCAGCATTCGCGCTTGACATCATACTCGACCCGACTGCTCCAGAAGAGGGCGGTATCGAGGACGATTTCCGCGCCGCAGTCCCGCATCCACGCGTCATCCTGGGTGCTGTACCAGTACCACCAAATCGCGTGCGCCACGACGGAACTGATGTGGATTTCCCGGGTGCTGCATTTAATGGAAACGTCTTCGCCATAAGGATGTTCGGCAATGCCCCAGCGGGGAGTCACGTCATCGCCAGTGGCGGCGCTTTCCCAGGCATACATGGCTCCCCGATAGCCGTAGTGGGCGGCTTTGCGCCGCGCCCCTTCCAGGGTGTGGTAGCGGTAGCTGAGCAGGTTGCGGGCAATTTCCGGTTGGGTGTGGATGAAGAAGGGGAAGGTGAAAAAGTCCGTATCCCAAAAGATATGGCCGCGATAGCCCAGGCCGGAGAGGGTTTTGGCGGGAATGCTCACGCGATCATCGTGGCGGGGAGCAGCAATTAAGAGTTGAAAGAGATTGTAGCGCAGCATCAGTTGGGACTGGCTGTTGCCTTCAATTTCAATGTCGCTTTTCTGCCAGATCTCTGCCCAAGCCCGTTCTTGCGCCGCCAGCAGTTCGGCATAGGGGGGAAGAGAGGCTAATTTCTCCCTGGCTATTGCCAGAGGATTGGAGACTTCTCGGGAAGTCAAGACAGTGACGGTCTTCTCCAGAGTGACGGTCTGGCCGGCGGCAGCGTGAAAGGTGGTGGCGAGGATGGGGGCTTCCACGACGCTGGCATCTTGTATCTTTCCTTCTGCCCCAGCGATGGTCAATTTGGCAGCCATCCCCAGTTCAATGCGAGATTTGCGGGTGCGGACTTGCAGCCAGACGCTGGGACTGCCATTGCCTCCTACGTCATGACCTTGCTCGAGAATTGCCCAATGGTTGAAACCGTCATTTTCCGGGGTACCGTCAATGCCTGCATGCACTTTGAAATCCCCTTCGCAACCGACGGGAGTAATTTGACAGCGCAAGGCTAGTACGTGCTGGTCCGCTTGGCTGGCAAATCGCTCCCAAGCGATGTCGAGGGTTTTGCCCTTGGGGCTGCGCCAGCGCAGCTTGCGGCTGAGGAGACCCAGCTTTAGGTCGAGTTGGCGCTGATAGCTGACAAGTTCTCCCCGGTCGAGGCGAAATGCTTCGCCTTCTACAGAAATCGTCAAGGGCAGCCAGTTAGGACAGTTGGCGAGTTCCGTAAAGAAAATGGGAATATCATCGTAAACGCCATTAATCAAGGTGGCGGAGTTGGAACCGGGATAGCCTTCTTCCAGACTGCCGCGCGTGCCCAGGTAACCGTTGCCGATGGTGAAGACGGTTTCCTTGCAGTTAAGCTGGTCAGGAACGAATTGGGTTTCAGTCAGGAGCCAGTCTTGATAGAGTAAATGGGGATCGGTCGGGATAGTCATAGGCATTTTGGATTTTAGTTGCCGAAACCGTGAGGTTGTCAGGCGGGTCCGATCGCTTGCCATTACCACGGCCCGGCGATTGGCTTCCTGGTGGCTCACAGTTTGATAGACCGTCTCCTCCTGGGCTCGGTTCAAAACCGGGTGGCAGCTTTCCGGAGCATTGTCACGTTAACTTCAGGCAGTCATCGAAAGCCCGAGATCGGGACATGGCTTTCCATCATACCGCTGTACGAGCGCCGGTAACCTCGGCCCACACCTCGAAAGTGGATGGAGTTATCAGCCCAGTTATTTAGATGCCGGCTTTGCTGGTGCTCGATACTTTTGGGAATCTGCTTTTTGGCCGCGCAGTAGCTTTTGAGCTGATCGGTCACTAGCAAAGCGCACATTGAACTTCTAGAAGAAGGAGGGAGTCTTCTTTGGCAAATGCGGCGTATTCTTTCTACTAGGATAAAGAGTTGCCGGATGCCACGAGGATCGGCGGCCAATGCGCACGCTTAGTGTCAACTGTTTCCGCAAAAAATAGCGGCGATCTTAATGGAGTTCTCTAAACAAATGACAAGATTAAAAGGACATAGAACTAGATTAAGAGTCAACAACAAGCAAGCCACGATGTTGTGGCAATGTATCGATGCTCGTCGCGTGGGCTTTAGGTATGTGCTGGCCAAGCGGCAGCGCAGATACGAGACCAGGAAAGAGGACAATACCGAATCTCAGCCTCCGGCTTCTTCGACCGACAAGCTGTTCAATGAGGAAAGAAGCCATAGAGATATCATGCCACGCATGAAACGCCTATTCCTGCTCGCCATGATTGCAGTTGTCCAGGCTGGCTGCGGTGAAATTTATCTCGATGCTCCTCGTGGGACCAGCATCAATTTGATGGCGGAGAAAAAGCCAGCAAAAGTGAAAGTGGAGCAGGTTGTCTGGTTCAAGTACTGGGGGAACGAACCCTTTTCTGAGCCAGAAACTCACGCGGCAACGATTATCCATGACAAACATCTCAATGAGGCCCGCATCCTTATGCTCAACACCGTGGCCGACGGCATCATCAGTACTTTCACAAGTCCGTTCGGATTCATCCGGAGGACACTGATCGTCGAGGGCAATCCAGGACCGGAAGGTAATGCTCAACAGGTTGAGCCACAAGGCGATACCGTTGGGAAATAATGAAACAATGGGAATGTGATATAAGACTATGCATCTATTTCGCTTCATCCAATTGATTCTCAGCTTGGCGCTTCTATCAGGTTGCTTCCAGACGAAGCTGGATGCGCCTCCAGGCCGCGAGGTGCGCATTTTGTCCCGAGAAGAACCGGCCGAGTTTAAAAAGGAGTACAAGAATTGGTATCTTTTCTATGGAATGATTCCGGTTTGGACGACTCAGCCGGAGGAGATCATCAGGAAAGAGAATCTGATTGAGGTGCGAGCCCAGACGATGGATACGGTCGCCGATGCCATCATTACATTGACCAGTTCGCTACTTCCGGTGCTGGTTTTTCCCCAGCATGTCATCGTGGAAGGCAACCGCGAACCAACGGTTGCCGGCAGGAAAATGGACGGCGTTGTTCATATGTCCGCGGGCCCTGTTGCTGCGGGGAGTGGTATCCTGAGTTTTCAAGGACGGGATTATGAATACGATATAAAAGGGCTTAGTATCGCTGATGCCGGTGTATCAAGCCTTGCAGTTGACGGAGCCGTTTATAACCTCAAGAGTGTGAATGACTTTAACGGCGTTTATCACGGCGTAAAAGCCAGTATTAAAGTCGGAGGAGGCGCAGAGGCTATTGCGTTAAAGAATGATCGTGGCGTATTAATCGTATTGACCGGCAGTCAACAGGATTTAAAGTTTTCTTTTCCCTTGGGTGTGACCATCCAATTAAAACACTAATCTGTCAAAACGGGAGGAGCCCATATACGAACTCAGGTTAATTTATGTAGTCGAATTCGATGTGATTTACTGGCAAATATTCAACGCTGAATAAACATATCCTCAATTTACTATTAAAATTTAGGAGTAGCCAATGAAATATAAATACCTAGCCTTTATTTGCGCTATTGCTGCCGTTAGTCTTCCTGCGATAAATACTGCACAAGCAGGAACAGCTACACCTGTCGAAGGTCACGACAAAGCTGTGAAAGAAGCAGCCGAAACTGCAGTTGCGGCTGATGAAGGAAAGGCACTCGACATGTTCCGTTTCAGTCTGCGTATGGAGAAATTGGACTTCATCAAGAAAGCGATGAAACTGCCTCCAGAACAAGAAGAAAAGTTTCTAGGTCAATACGATCGTTATGACACTGAATTGAAAGAGTTAAATGACAAGCGTCTGGCAGTCATCAAAGATTATGCGGCTAAGATTAACGACATTAAAGGTGCAGAAGCAGACAAACTGGTCAAACGCATGTTTGATTTCCGCAAAAAACGCACGGCACTGCTTGAAAAATATTATGGCAAAATCGCAAAAGCAACATCAAAAACCGTTGCTGCACGTTTTGTGCAAATAGAAAACATTTTGCAAGCGACTAGCGACGTGAAAATTGGTTCTACACTTCCTTTGATGCCTCAATAACGAATAACCTGCGTGGGGCGTTACAGAATGGTGTTATTACTTCTGTATTGCTCCATGCTGACTTCATTTTGAAAAGCAACCGCGGCGAAGTGAAGACATTGGAAAAAACATCGATCGGCCTATTACATACGGGAATAGCCTTGGCTTTCGTGCTGTTGGCCGTCGGCTTGCTCGGCGGATGCCAGCTTGAGCCCGCTTATATAGACTTTTCACCGCCTGCCATAATCTCCTTGCCGGACGCGGCAGGCGGGCGCCAACCGAAACTTTCCGACCGCCAGCCGAAACTTGCCGACATCGCCACCCGTAAATTCGCTCTCGACAAAGACCACAACATCGTCGGCAGTCTTGCCATGATCAATGCGCGCGATGGTGACACTTTGCCCGACATTGCCCGGCATTTCGGCTTGGGCTATAACGAGATCACCATTGCCAACCCCACTATCCTCCCTTGGACACCTAAAGCAGGCGCACGTGTGCTGCTGCCGTTGCAGTTCATCCTGCCCGATGCGCCGCGTAAAGGCATCGTGCTCAATCTGGCGAGCATGCGGATGTTTTATTACCCTCCGAAACAATCGGACACCTTGTTTACCTATCCAATCGGTATTGGCCGTCAAAACTGGAATACCCCATTAGGGCAAACCACTATCATCGCAAAAACCGCCAACCCGACATGGATGGTCCCGGAGTCCATTCGCCGGGAACACGCGGCAAAAGGCGATCCGCTGCCCCAAGCAGTGCCCTCTGGTCCCGACAACCCCCTCGGCAAACATGCGCTACAGTTAGGTTTTAAACGCTACCTGATCCATGGCACCAACAAGCCTTATGGCGTCGGCATGCAAGTCAGCCACGGTTGTGTGCGTCTTTACCCCGAAGACATCGAAATGCTGTTCAAAAAAAAGCCGGTCGGGATGACGGTGCGGATCATACACCAGCCTTATATGACGGCATGGAAAGGGGACATGCTATACCTGGAAGCCCATGAGCCGCTTGAAAAATGGGCTAAGCAAAAGCCCAAGCTGAAAAAGAAATTGATCAATGATCTGAAGCAAATCAGCGCCAAGCGAAACGTAACGATCGATTGGGAAAAAGTCGACCGCATCCTGCAAAGCGCCGACGGCATTCCCGCTCCGATACTGACGGCCAGCCCGGATTTACCGGAGCTCGTCGCGAACGCGCCGGAATTGGAGCATCCCAAACATTTCTACGGGGCACCGAAGGTCCCAAAATTGACCGGCAGCGACTGGGCGATTTTAGTCGCCGCCTTCGACAACGAGGGGGAGGCGCAGCAACTGGCGGCGATGCTCAATCATCAAGGTCCGCCAATGCCGGCGCGAAAAGTTGAAAAAGACGGCTCTTATCAGGTGATCGCCGGCCCCTTCAAAAACCAAAAAGCAGCTGAATTGGCTGCACATCGTATCAAAATGGATTTTGAGTTGAATAGCAAGCTGTTACAGCCTGAGATAGTGGCCTCGCCACAGCCCTTGCATCAGCCAGGAAAAAGTGATCAAAACGATACGCAACACCAGCGCCGACATTATCTGAAGATAAAAAATACACAGACTCGTCGGCAAACGATCAAGCAGACAGACAGTCCACTTGGTTTTGATCTTGAACGAAAAGAATAAAATATAACTGGACTAGGCTAATAATGCCGCGATTAGACAAGAAACATGGGTTCTGTTGCGTTAATTTCCGTCAATCGCAACTTGGCTATTCCAAACTGGTTTTAGGCAGCCAATGAATAAAACTGTCCTGCAGCGGATAGATTTTGGTTAATGCGGCTTCCAGCTTCGGCGTGAATTTTCGGACCCAGCGGTAAATGTTGGAATGATCAATTGGCACACCCCGTTCAGCCATCATTTCCTCTAGGTTCCGGTAGCTCAGCGGGTAAGCCAAGTACCAGCGGATAAAGATCAGGATGATGGCTTTTGGCCCACGCTAATGATAAGGAACCCTCTTTTCCTCAGCAAGGTCATAATGCACAAAGCTATTCTGACGAGCATCGGGCTATCTTTTTTTCCAATATGGGCTTTGGAAAATTCTGTAAAGCAAAAGGAGTGGCCTCCAGAAGACCAAGATCGTTGTGAAGGAAGGCGATTCAGCAGGCAGATTGTGTTCGACTGAAAGTTCATAAACTTGATGATCAGGTGATACGGTTTGATTCTGGCCTATCATGCCTAGTTCATAGCGGTTGAGAGGGTTCCGAATCTAGGGATATGGCGATATCACAGGGGAGCAGGGGCTTCAGCCCCCACTTGTCGCCGAGTCGTGAGAAATCACAGGTCGAAACCTGTTTTAAGTCAAGCCAGTAGCCTAGCTCAAGCCAAGAGGCTATCGGTTTCTGCACAAACTCATGCAAAGGCAGAAATAGCATCATGAATAGACTATCTGTCACACTCATTCCGATCTTCGTCGGCATGAATCTGATCCTCTTGAGCTGTTCGCTGCCCATCCGGCAACCCGCCGTTCCTCAAGCCTGGTCTGAGCAAGCCGAAGTGGTTGGCCTGCCGGGCGTCCGCTATGTGGTCCATGCCGAAATGCCAGGGTTCATACGGGATGCGATGGAAAGCTTCTACCGGGAACAGACCTACCTGGTCCAACAGGGTCAGACAGGCACGCCGCCCGCTGCTAATTTTCTGGCTCTTTCGGGTGGAGGCGATAACGGCGCCTTTGGTGCCGGCCTCCTGTCCGGCTGGACCGCTGCCGGCAATCGGCCGGAATTCAAGGGCGTTACTGGCATCAGCACTGGTGCCTTGATCGCGCCGTTCGCGTTTCTGGGGCCGAAATACGATGCGGCCCTCAAGGAGGTCTACACCCAAAGCGCGCCCAAGGACATCCTGGAGATGCGCTCTTTCCTGGCGGTGGCGTTCGAAGATGCCATGGCTGACAACGCGCCACTGGAACGGCTTCTGAAGAAATATGTGACAGAAGATATGCTGAAGGCGATCGCCCAGGAGTATGCGAAGGGCCGCCTCCTGCTGATCGCCACCACCAATTTGGATGCTCGCCAGGCGGTCATCTGGAATATGGGCAAGATCGCCACAATCGGCCATCCTCAGACTCTGGAACTGTTCCGTAAGATCATGCTAGCCTCGGCTGCCATTCCGGGCACTTTTCCGCCAGTGATGATCGATGTGGAAGCGAACGGCCAGCGTTATCAGGAAATGCACGTGGACGGCGGCGCCACCGCCCAAGTGTTTCTTTACCCGCCCGCACTCAAATTGGCCGAACTCAGCAAGCAGCGTGGCATCGTCCGCGAGCGCCGGCTCTACCTCATACGCAATGCCCGCCTGGCCCCCGACTGGGCGGAAGTGGAACGCCGCACTCTGAGCATCGTAGGTCGCGCCTTTAACTCGCTGTTTCAAAGTCAGGGCGTAGGCGACTTATATAAAATCTATGCGGAGACTCAGCGGGATGGTATCGATTTCAATCTAGCTTACATTCCGAGAAGCTTCAATGCCCATCACAAGGAAGAATTCGACACGGATTATATGCGCAAGCTGTACCAGACCGGTTATGATCTGGCCATCAGAGGATACCCTTGGGAAAAAATACCGCCGGGATTGTAAATGAAAGACTATGTTTTTGCGTTATTGCGAACCTTTCATTTTTTAAAACTAAAGTGACGCCAATCCATGAGTCTCACACTGAATGGATCATTGATTCTAGCGTTAATTGATCTGGCGAGTTTTAATATTTTCGTCGATCATGCGGGTCATTTAAGCGATGGGCTCGAACGCTTAGTTCACCGAAATCTACATTCCTGTTGTTAGTGCAATAGCCTCCTTGAATTGGTCGAATAGGCCCAGAACTGCCTGAGCAATACGTAGGGAGGAATCGCATTTCAAGAGTCATTAAGCACGATGGGTGTGAATATTGAATATTTATGTTTAAAGAGCTGTCTGTATTTTAGTAAGCCCTGCCTATATTTCAATAAACAGCTTAGTGGAGGTAGATCATGTTTGATACAAAGTCCATAAGTTTGATGATCGGTGGAGCCGGTCTGATCTTAGCCAGTACGGCACAGGCGCAAGGCCAAATTACACTTCAACAGGCACAGGCCGAATGCCAGAGCATAGCCCAGCAGCAGAGCGGCTATAACCCCAGCGCAGCCCCCACTACGACAGAACCGCAGGCCGGCGGCCGAGCCCGCGGTGCAGCCGCCGGAGCCATGGCGGGTGCGGCCAAGGGTAAATCCAAGGCGAACCAGTACGGCAATGTGCCGGACGAAATGGCCGAGGAATACACCAAGAATCAGATGCAGGATGCTGCCAAAGTGGGAGTGGTTGCTGGTGCAGCCAAACAGCGTCAGCAGCGTCGCCAAGGCACGATGAACCAACAGTCGTCCGATGCGGCGGCCAATACTTATAATCAGGCTTATGCCTCGTGTATGACGGCTAAAGGATTTCCTGGACAGTGAAGATGGCTGCATTCCGAGGGAGTGGGCTTCAGCCCAAAACTGGTTCGTTGGGTTGTGAAGAATGGTTGACCGAGCGCTGCGAGGCGAGCAGTCGACTTGAGCGGAATAGGGATTTTGCACGTATTGGCACAAGGTGACTTGATGATCTATCTCAAATCCGGACAAAGCCCTAAAGCAGCAACAGGACCAGAATCATTGCCATGCATGGGCTGTGTAGCAGTCCGATTTCGATCCCGCCAATCCACCGGCTCAGCCATCGAGCCGAGTCGTGGCGCTACCGGAAAATACGCCCTCCATGGGTAGCGTATGGAGAGCGGCTGCCTGGAAGCATTAGGGCATACCGTGGAATAGCCAATTCGGGACTTGTAGTCTGCTATGATTCCATCTGGACAATATAAGTCCATGGGAGCTTGCCGCATCGGAACACCAGTAGCAGTACGGTATCAATGGTCAAAAGGAGGAACGGGAATAAAGCAGAAAAACCATGATCATAACGACGTTTCAACCCTTATCATTGAAGGAGGGCGTTCATGAAGACGACACGACATCCGGAAATACGCATGATGCTGTGCGTGGCACTTTTGGCGATAATAGCGAGCTGTGCGCAGGAGCAGGCAGCGACACGCCCTGAACCGTCGGCAGCTCGGACACCGGGAACGCAAGCTGTGGCAGAGTCGGCGGACGCTAGAGGTATTCTGATGCGTATGGCCGAGTTTCTGGCCAATACTCCACAGTACAGTGTGAACATCCAGGACAATTACGATGTAGTCCAGGAATCCGGTCAGAAGATCGAGTTCGGGGAGAGACGGAAGGTCACAGAGAGCCGTCCTAACGGGTTGCGCGTCGAAGCAGAGCATAGCAATGGCGATAAACATCTCGTCCAGTACGATGGCAAGGATATCACGGTGTTCAATCCGACCTTGAACATCTATGCGCAAGTTACAAAGCCCGGCGGAATCGACGAGGCGGTCATGTATTTCCTGAGAGATCTCCACATGCGATTGCCGCTTGCCATGCTCTTGACCAGCCGTTTGCCGAGCGAACTCGAAAAAAGAACCCAAGCGCTTGACTATGTGGAGAGAACCGAAATCCAAGGGACGCCGGCCCATCACCTGGCCGGACAAACCGAGACGGTGGATTATCAGGTCTGGATCGCGGAGGGCTCCCAGCCGTTGCCGTTACGCGTGGTGTTGACTTACAAGAACGAGGAAGGTCAACCTCAGTTTCGGGCGCAGTTTTCCGATTGGAATCTGGCGCCTGAGATCAATAATTCCCAATTCGCGTTCACTCCACCCGAAGGGGCACAGAAGATCGCCTTTGTGGCGCAGTTGCCCCAACCCACGTCTCAGGGAGCAACACCCTCAGAGCAAACCGGAGGACAGAAATGAATACTAAACCTTCAGTGATTGTTACGGCCGTTATAGCGGCATTCATTTTCCTGATGGGAACCGCTGATGATGTATTCGCCCGCGGAATTGGTGGCGGAGGAGGCTTCTCCCGAAGCGGGACTGCGGCTAGCGGCAGCTTCTCGGCCGGAGCGGGACGCGCCCAAGGCAGCGGGGCTTCCCGTCAGGCTTATTCCGGTTCGGCGGCACAACATCAGCAGAATCGACAACAATACGGACAACAAGCGCAACAGAGTCGACAGCAATACGGACAACAGGCGCAGCAGAGCCGACAGCAATACGGTCAACAAACGCAACAGAGTCGGCAAGCGCAGCAGCAACAAGCGCAGCAAAGCCGGCAACAGGCCGCACAGTCCTATTACCCTCCCGGCTCCCGTCCACCACCAGCCGGCTATTCTTATGACGAGAACAACTGGGATGATGGCGAAGTCGCGGCCGTGGCGGTCGGCGCCGCAGCGGTGGGCGCCATTGCGGGCCATGCGACGGGCGAGTCATCGTCTTCTACCGAACCATCCACGACGGTGGTCCAGACCGCACCCCCACCTTCAGGTTCCGCGAGCCCACCCTGCGCCGCCAGTCCCACAGTCGTTGGAGGGGTGACTTATTATCAGTGCGGATCCACCTGGTATACCCAGGCTTACGGCAGCGGCGGCGTGGTTTATATGCCCGTACCTCCACCCTGATATCAGGTCATCAATGCAAATGCAGGGTGATATTGCCTTACCCGCAGAAGAAAACTGAAATTTTTAACCGCGTGATTGGCACGAGGCAATTTCCCTAACCCTATTTTTTATAGTCATCGCAATTAATCTGTCACTGGAGGATTGTCATAAGACTGCTTAACCTCACTGTGCCAAGTTTATTTGCCCTGATCATTCTATTTGGATGTGCATCCAACATTGGCGTCGCTGCACGCCAGCCATACATGGGCGAAAAAATTGACCGACCCGATCGCATCATTGTCCATGAATTATTTACGGCATGAGGTGGAGTGATTGATATTGCCCGGCAAGCTGCTCGATTTCCATCATGTATCGTTCGTAATCCGGCGAATCCGCACGGCTGTAATTCCAGTTTTTATAAAGTCCGGTAATTCGGGTAAAGAAATCGCGCGCGGCATCTTTATCCTGAAATTTAAAATCGGCCGTCAACAGCTTTTTCAATAAGCGGAAACTGGCCAACTGTCGCTCGCGCGGCATGTTGGCATCCACTTCGTCAAAGGCGTCCTGCTGCAGATAGGCCATGTCTAAAAGCACCGATTTTTGCCATTCGATGAAGTCTTCCAGGGAAATGCCTTCTTCGCCAGTAACCTGCATGACCTGATAAATGCTATCGCCGCGCTCCAATAAAGCCATCATGTCTTTAACGTCGCTAATCCATTGCGGGTCAAGTTCGCTCTTGAACCATGGCGCCAGTTGATCCAGATACCGCGACCACGACAGCAGTGGATCAATGGCCGGATAAAAGCGTTTATAGGCGCGGTCGGCGGACAAACCCAGAAACGTTTTGACCGTGCCCAAAGTGGATTGCGTGACGGGTTCCTCGAAATTGCCGCCCGCCGGGGAAACGGTGCCGATCAGCGTCAGCGTGCCGGTGCTACCGTCGGCGCAACGGATGACGCCGGCGCGTTCATATAGATTTTTAATGGCCGAATCGAGATAAGCCGGAAACGCTTCCTCGCCCGGAATTTCCTCCATCCTGCCTGATGTTTCGCGCATTGCCTGCGCCCAGCGCGAGGTTGAATCGGCAATGAGCAGGACGTGATAACCCATTTGCCGGAAATATTCCCCGAGCGTGATGCCGGTATAGATGGAGGCTTCACGCGCCGCAACCGGCATTGAAGACGTGTTGCAGATAATGATCGTCCGGTCCATCAACGTTCCGCCAGTACGGGGATCGGCCGTTTCAGGATATTCGTGAATGGTCTCGACGACCTCACCGGCTCGCTCGCCGCAAGCGACGATGATCACGATATCGACGCTGGAGTAACGCGCGATCAGGCTTTGCAGGACCGTTTTACCGGCGCCGAATGGCCCCGGAATACAGCCGGTGCCGCCTTGGGCGATGGGAAAAAAGGTATCGATGATGCGGGTTGCCGTAGTCAGCGGTATGGCCGGAAACTGCCGTTCGATATAGCGCTTGCGCAGCAGGTTTTCCGGGATAGGCCGCCGGATCGGCCAGCGCTGGGCCAGGGTTAATTCCCGCTCCTCTCCGGCAGGCGTTTGATAGCGTGCGACAACCTCATCGATGCTGTAACTGTCGCTGCGGAGCCAGGTTACCTTGACCGGTTCCGCTTCATTGAAAGGAATCATGATCTTGTGCTTGAAGGGCCCTTCCGGCACCGATCCCAGGACGCCGCCGGGCGGCAATGTGACGCCAATTTCTATCGCCGGCGTGAACTGCCATTTTTTATCGGGGTCCAGCGGCGAAATCGAAACGCCGCGCGGCAGGAAAAAGCCGTATTTTTCCGCCAGCACATGCAAAGGATTCAACAAGCCGTCGAAAACCTGCCCAAGCAGGCCGGGGCCCAGGGTGGCCGACAGCATTTCGCCGGACAGTTCCACCCGGTCGCCGACCCGCACGCCGCGGGTGTCCTCGAATACCTGCATGTCCGCGGTCCGCCCGCGAACCCGGAGAATTTCGGCCTTGAGCCGTTCATCGCCTACGTGCACATAACCGACTTCGTTTTTCATCACGTCGGCAGCTTCATCGAACTCGATCAATATCAAGCTTTCCTTGACGCCAATCACGGTCGCAAAGACGGCGCCGGTTTTTTCACTGGACATGTTTAACCTCATCGATCAATTTTTTGAAGTGGTGTTTCGCGGCATCGGCATCGCGAAGCAGCCAGGCTTGCAGGATATCCCACTGAAACACATAGGCGACGATCGGTTCGAAACCGAAAGGATTGGTATCAGCCAGGCGCGACAGGTGTCGCCATACGACCTCCATTAACAAGCGGTCCAGAGCGACGGCATCGGCAGCGGCTATAAGGCGGTCGGCTTCGAGCAGCCACGGATAGACGTGGCTCAGATGGAAATCGGGGACATCCCAGTTCGCTTCGATCCGTCTGACATGGCTGCCCATGCCCCAGATTTCAGCGCCGGGGGGGCTTCGCTGGGCCTGCCTGATGCGTAACGCGGCAAGCAGCGTTTGCATATCCAGACGGTATTCCACGAATTCCCGTAACACCGGTTCACTGATGTCCTGAAGACTGCGGTTTATCCGCTCGATGGCTTTGGCGCTGCTGCCGAACTGGGCGGTCGACGATGGCCGCCAGCCCACCAGTCTTTCGGCCAGATAGATTTGCCGGGTTTCGCTCTCGTCAAGCATGCGCAGGCGCTGTTCCAGGCGCAAGCGGGTCAGCGGCAAGCGCTCGGCATCGGCAAAGTAGGGCAGGTGCGGCAGACTCGCGACGACGGTATAGTAATCCTTCATAATCCGGCCAGCCTCTACTCGATGCCCGCCAATATGGCTTGTAAACGCGGGGACAGGCGCTCTGCCAGCATTTTGGCGATCGCCTTGTCGGATAAGTCGATTTCCAGCTGTTCGTTGACCAGACGCACTTTCGCGCCGCCCGAGATGCTGCTGTCCGGCAGCAGTTCAACACCTTCGCGCAGCATGTCGCTGGATAAACTCAATATGACCTGTTTGCCCAAATCCCGAAGCTTTGGATCGGATTGCCCGGCCAATATGGCTTCGGAGAGCATAATTTGAATGTCTTTATCCTTGATGAACTCGTCCACGCTATGACCGGCCAAAACTAAAATCAGATTCTTGAGCAACTCCTGGTCTTGCGTAGCGGTTGTCACCAGGCGGCGCACAAAGCCTTCGAAGGCCGTGGACACCAGATTTTTCAGTTGCAGTACGGTATCGCGCGCGGAAAGTTTCAAGGCTTCCGATGCCGCGGCGCGCTCGGCTTCAATTTCCGAAGTCGTCTCGGCGCGCATCTGGTCGGTCTCTTTTTTCGCATCGCTGATGAGTTGTGCCGCTTTGGCTTCCGCTTCCGCGAGAATGCGCGCGGCATCCTCTTTGGCTTTTTGCACGCCCTGGTCGCGGATTCTGTCGATTAACGCCTGTACACTGGTAGTGTCGCTGATATTTTCCGACATAATTTGCCCCCGTCAGCTTATTTGGGAATGCCGCCGGACAGCACCAGCGCAAAGACGAATGAGAACACCGAAAAACCTTCCACCAACGCGGCCGGCGCCAGGGAAATGCCAAAAACCTCCAGTTTGTTTTTCGAGGCATTGATGGCCGCGGCGCAGGTGCTGCCTTGAGCAAAGGCGCTAATCATCAAGGCCAGTCCGGTGAGGATGCCTATGCCGAAAATGCCGGGCGAATTGTCGATGGTCAGATCGCGCCTGAGCGCCATGGTGACGACAATACCGTAGATAGTCTGGGAGGAAGGCATCGCGGCGACACCGATAAACCGGCCGTATCCGCTTTCCAGATCCAACAGTGCGCCGCAAGCCGCCATGCCGGCGCGGGCACAACCGATCCCACTGCCGATTGCGCCCAAAGCCAGCGGAGCGAACATGCCCAGCCAGCCTAATGATATGATGATTGAATCCACTGCGAACCTCCTGTCGTCTAAAAGTTACAGAGAAAACCGAAGTAGTCTTGTCGTGTGCTATGGTCTCATCTCTCGTTGCGGCGGAAAGGCTTGAACTGCCATCCTTCCTCCTTCAATCCCCAATTAAAAAACTCAATAACGTTAAGCCGCAAACCGTGAATGACGGCGCTCGCCAGTCCCAGTACGAGATTGACCGTATGACCCAGCAGCAGTACCAGGAAACCGAAAACAATGCCGACCCCCGGCATGGCGTCATAGATGCTTGTGGTCATGCGGTTAAATTCCAGCGCCAGGGCGCCACTGGCGAGGCCCAGTGCGAATAAGCGCAGATAGCTGAGCACGTCGCCGAAAGCGCCGGTCACTTTGGTCAGGCCGAGAAGGCCTTTCAGCAGTCGGCTCAAGGGCTTATCGTAAGGTGCCGCAAACAGCAGCACCAGGAGTGCGCCCGCTCCGGCGAGCAGCACTGACAGCGGTTTCAGAACACCAGGCGCATAAGCCGTAGAAATCAGGAAAACCAGCCCGGCCGTGACGACGCAGGCCCAGCCGACCGATTCGAGCCCTTCTATGGGATTCTTATGCCGCATCGCATCCATCGAGGCTCCCAAAATGACGTGTATGCAGCCGATAAAGACTGAAATGGCCATCATCAGGTTGGTATTGCTCATATCCAATACATGCAGCGCCGCTAGCGGCGTACCGCCAGGCGGTGCGATGCCGAAATAACTGCCGATCAGCATTCCGTACAGCAGCGAAAGGACAACGATGGTCAGACACAAAGGCCGGAAGCGTCTTCCTGCCCGCGATGCGCCCATCTTGCGCCAAAAGAACAGCAGCAGAATGCCCAGCAGCAGCGCATAGCCGGCATCGGCCAGAATCATCGCGAAAAAAAGCGCGAAAGAGATGAAGACGACCGGTGAAGGGTCCCAGGTACGGTAACCCGGCGTCATGTAAAAATTGACCAGATCCTCGCCGGCCGAAAGCCAGGACGGATTCTCCAGATAAGTCGGCGGGTTTTCCTCCGGCTCTGCTTCCCGGCTATCGATATGCACCCGGTGGCGGCGCGCATAATCGGTCAGCTGCGGGAGGCGATCCTGCGGCGCCCAGCCGAGCAACCCGAACATTTCATGGCGCGTATAAGTCTGATTCAGCGCGGCTGTCAATGCGGCTTGATCTTCCAGGGTGGCGATATTGTCTTTGAGCAATGTATACCAGCGGGTTAAATAGGCGCGCTCCGCTTGCACGTCCTCGATAGCCAGCTCCACGTCTTCAAGGAGGGCCTCCAGGACATGCCGGGGCTGGTAGCCGATATGCGTGCGATTGACGGGCATGCCTTCAGGCTCGCTTTCGGAAATGACCACGACATAATTACTGCGGTTATCCTTTTTGATGATTTGGTAGGGCAGCCCCAGTTCCGCCACTCTGGGCATATCGCGGTGCGGCACTACATAGAACCAGAAGCGGAGATTACCCATTTCCTGCAATGGCGAAAAAGCGAAATCGCCCCACGGACGCATGTCCTGAATACGTTTGATCAGAAAATCGCGCTCATCGGTGAGCGCCAGCAATCGCCGCCGGACATCGAGCGTCTTGCCTTCGATTTCCAAGGCATCGAAACGGCTGATGTCCCGGCTTTGCCGTCTTCGATGCGGATATTCGCGCAGAAATTGCAGCGCTTCCCGCGCTCCTCCGCTAGGGCCGACAGCGGTGGCAGGCGTCTCGGATTCCGGGGCCAGCGGTTCGATATGCAGACAGCCCAGATTCTGTAAATCCTGCAACAAACGTTCCCGGTCTTCCGTCAAGCCGACAAAAGTGACCTTGTTCAGACGGGCGATGCTCATTCCGGGCCCTCCGTCAGCACGTTCCGCTCCTTCAATTGTTTCGATTTGGCGAGTTTCGAAGTGACTACGGCGGCGCGTTCGGCTTCGCCGAGATAAATCCGGATGCGTTGAATATTGCCATGCGCGGTCGGAATCAGAATTTTTTCGAACAGATTGACGCGCTGAGTCACCCGGCGCAATTGCACACGCAGGATATCCAGCCGCTGGCCGGCAATTTCGGCGCGCAACCGACTGGTTATGGCATCCTTCAGGCGCTGTACCAGTATGTCGATCCAGGGCGGCGTGATCAAAGGCGAATAGTCCGCAATCCGGCAGTCGAGCGATTCCAGCACCGGCAGTCTCACACCGACGACATTTTGTTCACCCAGCCGATAACCGGTTACCTCGACCAGATCCCGCAAGCGCAGGCTTTCGTCGGCCAGCATCGGCAATTCCTGGCCGATACGTGTTTCCAGCGCTTCGCTGGCGGACAGCGCTTCAGTATATTCGTTCTGGGCCTTCTGCGTTTCCATCGTCAGTTGCCGGCGTTTCAAATCGAGCGAAGGCAGCAGGCGCTTGTACAGCTTTAACTGTTCCTGCTGTTGATGCAATGCCTGCTTGCTGAGTTTCAACTTGGCCATAGAGGACTACTCCCGGTTCGCTGCGGAAATCTGCTGCGGGAAATATTTGTCGACCAGATTCTTTTTCATCAGCAGTTCCTCTGGCGTGAAACATTCCGCCAGCGTCTGCCAGCATAAATCCAGCGCATCGATGACGCCCAGGGAAACACTGATATCCATGAAGCGTTCTTTAAACAGCCTGCCGAACTTTAATAACTTGTGATCCAAAGGCGACAATTCGAAAGCCATTGCCTGCTTCTTTTGCGCTTCGACGGCCCCGGAATAAAAACGGATCATGGTGTTCATGATCTGGCCGTGGTCTTCGCGCGTCGCCTTGCCGACGACGTGCTGCTTCAAGCGCGACAGGGAGCCGAACGGATCGATAATGCCGTCGTGCAGATAAAACTGGCCTTCGGTGATATAGCCGGTATTGTCGGGCACGGGATGCGTCACATCGTCGCCCGGCATGGTGGTGACGGTCAGGATGGTCAGCGAGCCTGCGCCTTTGAAGTCGCAGGCCTTTTCATAGCGCTGCGCGAACTGTGTGTACAGATCGCCCATATAGCCGCGCACCGCCGGAATGCGTTCCTGGGCCACTCCCAGCTCCTTCATCGCATCGGCATAGGCGGTCATGTCGGTCAACAAGACCAGCACGCGCTTGTTTTCATCCACGGCCATTTTCTCGGCCACCGCCAACGCCATGTCCGGTATCATCAGGCGCTCGACCAGGGGATCGGACGCCTGATTGACGAACATGACGGTACGGTGGAATACGCCGTGAGTTTCGAAAGACGTGCGGAAGAAATGATAATCGTCGAAAATCAATCCCATGCCGCCGAATACCAGCACGTCGGCGTTGGCCTGAAAGCCGATGCGCGCCAGCAGTTCGTTATAGGGTTCGCCGGCAACCGAGAAAATAGGGATCTTTTGGCTTTCAACCAGACAATTGAACAAATCGATCATCGGTACCCGAGTCTCGATCATATGCGATGGCACGACGCGCATGGCCGGATTGACGGTCGGCCCGGCCACCGAAATGCGCGGATCTGCCGTCAGGTCCGGGCCGCCGTCGATGGGTTCGCCGGAACCGCGGAAAATCCGGCCCAAAATATTCGGCGAATACACGACGTCCAGGCTGCGCCCGAGAAACGTAACCGTCGCGCCGGTCGATAAACCTTTGCCGCCGGCAAACACCTGCAGGCTGACAATGTCGCGGTCCAAATCGACGACTTTCGCCAAGGACGTCTCGCCATCGGTGTTTTCAACGCTGGCCATTTCGCCGAAAGTCCGTCCCGCGGCGCGCACTCTGACAGTATCGCCGACGATCTCCAGAAGGCGGGTATGGCGGGTAAGATTCTGAATCTGATTCATCACAAAGCTCCAAAGTGAGTACCGGAGAACGATGTTGATAAAGGGCGGATATTCCATTTCTGCCTTCACGCAACAAGGCATGCACTGAATCATTTCCCTCAAACCGCACAGGAAAGACGCTATTGAGAACGCTACGCCAGCAGAAAGTTTCCGAATCACCGGAAAAGTTAAGGTTTCGCATCAACTCCGTATTTGATTGCGCGTGGATAGGCCCATGCGAACTTTTTCTTAAACTGAGCATCTATTTCGTTATTAATGCTGCGAATTTAATGCGTATCCTTCATCATTCAGTGACAACCAGGGTATTTGTTATGACCTCGAAGCAAGTAAATAGTAATTGTTGCCAAGGTAATAGAATATTGCTCCGAGCTGTATTACTAATTTTTACCATACATGCAGCTGGTTGCGGCAAAGAGGAGCAGAAAGCCGGTTCCTCGGCGCAAGGACCTTCTTCCGAAGCACCAACATCCAAAACTGAACCTTCCAGCACTCCGCCTTCGCCCGTCGCTGAAAAAAAGCCTTCCATGCCACCGCCTGGAACGCCACCTTTAACGAGCCTTGAATCGCTGGTGGCGCCGATCGCCCTCTATCCCGATCCACTGCTGGCGGAAGTGCTGGTCGCCGCCACGTATCCGCTGGAAGTGGTGCAAGCGGCCCGCTGGCTCGAAACCAAGCCGGATCCGGCGACAGTGCGCGACAAAAACTGGGATGCCAGCGTTGTCCGGCTGACGGCAGTGCCTTCAGTCATTGCAATGATGGACAAACATCTGGACTGGACCACTCAATTAGGCGATGCCTTCTTGTCGAACCCTTCGGAGTTGATGGATGCGGTCCAGGCGCTACGCAAGCGAGCCTCCGATGCCGGATTTTTGAAGGATACCGATCAACAAAACGTGGATACCGAGGCCGTATCGCTCTCCGAACCGCCCGAAAGACCAGAAGCCAAGGCGACACCGGCCGTTGTGACCAAGGAAGTGATCACCATCGAACCGGCAAAGGCCGATACCCTGTCGGTCCCGAGTTACAACTCCGAGGCGGTGTATGGGGCACCGCTTGCGCCACCGCCGGCAACGATGACGGGTTATGCCGCGGGAGCGGCGCCAAGCTATTATCCGGCCTATTATCCGCCTGCCACAACCACTACAACTACCACCACTTCTTCTTCCAGCGACCAGTGGCTCAACTTCGGGACTGGTGCGGTTGTCGGCGGGCTGTTGACTTGGGGCATTATGGAATGGGCCGACGATGACTGGGACGATTACCATGTTTCGCATTATTATGGCGATGCCGTATGCCATGGGGGAAATTGCTGGCATGGCGGCGGGGGAGGCGCTTACGGCGGCCGGTATGGCAATGTGAACGTAGACCGGGGCGACATCAATCGAGACGTTAACATTTCCGGCAATGAAATCAATATTAACCGGGAAGGCACTTTCAAGTCGGACCAACTGACGGCCTTGAAAGACCAATCCAACCGTTGGCGGCCGGATGCGCGCCATCGCCGAGGACAGCCTTATCCGCAGGCGGCACAGCAGCGCCTGGGGCGTCTGCAGCAACCGGCCCTGGCCGGAAGCCGGCTTAGCGGCGCCGAGAACCTTCCGGCGGAAATGCGCGGATACGGCAACAAGCAGGCGGCACAACTGGCTGCGCAACCCCGTCCTTCCAGCAGTGAAATCCAGCAGCGGCTGGCTACAAAGCCCGGCAAGAACCCCCCGCCAAGCAAAGCCGAGGCTCGGAAGCGCCCATTGCCAAAGAGCAGTGAAAGCGCCTTGGCAGACTTACGCACAAGCGGGCAACGCGTCAAGACCGAGAGTCGGCGAGGCGCATCAAGCGTAAATTCCCGATCCCCGGAAGCCCGCAAGTCCACTGGCAAGCAAGGTGCTGGCGTCAGCCGCCAGCGATCTGAAAGAACATTGGCAGAAAGTCGCAGACCGTCGCAACAAGGGGGGCAAAGATCGGCCTACGATACCCAAAGATTCCAAAACCGACGGAATCAGGAAGTCCAACGCTCCCAATTGCAACAACGCCGGGAAGCGTCGCGCCCGAATGCATTTGAAAGCGTTCGAGACCGCGGCCGTTCCCGCGATTTTAGCAGCCGTGGCAATGCCAGCCGCGTGAGCGCCCAGCCCAGCAGGCAAAGCGGAACCCTCGGCGGCGGCCGTGCGGCCGGTAGCGGCGCGGCGCGAACCCGTGGGGGAGGTCGGCGATGAACAGATGCCGATATAACGTTGTTTTGCATTGTTCGGAAGCGATACGCGGGCAAATCGTCCGTTTTTCTACAGCGTACCGGTCATCGACCTTTAATCAGGCGAGGTTTCAATCGTGATAACTTTCAAGCGCCGTCATACCTTTTCTGCATGTTTATTTGCAACGTTAGTGCTTTTCTTAAGTGCCGTATCCGCTGCCGACTCCGCAGCTGAAGCCGCGGGGCAAAGTTTCGCATCGCCTGAAGAAGCGCTCAAAGCCCTGGTCAATGCCGCACGTGACGGTAGCAGCGAAAAAATCGCCGCTATTTTCGGGAAAAAATACGCGCAGATATTCTCATCGGGCGACGCAACGGAAGACAACAATAATCGCGCGGACTTTCTCAACATGGCCGAAGAGAAATCGTCAGTTGAAATGGAAGGTGCAGACAGAGCCATCCTGCATTTTGGCAAGGACGCCTGGGCATTCCCGGTGCCGGTAGCAAAACATGGCGAGCAATGGCAATTCGATGCCGAGCAAGGTGAAAAAGAAATTCTCAATCGCCGCATCGGCCGCAACGAGCTGCAAGCACTGGGTGTAATACAGGCTTATGTAGAAGCCCAAGTCGAGTACGCAGCCAGTGACCGCGACGGCGACGAAGTATCCGAGTTCGCCGTTAAATTGCGCAGCGAGCCGGGCAAATACGACGGGCTGTTTTGGGAAGCTGCGCCCGGTCAGCCTCAAAGCCCGCTGGGTCCGCTCGTGGCTCAAGCCAAAGCGGAAGGCTACAGCACAAAAAGCGCTGCCGATACACCAACCCCTTACCATGGCTATCTGTACAAAATTCTCACGCAACAGGGCGGTCATGCGCCCGGCGGAAAGTACAATTACGTCATAAACGGCAATATGATCGCAGGCTTCGGCCTTGTGGCATTTCCCGCAGTATACGGTTCTTCGGGAATCATGACATTCATAGTCAATCACCAAGGCAAAATTTACCAGAAAAATCTGGGACCACAGACGGCGAAAACGGCAATGGCAATGAAGCGCTATGACCCGGATGCGTCATGGCAACTCGTGGATACAAACCCGGCCCAGTGAAGCTGTAAGGTACTCATCATGAAACGATTCGAACTTCTCAAGCAGACCCGCCAGAGTACCGAATATTCCTGCGGTGCTTCAGCGCTTCAGACGGTGTTGAGCTACTGGGGCTGGGAGGTAGATGAAGCGGAGCTGATGCAACTTCTGCACACGACTCCGGAAACCGGCACTTATCCGGAAGATATTGTGCGAGTCGCTCGCTCCTTGAGATTCGAAGCCGAGATAAAAGAAAATCTCACTTTAGAGGAAATCGAGCAAGTCACAGCGGTCGGCAATCCCGTGATCATTCTGGGACAAGCCTGGCGAAGCCGCCAGGATTCGGATAAGTCCGCAGTGGACGACTGGGAAAACGGTCATTAATAGCGGCACAGTAATTTTCTTTTAATAGCCTGTGTAGGCTGGGTTGGAGCTTTAGCGGAAACCCGGCATGGGCGGCCGAAATGCCGGGTTTAGCAGCCTGGCCTACTCCGCTGCCCTGCCAAAATCAAGGCGAAATCCACGGTAGGGTACGCATCGCGTACCACTTCAGGGCTTTTCGGCACACCGCAAGTCCGGAAAGGTACGCGATGCGTACCCTACAAAGCTGGTCAAGGGACCGGCTAAAGTCGGCAGTTCTTAACATGGGAAGATGACTTGTCCTTCAGCCTGTGTAGGCTGGGTTGGAGCTTTAGCGGAAACCCAGCATGGGCGGTCGAAATGCTGGGTTTATCAACCCAGCCTACCGCTCAGTAAATTGAGAGCGATGAGTTGCTGTGTGCGCTTCGGATAGGGGATGACGACAGTTAGATAATCAATGCTGGATAAGGAGTCTGAATGATTTTGCAATTAATACGAAAGAGCTCAAAAGCGGCAGTGGGCATCATGCTATGTATGGCCTGCGGGGCATTGTTTTCTGCCTGCGGGAAGAGTGAAGAGCCGGTCAAAACCGTCGAGCCGATCCGTCCGGTAAAACTGATGAAGGTCAGCGGTTCGCTGGCGGGAAAAACCCGGAAACTGCCCGGCACGGTGCGCGCTTCCGACCGAGCGGATTTGGCGTTTCAGGTGCCTGGCACATTGATTGAACTGCCGGTTAAAGAAGGCCAAAAGGTCAAGAAAGGCTCTCTCGTCGCGCGCCTCGATCCACGGGACTATGAAACCAATCTGCGCAATGCAGAAGGCGTACTGGCGAAATCCCAGGCAGCGCTTGCCTATGCCATTGCCGAATACCGCCGTTACGTCAAAGTGAAAGAAACCGATCCCGGCGCTGTGAGCGATTCGATGGTGGCGCTTAAGCAAGCAGCCGAAAAGGTCGAACGCGCCAATCTGCAATCCGCGAAAGCCTCGGTTGCCGCCGCCAGGGATCAATTGGAATATACTCGATTGAAAGCGCCTTTCGATGGCTTGATCGCTCAAAAGTATGTCGACAACTATCAGGAAGTGCAGGCCAAGCAGGCGGTATTAAGCCTACAAAATGTAACCGACGTGGAAGTATTGATGGATGTGCCGGAACTGATGATTGCGCCGATCCGTAAAGCAAAACCGCATTTTTATGCCGAATTCGCCGCCGATCCCGGCCGTCGTTTCGATTTGGAGATGAAGGAATTTGCCACGCAAGCCGATCCCGCTACACAAACCTACCGCGTGGTGCTGGTGATGCCGGCGCCTGCCGGTATCCGCATTCTGCCGGGCATGACGGTCAATGTTGGGATCGAATTTGCCGAAGATGTCGAAGCGGGCACGGAAATGATCGTGCCGGCCATTGCCGTATTCGCCGACGACGCAGGCCGGCCGCAAGTCTGGGTTGCTGATCCGCAAACCAGGCAAGTCCACAGCCGTGCCGTAACAACCGGCGACCTGACCGGAAGCGACAGCATTCGCATCGTAAGCGGATTGAACGCGGATGAAACCATTGCCGTCAGCGGCGTCAGCAAACTGCGCGAAGGCCAAACGGTTCGGGCGCTCGAATAACTGTCATCGTATCGTAAATGCTGCACACAGCAGAGGCGACAGCCTGCCAGAAAATTGAACTATGCGGCTCATTCTAATTGTTAGTTAGACAAGAGGACTCAAAATGAATTTGGCGGAATGGAGCATACAAAAAAGCATCATCACCTGGGTGATGATCGTGCTTGTTTTGATAGTCGGCTGGGAGTCCTATCAATCCCTGAGCCGTCTGGAGGACCCCGAATTCACAATCAAGGAAGCAGTCATATCGACGCCCTATCCGGGCGGTTCAGCGGCGGAAGTGGAAGAAGAGGTCACCAACGTGATCGAAAAAGCCGCGCAGGAAATGGGGCAGCTGGAAAAGGTCGAATCGCATTCATACCGCGATCTTTCGATCGTAAAAGTCAAAATGAAGGACCAATATGACAAATACTCGTTGCCGCAGGTATGGGACGAACTACGCCGCAAGGTTAACGATGCGCAGGGGAAATTGCCGCCCAAGGCAGGCCCTTCGCTGGTCAACGACGATTTTGGCGATGTGTACGGCATTTACCTGGCGATCACTGGCGAGGGCTACAGTTACAAGGAACTATACGAATACGCCAAATATCTGCAAAAAGAATTGCTCAAAGCCACCGATGTGAAGCGCGTCGTGCTTTATGGGGAACAAAAGGAAGCGATTTACGTGGAAATGCGCCGCGAAAAAATGGCGCAGCTCGGCATATCGCCGCACGATATTTACAACACCCTGCAGGCGAAAAACGTTGTGGCGAGCGCCAGCAGCCTCAGCTTAGGGCAGGAATTCATTCCCATCAATCCAACCGGCGAATACAAATCCGAACAGGAATTCGGCGACCTGCTCATTACCTCGCGCGGGCCGAAATCCCAGAGCCTGATTTATCTGCGCGATGTGGCCGACATCAGGCGCGGCTATCGCGAGCCGCCTGCGACAATGCTGCGCTTCGACGGACAGCCCGCCGTCGGATTGGGTATCTCTACCGTGCTCGGCGGCAACGTCATCGTCATGGCCGACTCGCTGGAACAGCGCTTGAAAGAACTTGAATCGATGCGTCCGGTGGGTGTGGAAATCCATATTATTTCCCACCAGGCGCAATCGGTAATGGTCGCTTTGAGCGGCTTCATCGTCAACCTGATCGAGGCGGTGGCCATCGTAATCGGCGTGCTGCTGATATTTATGGGTTTGCGCAGCGGCCTGATTCTCGGCGTGGTGTTGCTGGTGACCATCATGGGCACGTTCATTGTGATGCATATGTTGGATATCACGCTTGAACGCATTTCCCTGGGCGCGTTGATTATTGCCCTGGGGATGCTGGTGGATTGCGCCATCGTGGTGACCGACGGCATGCGCATGCGCATGGCCCAAGGGCAAAACGGCTATGACGCGGCTCGCGATATCGTCGGCCAGAATGCGCTGCCGATGCTGGGCGGCACCGCGGTGGCGATCATCGCCTTTGCCGCTATCGGCACTTCTCAGGATTCCACCGGCGAATACTGCCGCAGCTTGTTTTCGGTCATCCTGATCTCGCTTTCCTTGAGCTGGCTGACTTCGGTGACCTGTACGCCGCTGTTGTGCAAGGTATTTCTCAAAACCGGCGCGCCCGCTGCCGGCGACAACGTCGACCCTTACTCGGTCGGGTTCTATGCCCAATACCAGCGTTTTCTGAAACTTTGCCTGCGTTTCCGTTGGATTGTGGTGGGCATTGTCGTCGCTTTGTTTGTCGTGGCGTTACTGGGATTCGGTTTCATCAAGAAGAGCTTTTTTCCGGACTCCACCCGTCCGCAATTCTATGTCGACCTGTGGTTTCCCGAAGGCACGGACATCCATGAAACCGATCGGCGCGTTCAGCAGGCCGCGCAGCTCATAAAGAAACACGAAGGCGTCACCCATCTCACCAGTCAGTTGGGAGGCGGGCAGGTGCGTTTTTTGCTGACTTATACGCCGGAACACAATTACCGGAGCTTCGGCCAGATTCTGGTGGATGTCGACGATTACACCCGCATCGCCGCGCTGGCCCCGCAAGTACAGGAGGAACTCGAAGCATCCTTTCCCGACGCTGTTGTCAACACACGGCTGTTCATTTTAGGCCCGTCGACCGGCGGCAAGATCCAGCTGCGTATCTATGGTCCGGACGCCGAGGAACTGCGTCGTATGGGAGACCAGGCCGAAGTTGTCCTTTTAGCGGAACCGACCGCCAAGGCGGTGCGCAGCGAATGGCGGGATAAGGTCAAAGTACTGCGGCCGCAATTATCTGAATCCCAGGCAAGACGGGCCGGCATCGACCGGCCGGAGGTAGCCGATGCGCTGACAATGGCATTCGAGGGTAAAACGGTGGGCGTTTACCGCGAGAAGGATGAACTGATTCCGCTGATGGCTCGCGCGCCATCGGCTGAAAGCGCTGATCTGGACAGTCTGACGGCCGTACAGATCTGGAGCCCGGCCGCGCGGACGATGATTCCGATGGGGCAGGTGGTCTCCGATTTTCCACTTGAGTTCGAAGATGCCCATGTCTGGCGCTGGGACCGGCGAAAAATGCTGCGCATTCACGCCGATCCGCGCGAAGGACTGTCCAGCGAAGTCTTCGCCAGGGTTAAAGCGAAAATCGAACAAGCCCTGGATGTGGATGTAGCCGCCGCGCTTGGCAAACCCGCTGATGAACCGATTGAGGAATTCGATTCATCCACGCTTAAAGTCGGCGATAACGATCTTTGGCCGCTCAAGAACAAGCCGGGCTACTACATGGCCTGGGGCGGCGAGGCCGAAGATTCCTCGCGTGCCAATTCGCGTCTGGCCAGCTCGATACCGGTGTTTTTCGGCTTGATGGTGCTGACAGTGCTGGTACTGTTCAACTCCATCAAACAGACCCTGATCATATGGCTGACGGTGCCGCTGGCCATCATCGGCGTCACCCTCGGGTTGCTGGTTTTTAACCAGCCGTTCGGCTTTATGGCGCTGCTGGGGCTGATGAGCCTTTCGGGCATGATCATCAAGGCGTCCATCGTGTTGATCGACGAGATCAACGTGCAGCTTACCCAAGGCGCGACGCCGTTCCAGGCGGTGATGCGTTCCGGCGTCAGCCGTCTGATTCCCGTCACCATGTCGTCCGGCACCACCATGCTGGGCATGATCCCGTTGTTTACGGACGCCTTCTTTATCGCCATGGCGGTGACTATCGTTTTCGGCCTCGGCTTTGCCACTCTGCTGGTGCTGATCGTAGTGCCGGTGCTGTACGCCATTTTTTATAAGGTGGAAGTAGACGAAGCGCAAACCGGACATCGCGATCTGGGCGGAGAGAAGGTGTGATGATCAAACAAGGCAAGAAGCGAGGCGGTATGCAACCCAATTTCAGCGCTATTCGCGCCCTTCATGGCTTGGCGGGGATTACTGCAGTACTGCTGATGAATGCCGGCTGCACCTTGGTCGGGCCGGATTATGCCAAGCCTGAAGCCGCCGTGGAAAACAACTGGATCGACCAAGCCGATCCGCGGCTCAGCCGGCGTGCAGCGGAGCTGGGCAATTGGTGGAAAGTGTTCAAGGACACGGATCTGGATCGGCTGGTCGGGGAAGCGCGGCAACAGAATTTGACGCTGCAGTCGGCAGGCGTGCGCATTCTGGAAGCGCGGGCGCAGTTGGGCATTGCGACGGGTTTTGAATATCCCCAAACGCAGCAACTGAACGGCGATTTGAGCTACCAGCAAATCAGCGCCCACGCGCCCAACACGACCCGGCTCATCGACCGCAATTTCGGCACCGCCAGCATAGGCTTCGATGCCGCCTGGGAGCTCGACCTGTGGGGCAAGTTCCGCCGCGGCGTGGAAGCGAGCCAGGCCAATCTGGACGCATCGATCGCGGGTTTCGATGACGCGTTGGTATCGCTCACCGCGGAGGTGGCGCGTACCTATGTGCTGCTGCGCACCGCTGAGGCCCGCATCCAGGTTGCCCGCGACAACGTGAAAATACAGCAACGCACCTTGGAGATTGCCGACACGCTGTTTTCGGGAGGATTGATCACCGAACTCGATTACCTCCAGGCAAAAAGCCTGTTGAACAGCACCCTGGCCACCATTCCGCCGCTGGAAGCCAGCGCGCGTCAGGCGAAAAATGCCTTGAGCGTATTGCTCGGTCAGCCGCCGGGGCATATAGACGCTTATCTGGCGCATGCCCGTCCGGTGCCTGCCGCACCGATGAAGGTTGCGGTAGGCGTGCCCGCCGACTTGTTGCGCCGGCGTCCCGATATCCGTCTCGCCGAACGTCAGCTTGCAACGCAAAGCGCGCTGATCGGCGTAGCCAAAGCCGATTTGTATCCGCATTTCTCGCTGCTCGGCTCGATCAACCTGCGCGCCAGCGACGCCGCGCTGACTTTTGCCTCGGCCGGCGGCAGCGAACTTAGCGATCTGTTCAACGCCAAGAGCTTCGAATACTTCATCGGCCCTAGCTTAAGCTGGGACATTTTCAATTACGGCCGCATCACCAACCAGGTGCGCGTCGAGGATGCCCGTTTCCAGCAATTGATTGCCGACTATCGCAATACTGTACTCAATGCCGCCAGAGAAGCTGAAGACGCTACCATTGCTTTCCTCAAATCTCAGGAGCAGAGCAAGGAATTACAACAAACCTATGAGGCAGCCAGACGCTCGACCGAATTATCGTTGTATCAATACCGGGAAGGATTGGTGGATTATCAGCGCGTTCTGGACTCGCAGCGCAGTCTGCTTGCCTCGCAGGAATCGCTGGTGCGTATTTACGGCGATATCGCCGCCAACCTGATTGCGCTTTATAAAGCCATGGGCGGCGGCTGGGAAACCCGGCAGGAGAAAGATTTTGTGGACGAATCCATCAAGCGGCAAATGCGCGATCGGACGGACTGGGGCGATATTCTCGGTCCGCATCAGCTTGATTTGCCGCCCAAGGAAAAAGATAAACGCTGGCGCTCGCCGGATTGGTAAGCGTAGGCAAGCTGAGGAACTCGGCAAAATGCATACAGTCACAAAGGAGATTTTGAGGACGAATTGCTAGTTGCTATCCACTCGGCATGCGAGCGTACTACAGTCCTATCGCTCATGTCGGCGCCACGATAATCCTGACAATCAGACTGTGAGGAGAAAAATGATGAGCGATACCAGCCAAAATCCGCAGCCCCCCCTGAGCGACGAAGAACTCGGCAGAATGGATGCCTGGTGGCGGGCATGTAATTACCTCTCCGTCGGCATGATCTACCTCAAGGATAACCCGTTGCTCAGAGAGCCGCTCACCGCCGAGCATGTGAAACACCGGTTGCTGGGACATTGGGGGGCGAGCCCGGCGCTGTCTTTCGTCTGGGTGCATCTCAACCGGCTGATCAAGCGCGACGACCTTAACGTGATATTCATGGCGGGCCCGGGCCATGGCGCGCCGGGCGTTTTAGGACCGACCTATCTCGAAGGCACTTATTCCGAGGTCTATCCCGACAAAAGCGAAGATATCGATGGCATGCGCAAGTTCTTCAAGCAATTTTCCTTTCCGGGCCATATCGGTTCCCACGTCACGCCGGAAACACCCGGCTCGATACATGAAGGCGGCGAGCTGGGTTACAGTGTTTCGCATGCCTACGGCGCCGCCTATGATAACCCTGATCTGATTGTCGCCTGCGTGGTCGGGGACGGCGAAGCGGAAACCGGCCCGCTGGCCACGGCCTGGCATTCCAACAAATTTATCAATCCGGTGCGTGACGGCGCGGTGCTGCCGATCCTCAACCTGAACGGCTATAAAATTGCCAACCCGACGATCCTGGCCCGTATCAGCCCTAAGGAACTGGAAGCGCTGTTTGTGGGTTACGGTTACAAGCCTTATTTTGTCGAAGGATCGGACCCCTCTGAGATGCATCAGAAGATGGCGGCTACCCTGGATGAAGCGATCGCCGAAATCCGCGCTATCCAGCAGCAAGCGCGGGAGACAGGCGACGCCGAACGCCCGTTCTGGCCGATGATTGTGCTGCGCAGTCCCAAGGGCTGGACCGGGCCCAAGGAAATCGACGGCCACAAGGCGGAAGGTTTCTGGCGCTCGCATCAGGTGCCGTTCTCGGATGTGATCGGCAATCCCGCCCACCTGAAGCTGCTGGAAGACTGGATGAAGAGCTACAAGCCCGAGGCGCTTTTTGATGAAGACGGCCGGCTGCGCCCCGAACTGCGCGCTATTTCCCCGCAGGGCCCGCGGCGCATGAGCGCCAATCCCCATGCCAACGGCGGGTTGCTGCGCAAGGAACTGAAATTGCCGGATTTTCGTGACTATGCGGTCAGTGTGCCGCAGAGCGGTTCCAGCGAGTACGAGAATACCAAACCGCTTGGCGAATTCCTGCGCGACGTGATGAAAATGAACCCGAACAATTTCCGTGTATTCGGCCCGGACGAGACGGCTTCCAACCGTCTGCAGGCCATATACCAGGTGAGCAAGAAAACCTGGATGGCTGACCTGTTGCCGGAAGATGCCGACGGCGGCGAGCTCAGTCGCGACGGGCGGGTTATGGAAATGCTATCCGAGCACACGCTGATCGGCTGGCTGGAGGGCTATCTGCTCTCCGGGCGGCATGGCTTCTTCCATACCTATGAAGCCTTCGCCCATGTGGTCGATTCGATGTTCAATCAACACGCCAAGTGGCTGGACATCAGCAAGAACTATGTGCCGTGGCGCGCTTCAGTGTCGTCGCAGACCATCCTGCTGTCTTCTACCGTGTGGCGGCAGGATCACAACGGTTTCTCCCACCAGGATCCCGGTTTTATCGACCTGGTGACCAACAAAAGCCCTTCGGTCACCCGCATCTACCTGCCGCCGGATGCCAACACGCTGCTGGTGGTGGCAGACCAGTGCCTGCGCTCCACTGGCTGCATCAACGTCATCGTCGCCGACAAGCAGAAGCACTTGCAGTTCCTGACCATCGACGAGGCGATCATCCATTGCGCCAAAGGCATCGGCATTGCACAACGGGCCAGCAACGATGCGGGCGTGGAGCCGGACGTGGTGATGGCCAGTTGCGGCGATGTGGCGACCATGGAAGCGCTGGCCGCCACCGCCATCCTGCGCGAACGGCTGCCTGAGCTGAAGGTGCGTTTCGTCAACGTGGTCGATCTGTTCAAGCTGCAGCCGGCCTCGGAGCATCCCCACGGTTCCACCGAGCGGGAGTTCGACAGCCTGTTCACCACCAACAAGCCTATCATCTTCAACTTCCACGGCTACCCTTGGCTCATCCACAAACTGGCTTACCGTTTCAAGAATCACGCGAATCTGCATGTGCGCGGCTACAAGGAGAAGGGCAACATCAACACGCCTATGGAATTGGCCATCCTGAATGAGGTGGACCGCTTCCACCTGGTCATCGATGTCATCGACCGGGTGCCGGGGCTTGCCGCGAAGGCCGCGCATCTCAAGGAGGAAATGAAGAACGAGATTATCCTGAATCTGAATTACGCTCACGAGCAGGGCACCGACCGTGCCGAAATCACCAACTGGAAGTGGCCTTATTGATACCTGACAAGAGGCGCATATGACCTACGATAGCGGTTCTTTGAGTAATATTCCAAAAGCAAACGCAGCGCCGGTTGAAGCGCTTCCTTTGTCCGCAGAAAATGAGCGCACCGGCCTGAGCGTCATGGCTCTGAGGGAGGCGATTCGCGATCATGTCATTTATAGCCTGGGGCGGCATCCTACCGTCGCCAGCAAGCATGATTTTTATCGGGCGCTGGCGTTCGCGGTGCGTGACCGTCTGCAGCACCGGTGGGCGCATACGGTCGATATTTATTTCGAAAAAGAGATCAAGAAGGCTTGCTACCTTTCTGCGGAGTTCCTGATGGGACCGCATCTCGGCAACAATATCGTCAATCTGGGTATCGAAGAGGAGGTGCGCCAGGCGGTGTCCGAGCTAGGGCTGGACCTGGATGAGCTGTTGGCACAGGAAGAAGAGCCCGGCCTCGGCAATGGCGGCTTGGGCCGGCTCGCTGCCTGCTATCTGGATTCCCTCGCCACGCTGGAGCGTCCGGCCATCGGTTATGGTATCCGTTATGAATTCGGCATCTTCGATCAGGAGATTCGCGACGGCTGGCAGAGCGAGATTACCGACAAATGGCTGCACGCCGGTAATCCCTGGGAGATCGAGAAGCCCGAGACAGTTTACCCTGTCGGCTTCAGCGGCCGTACGGAGTTTTGGCAGGATGAAGAGGGCCGCTATCGGGTCCGCTGGATTCCCAATGAAGTCATCAAAGGCACGGCTTACGATACGCCCATTCAAGGGTATCGGGTCAATACCTGCAATACGCTCAGGCTGTGGAGCGCCGAGGCGACGGAGTCGTTTGACTTTCAGGCTTTCAATACCGGCGATTACTACCAGGCGGTCGGTAAAAAAGTGCGCTCGGAGACGCTCACCAAGGTGCTGTATCCCAACGATGAGCCCGAAATAGGCAAGCGACTGAGGCTGGCCCAACAATACTTTTTCGTTTCCTGTTCCTTGCAGGATATGCTGCATTTTCTCGATCTGGCAGGCGGTCAGACGCAGAACTTTTCCCGGTACTTTGCCGTGCAGCTCAACGACACCCATCCCTCAATCGGCGTGGCAGAACTGATGCGGCTTTTAGTGGATGAGCGCCGCCTGGATTGGGACGAGGCCTGGAGCATCACCCAGGACAGCTTCGGCTATACCAACCATACGCTGCTGCCGGAAGCGTTGGAAACCTGGGACCTACCGATGTTCGGCGAAATGCTGCCGAGGCATCTGGAAATCATTTATGAAATCAACCGGCGCTTTCTGGACGAAGTGCGCTCACGCTATCCCGGCGATGACGCGCGTCTGGCGCGCATGTCATTGATCGGCGAGGCGGGGAGCAAACAAGTGCGCATGGCGCATCTGGCTTGTGTGGGCAGCCATGCGATAAACGGCGTAGCGGCGCTCCACTCGGAACTGCTTAAAGGCAGTGTGCTTAAGGATTTTTACGAATTGTGGCCGGAAAGGTTCAGCAATAAAACCAACGGCGTAACGCCCAGGCGCTTTCTGGCTTTGGCTAACCCTAAGCTTTGCGATTTGATCACGCGCTCAATCGGCGAAAGCTGGGTTACCCATACCGAGCAGCTCCTGCGGCTCGAGCCCCTGGCCGAAGATGCGGCATTTCGTAAGGCGTGGCGTGCCGTCAAACAAGAAAACAAGCAACGGCTTGCAGATTATGTCCGTAAGCAGACCGGCATTGAACTCGACCCTGGCTGGCTGTTCGATATCCAGGTCAAGCGCATTCATGAATACAAGCGCCAGCATCTGAATATTCTTTACGTTATCACACTGTATAACCGCCTGAAGCGCGATCCGAAACTTTCTATTGCACCGCGGGCATTCATTTTTGGTGGCAAGGCGGCGCCCGGCTATTTTATCGCCAAGCGCATTATCAAACTCATCAACGCGGTAGGCGAGGTGGTGAACAATGACCCGGACGTAAATAAATATCTGCGCGTCGCGTTTGTACCCAACTTTAATGTAGAGATCGCCCAGATCATTTACCCAGCAGCCGACTTGTCCGAGCAGATCTCCATGGCTGGCAAGGAGGCATCGGGCACCGGCAACATGAAATTCACCCTGAACGGCGCATTGACTATTGGAACGCTGGATGGTGCCAACGTTGAAATCCGGGAGGAAGTTGGGGCGGAGAATTTCTTCCTGTTTGGACTAAACGCTGAGGAAGCCGCCAAACTTCAGCAGGAAGGTTATCGTCCTTACGCTTATGTTGAAGGAAATCCACAATTAGCCGAAGTGATTCAGTTGATCGCATCGGGGCATTTTTCCAATGGCGACACGGAGGTATTCCGGCCTTTAGTGGACAATCTGTGCCAGCATGACCCATTTCTCGTTTTTGCCGATTATGCCGATTATGTTGCCTGTCAGGATAAGGTTTCCGATGTTTGGCAAGATCCGGAAAACTGGACGAGGATGTCCATTCTGAATACGGCCAGAGCAGGCAAGTTTTCTTCGGATCGTGCGATCCGTGAGTATTGCGACGAGATCTGGAATGTCCGTCCGGTATCGGTAACGATGAAAGATAGAGCCGAACCTGAACAATGAAGTCCGGAGATACTCGCTAAACGAGGGCTATCGATGCCGAATCAGCCGTCCATAAAAAACAAAATGACTGAAGTAGCCTATTGAGCACAATCCAAATCAATTTTTATTATGTTACTGATGTTACGCAGTAAGTTGAATTCAGATCGGTTTAGCAAAGTGTCGCTAACGCGACGGTTTTATTTAATCGGGTTCATCGCACCCGAAGGCGAGTTACTTTCTTTTGCGCGGCCAAAAGAAAGTAACCAAAGAAAAGGCCGCCCGGTTGCCGCTTGCTTCCTGTGCTCCTCGCTTTCGCCGAGGGTTGCCAGAAGGGCCATCCTTGGCCCTCTGGCAACGCGCTGCATCCCTGCAGCGCCCCTGCGGGCTGTTCTCGCCGAAAGCTGCGGTGCTCGGCGCGGCAAACGGGATGAAACAGCCCACGCGTAATATCAGTTATGTTATTTGGAGAAAAATTAATGAACTCACAAGAGCTCTGGCAGCATTACCAAGATTGGCTTTATTTTCACAAAGACTTGGAATTGTATCTCGATATCAGCCGGATGCGGTTTAGCGAGAGTTTGGTGGAATCCCTGCAGCCAAAATTTGCGAAAGCGTTTAAAGACATGGAGGCATTGGAACAAGGCGCAATTGCCAACCCCGATGAGAACCGAATGGTCGGGCATTACTGGTTGCGCAACCCTGAAATTGCGCCATTGGAACTGAAAAATCAGATCATGGAGAACATTGATCGCATCGAGGCTTTCGCCAAGAAAGTTCATGAAGGCACGATTCATCCACCACAAGCGCCAAAGTTCACCGATATACTTTCTATTGGCATTGGCGGGTCAGCGCTCGGTCCACAATTTGTAGCCGACGCGTTGTCAACCGATTTCCCACCGCTCGCTATACACTTTATCGACAATACCGATCCCGCAGGGATTGATCGCATCCTCAATCGGCTGCATGACCGGCTCAACAGTACCCTAGTCATCGTGATCAGCAAATCCGGCGGGACGCCCGAAACCCGCAATGCCATGCTGGAAGTGAAGCGCGTATACGAGCAGCAAGGCTTGGACTTTCTTGCCCATGCCGTGGCTGTCAGTAAAATAGATGAGCTGGAGCGAATTGAAGGCTGTCTGGCAGAGTTCCCTATGTTCGATTGGGTAGGAGGGCGGACTTCCGAGATGTCTTCCGTCGGTCTGCTGTCGGCTGCGCTGCTGGGGATCGATGTCCGCGCGTTGCTGGCGGGCGCAAAGGAAATGGATATTGCCACCCGCGTACCGGATATCAAGCGCAATCCGGCCGCTTTGCTGGCCTTTGCCTGGTATTACGCGGGTAATGGCAAGGGTGAAAAAGACATGGTGGTTTTACCTTATAAAGACGCTCTGCTGCTGTTTTCACGCTATCTGCAACAATTGGTGATGGAGTCTCTGGGCAAAGAAAAGGACCTGGACGGCAACACGGTCCATCAAGGCCTTGCGGTTTATGGCAACAAAGGATCCACGGACCAGCACGCCTATGTTCAGCAATTGCGGGAAGGCGTGGCGAATTTTTTTGCGACTTTCATAGAAGTGCTGGAGGACCGGGCGGGACCCTCCATGGAAGTCGATACCGATGCAACCAGCGGCGATTTTCTTTCCGGATTTTTACAGGGTACGCGGCACGCGCTTTTCGAGAATTTAAGGGATTCGATTACCGTAACGATTACACGGGTAGATGCTCGATCGGTCGGCGCCCTGATCGCCCTTTACGAACGATCCGTCGGTTTTTATGCCTCTTTGATCAACGTCAATGCCTATCATCAGCCCGGTGTAGAAGCTGGAAAAAAGGCCGCCGAGACATTGTTGGGACTGCAACGGAAAATTCTCTCTATTTTGAAAACCACGGATCAGCCTCTGGAATTGGCGGCATTGGCGGAAAAAGCGGACGCCAGTGATCAAATTGAAGACGTTTACAAAATTCTGCGGCATTTGGCGGCTAATCACCGTGGCGTCGGTTTGCATGGCGATCTTGCCAAGCCCGATGGGCTGACTATCAGTTTTGATAGGCCGGCAAGCGATTGAAAAATCTTTTTGACTGTCGTCCATAAATTGCTGAGTTTGTCTTGTCACCAAGGAGTAATGCAGCATGGCATTGAAAATCTATTTGCTTCGTCACGGGGAAACGACGTACAGCCAACGCGGCGCTTATTGTGGCGCTCTCGATGCCGAACTTACCCCGGAAGGAAAGCAAATGGCGCAATTTTTTGCTGATGCCTATCGCTCAATGCCCTGGGCTGGTGTCTATGTCAGCCCGATGAAAAGAGCAATAGCGACAGCACAGCCTTTATGCGATGCCTTGGGACTGACCATGCAGATCAGGGATGGACTCAGCGAAATCAGTTACGGAGCGTGGGAAGATCAGGAGTTGGATTATGTCAGGCAACATTACGCGCAGGACTATCTACGCTGGCAGACTGATCCTGCCTGGAACCCGCCTACCGGCGGTGAAACGGCTATTCAGATTGCCGCCCGCGCCCTGCCCGTAATTACGGAAATCGAGTCCGGGTACAAGACCGGCAATGTGCTGGTGGTATCCCATAAGGCTACCATACGCATCATTCTCTGCAGCCTGTTGGGGATTGATGTAGGCCGTTATCGGGATCGTATCAACGCACCCGCTGCCTCCGTTTCCATAGTCAAGTTTGCTACTTATGGACCGATGCTGGAAGTTTTAGGCGACCGAAGTTATATGCCCGAGCATTTGCGCAACCGCGCTGGCACTTAATGGGCGTAAGCGGACTCTCTTTAGTTTAAAAGTTACACGTTTTTCAATCGCAACATTTCGGGAAGGTATTTTTATAGAGCGATTGACGGCCAGGCCAAAATTTTACGGAGAGAATTGCAGTGACTCTGTCATATAAAGCAAACCATGGCTCATATTATCCGCCCGGGGCAACGGTCAATGATGCTGGAGTGAATTTTTCAATTTTCAGTCGTCATGCCAGCGGCGCCGATCTATTGCTTTATGAAGCGGCCGAAAGTCTGGAGCCGTTTCAGGTCATCAGCCTCAATCCCAAAACGAACCGTTCTTTTTTCTTCTGGCATGTGTTCATCGAAGCACTTCCCGCAGGGACCCATTATACCTGGCGAATATTTGGACCGAACGATACGGCTTCGACAGGGCGACGTTTTAATCATAAAAAGGAATTAGTCGATCCTTGGGCTACGGCAGTTACCGATGCCTTTTGGAACCGGCGCCGCGCTTCGGATCCGGACGATAAAAGTCGTTCGTCATACCGGGCCGTTGTCGCGAAATCTGATTATTTCTGGGCGGATGAACGTTCCTGTAAACGAGGGCTTGAAGGAGCGATTATCTATGAACTGCATGTCGGCGGATTTACCCGCCATCCATCGTCGGGCGTCAAACAGCCCGGCACGTTTACCGGGTTGATCGACAAGATTCCTTACTTGCAGGCACTTGGCATAACCCATATCGAACTGATGCCGGTCATGGCTTTTGACGAACAATTCGTGCCGGATAACGTGGCCGCAAGAGGACTGAAGAATTATTGGGGCTACAGTACACATGGTTTTTTCAGCCCCCATCCAGGCTATTGTGTAAGCCCCGAACTCGGAACGCATGCACGTGAATTCAAGGATCTGGTCAAAGCCCTGCATAACGCCGGCATTGGCGTTATTCTCGACGTGGTTTTCAATCATACGGCGGAAGGCGACCACAATGGCCCGATGATCAACTTCAAGGGTTTTTTTAATGACATTTTTTATCATCTCGATCCGCAGAACCGAAGTTACTATCGGGATTACACCGGTTGCGGCAACAGTATTAATTGCAATCATCCTTTGGTGACGCAATTCATTCTGCATTGTCTGGAGTATTGGGTTGATAAGATGCATGTCGACGGCTTTCGCTTCGATCTCGCCAGCGTCTTTACACGCGGTGAAGATGGCATACCCCAAGCCAATCCGTCTCTGCCCTGGCGCGTCGAATTTTCCAATGCGCTTAACGGGGTGCCCATGATTGCGGAAGCATGGGATGCTTCGGGCCTGTATCATGTAGGCTCGTTTCCAGGCTTACGCTGGGCGGAATGGAATGGACGCTATCGGGATGTGATCCGGCGTTTTGTCCGCGGCGACCCGGGATTGGTGGGTGAGGTAGCTTCATCCATTGCCGGCAGCAGCGATCTTTATGCGGACGATGACCGGTTGCCGCTTCACAGCATCAATTTCACCAGCTGCCATGACGGTTTCACACTTTACGATTTGGTCAGCTACAACGGTAAGCACAACGAAGCCAATGGTGAAGACAATCGCGACGGCTGCGACAATAACTTATCCTGGAATTGCGGCGCTGAAGGCGAAACCGATAATGCGGAAATTTTAAACTGGCGGCGACGGCAGGCTAAAAACCTGATGAGCATCCTGTTATTAAGCCAAGGCATTCCGATGCTGCTGTCCGGCGATGAGGTGCTGCGCACTCAACGAGGCAATAACAATGTCTGGTGTCAGGATAACGAACTTTCATGGTTCGACTGGAGCCTCGTGGAAAAAAATGGCGATATGCTGCGTTTTGTGAAGGAACTGATTGCCTTAAGGCGCCGGCACCCGAATCTCAATCGGCGTGAATTTCTAACCGGAGAAGCGGTGTCCGACCGGGGGCTTCGCGATATCGCCTGGCATGGCTACCGGCTGGATGAACCGTTATGGTTCGATTCAAACGCTCGCTATTTGGCGTACACACTGGCTGGGCTAACTGATGATGAGGAAGATTTGCATGTCATTTTAAACATGTCTGAGTCGACAGTGGATGCCCCCTTGCCTGAGATTCCCGGGCGAGCATGGCACTTGGCGCTGGATACTTCTCGTACCCGCCCGGATGACATTATGTCTCGCAATCAGCAGAAGGATTACGAAAGTTCGTCTTATCGAATATCCAGGCGCACTGTCGCCGCTTTCGAGGGGCGCAGGTGAACCAGCCATGACCAGCACAGCAAGCCAGCGTGGTATTTCCAGGGTACTGGTTATCAATTGCGGCAGTTCCTCGGTCAAATACGGACTGTTTGTAATGGAGCCAATGCATCCACTTGCCAGTGGGCTGGTGGAGCGTATTGGGGAAAGCGTAAGCCTGATCCGGCACCGAGCAGAAAATGCTCAAGGCGAACTGGTGGAGATCAAGCAAGAAATCGAGGCCGGCGACCATCGGGCGGCCTTCGCCCAGATGGCCGCGATTTTACGCGGCGCCTTTGGGCTTGAAGCAGGGGAGGGGCCGGATGCGATTGGTCATCGCGTGGTCCATGGCGGAGAAGCCTTTTCGGTATCGGTAGCTATCAATCAGACGGTCATCGACATGATTCGAAAATTAATCCCATTGGCGCCGCTGCACAATCCGGCCAATCTGGCAGGCATCGAAGCCTGCCGAGAAATTTTTTCGTCCGTGCCGCAAGTGGCTGTTTTCGATACAGCTTTTCATCAGACCGTGCCGCCGCATGCTTTTCGATATGCCGTTCCGGAAATTTGGTACAGCCGTTATGGCATTCGTCGGTACGGATTTCACGGCATTTCTCATCGTTATGTAGCAGGACGGGCGGCCGAATTTTTGCAGCGCCCGGTCGAGGATCTTAAATTAATTACCCTGCATCTCGGCAATGGCGCCAGCGCCGCTGCAATACAATATGGCCGTTGTATCGATACTTCCATGGGTTTCACTCCTTTAGAAGGTCTCGTCATGGGAACTCGGTGCGGTGATTTGGATGCGGCGATACTGCTTTATCTGGAAAACGTTCTTGGCCAGAGCTCGAGAGAACTGCAAGAAACCCTTAACAGGGATTCAGGATTGAAGGGGTTATGCGGCAGCAACGATTTGCGCGAAGTGCTGGCGCGTGAACAAACTGGAGACGAGCGCGCCCGCTTGGCACTGGAGGTCTATTGTTACCGTATCAGAAAATATATTGGCGCCTATTTCGTTGCACTGGATGGTCTGGATGCAATTGTTTTCACCGGTGGCGTCGGTGAAAACGCGCCTTTAATTCGAAGCCGGGTCTGTCAGGGCCTTGAAAAGCTTGGCATCGCTATCGATTCGGAAGTCAATAACGGGTTACTTGAGGAAGTCAGCGAAATTGGATTAGGCGGCCATTCCGTTCGCGTTCTGGCCGTGCGCACGAACGAAGAATTGCAGATTGCGCGCGAAACGCTTTCAATCTTAACTGAGTAGCCATCGTGTCAAATGGATTCTTTTGATACGGCTTCAGGTCAGAATAATAGAGGAGATTATCTCCTTGAGCAGTTGGGGAAATTGAGTTCAGGCTAAATTGGGCATCACCCGGAGGTCAAAATGAACAGCAATGTTTTCGATTCTAATAAAAGTTATTCACTACTAGGAAAGGTCGAAGGGGCGGAAAAAGCCTTCTTATCGGGTCGACGCAACCGGGAACAAGATCTGGAAAGTGCAGTCGCGTTTTTCCTGGAATTTTTACGCGGCTTCGAGAGCTTTGATCTAGCCAAACAGTGCGTCACGGTGTTCGGTTCGGCAAGATTTAAAGAGGATCATCCCTACTACCATCTGGCTCGCGATTTGGGAAGCGCATTGGCCAATGCGGGCTATATAGTAATGACCGGTGGCGGTCCCGGCATTATGGAAGCCGCGAACCGCGGCGCCAAAGAGGCGGGAGGCTACAGTTTGGGCTGCAACATCAAATTGCCTCATGAACAAAAACCCAACCCTTACCTTGATCAATTTATTGAATTCGAACATTTCTTCATTCGCAAAGTCATGCTTATTAAGTATTCATGCGCCTTTGTGGTGATGCCCGGCGGTTTCGGCACGCTCGACGAAGCTTTTGAAGTGATAACCCTGGTACAGACAGGCAAACTGGAGAGGTTTCCTGTCATCGGCATGGGTGGGGACTTTTGGGATCATATCAGACAGTTTGCCAATGACAACATGTTGCAGCAAGGCGTTATCGGCGAGGAAGACCTGGATTTGATCCATCGCGCCGATAATGTGGAAACAGCCATAAACATTATCAAGGAGAGCTACTCAAATACATAAAGACCTTCCAGTATTAATGACAGCAAAGCCTTAAACTCACTAAAAACAGCGGAATTGCGCATGCCTGTGTTGAATCAGCATCCCAAACCCGACAATTACGCTTATCTTCTGTCCGGCTTGCTGTTTTTGTTTTTGCTTGTACCTACGTTGCGCTCTTTCCCTGATCTGGCAGAAAACGCTCATCTGATGCGCCTCGGCTTGCAGATCGGCTATAGCACATTGATGCTGCTTGGTGTCTGGAGTTTGCATAGGGCAACTCGGTTTTTCTACATAGGCATGGCGCTTGCTGTATTGAATGCCTTATTCACTGTTATCAATGTTTATTACCCCAGCAGGATTATTGAATTATCGTCCACTCTAGTGGCTTTCGTGTTTGCCATCATCAGTGTGATTATCTCTATCAGACACGTGCTCGGCGGAACTACTATTGATCGTAATCTGCTATTCGGAGCGATGTGTGTTTATCTTCTGATGGGGTTAATCTGGGCAATTTTATATGGATTGATTTTTCAATTTTGGCCGGGATCACTCAATGGTATAGCCGATATCCACGGTAATGCTACTTTGGACAACCTTCTTTATTACAGCTTTGTGACTTTGGCCGGTCTTGGATATGGCGATATTACGCCGGTCGTGCCATTAGCTCGCACGCTTGCTTACTTGGAGGTGATAGCCGGCCAATTGTACATCGCTATCATGCTGGCAGGGCTTGTGAGTCTTTTCCTGAGTGGGCGCGGTGTACGTTAAGATGCGAATTAAAGTAGAAGAGCCAATTCATCGATTATATTTGACAAAGACAGCGAGTTGACGATGTTTTCCCTGTTATTGGAGGAGTATTCGGAATTGTTGAGCTGTCAAACAAGCTGAAATTCAATAGGCTGTTGTTAATCAGAAAGACCCTAAGGAGCCGATACAGTCATATGTTCAGTGCATCAGTTTTTCTGTCCACGAGGCCATAGAGTGCCGAAGGCCATTGTGCTACTTATCTTGGTCTTGGGCATGAGCGGTTGCAATTTGCTCAAAAATACCCTGGAGTTGCCTGAAAAGGGTATCAGTTCCATGTTTTCGCTCAACCAAGAAAACGAAGCACCCGATCCCGTCGAACTGCAATCCCAGTTGCTTCGCTTTGCTGACAATTCTATTGAAACACTCAATCTTGCCATAGGCCAGTTGCAGGGAGAAGACGATAAGGCCGCCCGAAGGCGAACCCTTCTACAGCGCCGGATCACCACTACCAATGATATATTGGCCATCGCCACCGGAGCCAACACCTATGCCAATCTCCTCGATATGGTCATATTCGCCAGCTTGAACCGGATGAATGTCGAGGATTATTGGATGCCCACCTTCTACGGCAAATCAGTTAAACCCTATCTGATCGCTTCTCAAGAGGTAGAAAAGGGGATTTGGCAGATCGCCTCGAAGACACTAAAAGAAGAACAGCTCTCGGAACTGCGTACCGCCATTAAAGCCTGGCACGAGCAACACCCGAATGTGCGTTCGCCCCGTGATCTCGAATCATTTGGCTTTGCGTCCGAAGCCGCCGAGATTGACCGCAGCTCCAGCCCAAGGATAACCAGCAGTGTGTTTAATCTGCTCGCTATCGACCCCTTGGCGGGACTCGACCCCGCTACCCGCGAGTTGGCCAACACACGGTTGTTCGCGGAACGCGGTTTGTTCCTAGCCAGACACATGCCAATTCTGATCCGCTGGGAAACCGAATTACTGACCATACATACGGCAGAAATGCCTGAGATGGAAAAGTTGCTGGCTAACACCACCCAGCTGTCCGAATCGGCAGACCGGTTCAGTCAGACAGCGGAACGCCTGCCAGGATTCATCAGTACAGAACGCCAACAGATCGTCCAAGCCCTGGACGCGCACCAGCCGGGGCTCATCAGCCTCGCCGTCCAAGCCGAGAAAGCACTGGACGCAGGCAGGCAAATGTCCAATGCGTCTACCGCCACCCTAAAGTCTTTCCAAGATGTGGTGCGGCAACTCCAAGCCAGCTCGTCGAGTCCGAACACAGAGCCTTTCCGCATCAACGACTATACTGCTGCTGCAGCGCAAATCAACGCCACCGCGCAAGACTTGGTGAAATTATTGCAGGCTTTCAACCAGACTTTGGTTTCCGGTAAGTTTGGTGAGCTATCAACCCAACTGGATGCGCTGTCCTGGCAAGCCCAGGCCAGAGGCAAAGAATTGGTGGATTATACGTTCAGGCAAATCTTGTTTCTGGGTTTGATACTGACTGCTTTCGCTTGCGGGATAGTATTGGCTTCCGCTGTGGTTTTTTGGAGATTGAAGAAGAAATTTGCTTAAGCCATATTGGGTACAGCAACGATTCCTTCATTTTAGGGCCATAAGGTACGTACGAAACAGGTTATTAAGGCTACAAGTGTAAATCAGCGTTGAATATTTTTCACCAAACGGCATAGTGGCGATTTGATAAATCTATTAAATAACAATTACTTGAGTAGTAGTATGGAAAAATTGGACGCTCTTTTTATTAAGAAAGTGGCAAAATTTCAATGCCGATTGACACATTGTTGCCTGAGAGCATTTATCCCGTCAATTGACGAAGAATAGTGTCCGTCGTAAGAGCCCTTGCTCTATGTTGCCGACAACTTGACAGTACCAGATAAAGGAATGAAAACATGAATGTGCCGTCCAACTTTGATGCCGACCTAGAAAAGCGCTTGTTCGACCGACTGATGGATGTTTTCATCCGAGCCGGATTAATTCTCGTCATGGTCATACTGTGCTACGAGATTTTTTCCCCCTTTCTTTCCCTGATGGTGTGGGCTCTGATTCTGGCGGTAACCCTATATCCGGCCCATCAAAAGCTGGCAAACAAGATGGGAGCTAAGCAGGGACGTGCGGCTACGGTGATAGTGTTGGCTGGTATATTGCTGATCGTGGTGCCCACTACTGTGCTGGTCAACTCGATAGGCGATTCCGTTGATCATTTGATCAACGGCATAAGGAATAATACTTTGCAGATTCCCCCACCATCTCAGGCGGTGGCGGAGTGGCCGGTTGTTGGCAAGAAGGTGTACGGTGTTTGGTCAAAAACCCATGCTGATCTGCCGTCTTTTGTGCAGAGCATGCAACCGAAAATCGGTGAGCTGTCGAAAAAGGCCTTGGCAATGGTTGCCAGCATAGGAGGTAGTCTCGCTATGTTCCTGTTCTCCTTCATCATCGCTGGAATCATGATGGCCTTCGGTGAGGCCGGCGCCGAGAATATGCGAGCTATTTTCGATCGCATTGCCGGCACCGCGCGAGGCGGAGAACTTATAACACTCTCTACATCCACCATTCGCGCAGTCGCCCTAGGGATCCTCGGGGTCGCTTCGATCCAGGCCATTATTATTGGACTATTATTGATCATCGCCGGTGTTCCTTTGGCAGGAGGATTGTCCCTGATTGCGCTGGTTCTGGGTATCGCGCAGGTTCCGGCCATCATTGTTACCTTACCAGTAATTGGCTATATCTGGTCCAGTGGGGACTATACTACCGTGGCAGCTATCAGCTATACGATTCTACTGTTCATCGGCGGCTTGTCTGACAACGTCCTGAAACCGCTGATGCTGGGTCGCGGAGTCGATGCTCCAATGCCCGTGATACTGCTGGGTGCTCTGGGTGGAATGGCAACCAGCGGTATTCTAGGCATGTTCGTTGGAGCGACCTTGCTGACACTGGGCTATCAGATCTTCATGCAGTGGGTGGCTGCTAATCCCGACATAAAACAGGCGTAGTTAGGGGCGTGGTTCGCAGAAAAAAGATTCAGACGACACGCATCATGCAAGCAAAGCTGTAGCCGGTATGTATAAAGATGAAAGAAGCAACGCGGTCTAAAGGATGTGCATGGAGTGGCCAATATGAAATCAGAATTCGACATTTGCATTATCGGCGCAGGCATGGCAGGCGCCACCATCGCTGCCCATCTTGCCGGTAATTGTCAAAATAACTGTCGCCTCAACAGTTAAATTAGGCCGCTTTTTTCAGCGTCTGCCGAACTAAATTTTTGTCCTTCTGGTCGGGATTCAAATAGACTTCAAGCACAGGCTCCCAATTGTATGGCAACTCAACATTCCCGAGCGGTATTTTTGCATATTATTTTAAATTGTATGTCCAGTTTAGTGCAGTCCTATCAGATTAGGCGGTGTTTGCCGAACATTGATAAGCCCTTGCTGACCTGCTAAATTATGGCGATTGAAACTTATGCTGATCCAATACGATCCAGTCAGTTGCCCCAGAGTTCTACCATGCTTGAACCTTGGGTATCCTAGTGTGATATAGCACTGGATTGGTCGGTCATGGGAATTCCAGTTATCTGAAGTTGAGCGGGTAGGCTAATGAGCACGAGGATGTCGGGAGCGCAGCATGATCTTAAAGAAATGATTAGCTGTTTAGAGCTACTAATGACAACTTCAAGCAGCAATGAATCGCTGACACGAGTCGAGATTTTCGATTCGCAGGCTGCCCATACCGACTGGTCGTGTAACCGACGAACCCTTGTTGAAGCGTTCTTGCTTAAGATAACTGAGCCTGATCGCGGCTATTCTCGCGAAGGCTTAGTGCGACTAATTGGAAGATTGTAGATGGAACTTAGTAATTTTGACTTTCTTAAACACCATGATGAGTTACTGGTGCGATTGGCCCAGACTGCCGAAGCCTGTTTCGTGCCCGACCCCAACACCACGCTGATCAAAATGCGTCAACTGGGCGAAGAGCTTGCCAAAACCATCGCCTCCCGCGTGGGAGTTGACTCCGGTAGCGATGTCAAACAGGTCGACCTGTTAAGAGAGCTGGACTACACCCTCAGGCTGGACAAACAAGTCAAAGATGCTTTTCATGCCTTAAGAAAACTCGGCAACCCCGCGACCCACGACATTACCTCATCCTCTCACCGCGATGCCCTTAAAGCCTTACAGGTAGGCCATGCACTCAGCGCCTGGTTTCATATTCAATTCGGTGGTGATAAAGCCAAAGGTTTCAAACTGGAGCCGTTTGTAAAACCGCAAGACCCTTCCGAAAAAGTGCGTCAACTCGAACAGGCGCTACAGGAACTGCAAAAGCAAACGAAAACGGCGGAAGACCGGTTAAGCCGCGCCGAACAACAGCAACAGATCGAAGCCCAAAAAGCCGCAGCCGAACAGCAACGCGCCGAACAGATGGCGAGCGAGAGCCAGGTCTGGGAACAGATCGCCACAGAACACGAGGCCAAGCTGGCGCAATTCCGCGCCAAAATGGATGCGGCCAACATTGAATACTTCAAATTTTTTACCGGGCTCGAAAGACAACAACAGGCCGAGCAAATTCGCCGTGTCGAAAAATCCACCCTACACCTGAACGAAGCCGAAACCCGTATTCTGATCGATGAACAGCTTATCGAAGCAGGCTGGGAAGCCGATACCGTCAATCTCAGATATTCCAAAGGCGCCCGCCCGATAGCCAACGCCAACCGCGCCATTGCCGAATGGCCAACCGATTCTGGCCCCGCCGACTATGTCCTCTTTATGGGCTTAACCCCCGTTGCCGTAGTTGAAGCCAAAAAGACTGCAAAGAATGTCTACGACGATATCGGGCAAGCCAAACGCTACGCCAGAGGTTTGCAGGAACAAGGCGCATTCACTCTTGAAACCAACTATGGCGAGTTCAAAGTTCCCCTTACTTTCTCCACCAATGGCCGCCCTTATTTAAAACAACTGGAAAAGGAAAGCGGCATCTGGTTTCTGGATGTGCGCGACAACAGCAACCGCCGCAAAGCCCTAAAGGGTTGGTACACACCGCAGGAAATCAAAACCTACCTCAGACAAACGCCCCAGCAGGCGGAAGCCGAGCTGGGCGAGATGGCGTTCGACTACAATCTGAAACTGCGCGACTACCAGATTAACGCCATCAAAGCCGTTGAAAGCAGCATCAAACAAGGCAAAGACAGGGCATTGATCGCCATGGCCACCGGCACCGGCAAAACCAAAACCGCCATTGCCATGGTGTACCGCCTGCTCAAATCCGAACGCTTCCGCCGCATCCTGTTTCTGGTCGACCGCTCGGCGCTCGGCGTACAAGCCACCGGTGATTTCTGCGAAGTGCGCCTGGAAAACCTCAACACTTTTGCCGACACGTTTGATGTTATGGGCATGGAGCAAAACAAGCCCCCCAAGCCCAATCCGGAGGACGACACCAAAGTGCACATCGCCACCGTACAAGGAATGGTGAAGCGTATCCTGTACCCCGGCGATTATGAAAACAAACCCGGCGTCGGCCAGTACGATTGCATCGTGGTGGACGAATGCCACCGGGGCTATTTGCTTGACCGTGAACTCAGCGACACCGAAATCCTGTTCCGCGATCAAAAAGACTACCAATCCAAATACCGCGCGGCGATTGACTATTTTGACGCCTTCAAAATCGGCCTCACTGCCACGCCCGCGCTGCATACGACCGAAATCTTCGGCCCACCGGTATTCACCTACAGCTATACCGAAGCGGTACTCGATGGTTACCTGAACGACCACCTGCCGCCGATCCGCATTCATACCAAGCTGGCGGAACAAGGCATCAAATATGCCGTCAACGAGCCGGTTAAAGTCTACGACGCCGAAAACAACAGCATCGAAACCTACAATACGCCGGACGAACTCAACTTCGATGTCGCCGACTTCAACCGCAAAGTCATTGCGCCGGAGTTCACCAAAGTCGTCACCCAATGGCTGATCGAAAGCGATGCCATCAACCCCTATTCACCGGCGAAAACCCTGGTGTTTTGCGTGACCGACAAACACGCCGACGATGTGGTGGAAGCCTTTAAAACCGCCATCGAAAACTATCACGGCGAAGTGGAAGACGATGCCGTGCAAAAAATCACCGGCGCTACCGACAAGCCTTTAGACAAAATTCGCAGCTACAAAAATGACCGCCTGCCCAACATTGCCGTCACCGTGGACCTGTTAACCACCGGCGTCGATGTGCCGAAAATCTGCAACCTGGTGTTTTTGCGCCGGGTCAACAGCCGCATTCTGTTTGAACAAATGCTCGGCCGCGCCACTCGCCTGTGTCCGGAAATCGGCAAAGGCCCGTTCCGCGTTTACGATGCGGTGGATATCTACAAACAACTGGAAAAAGTGAACACCATGAAACCGGTGGTCACCAACGTGGATATCAGTTTCAGCGACCTTGAAGCGGAAATGACGCAAACGACTGCCCCCGACCTGCAAGACCTGGCCAAAAAGCAATTTATCGCCAAACTGCAGGTAAAAAAGAATTTCTTGACCGACGAACAGGTCAGCAAATTTGAGACCCTCGTCGGCAAGCCGCCCATCGAGTTCGCCAAAGAGCTGAAAACCATGCCGCTGCAACAAGTGGCTCAATGGTTTACCAACCATCCTGGATTGGGCGAACTGCTGGATGCCAAAATAACCGGAACCGGCGGCTTTCCTCCGCCCATCGTGATTCATGAGGGTGAAGACGAAATCACCCAAATCACCACCGGCTACGGCGAAGGCCAAAAACCGCAAGACTACCTGAACGCCTTTAAAGACTTCATCAACGCCAACAGCAACCGCCTGCTGGCGATACAAACCGTCATCAACAAGCCCTGGGCCTTAAGCCGGCAAAGCCTGAAGGAACTGGCGGTCGAGCTGGATCGTAACCGCTTTCGCGAGCAGGACCTGCAAACCGCCTGGCGTGAAGTCAAACAGGAAGAAATCGCCGCCCGCATTATCGGCTTTATCCGACAGGCCGCGCTGGGCGAAGCGCTGATTCCATGGGAACAACGCGTCGACAACGCACTGGAAAAAATCCTGACCAGCCAGCCGTGGAAAACCCCGCAGCGGGATTGGCTGCAACTGATCGCCCAGCAGATGAAAGCCACCACCGTCGTCGACGAAGCGGCGTTGAATCAGGGCATTTTCAAACATCAAGGCGGCATCAAACGCGCCGACAAATTATTTGAACAGCCGGTGACCGAAGTATTGGAGCGATTCAATCGAGCGCTATGGCAATGAAAAATTGTTCGCAACGACCGCCGTAGGGATAAGGCGATAGCCGCATCCACCAACATTGCCAATGGTGGATGCGCTACGCTTATCCATCCTGCTAAAATCAAGGCTAAATCCATTGTAGGGTACGCATCGCGTACCTATTCAGGGCTTTCGACACACCACAAGTCCGGAAAGGTACGCGATGCGTACCCTACAAATGGATATTCCAGGAAATTATTTATAGCCGGATGCTTTGCCTGTATCCCGGCATCCCGTGCCGGGATGAAGCCAGGCCTATGTTAAAATCGAACAATTATCCGCAAACCAACCTTAACGACCCAACCTTATGAGTACCCAAGACCTCGTAGCCAAACTCTGGAACCTGTGTAATCTGTTACGGGATGACGGCGTAACCTATCACGAATACATCAACGAACTGACCTTTCTGGTGTTCCTGAAAATGGTCGAAGAAACCGGCCAGGATGAACTGATTCCCACAGGCTGCCGCTGGGCCGATCTGGAAGCCATGAATTCAGCCACGCGCCTGGAAGCCTACAAAAAAATGCTGGTGGATTTAGGCTCCCACGGCTCGCTGATTACGCAGGCCATTTACAACAACGCCAGCACCGTGATCCGCAAACCCGCCACCCTGAACAAACTGGTCACCGAGATCGACAAGCTGGACTGGTACAACGCCAAAACCGAAGGCCTGGGCGACATGTACGAAGGCCTGCTGGAAATCAACGCTACCGAAAAAAAATCCGGCGCCGGCCAGTACTTCACGCCACGGGTGCTGATCAACGCCATGGTGGAATTGATGAAACCCACGCTGGACGATGTGATTGTCGACCCCACCGCCGGCACCGGCGGTTTTTTAATCAGCGCTCACCATTACATCAAGCAACACAACGACATCAACGCGCTGGATGAAACGGCTTACGACAAATACCAGCATAAAACTTTCTACGGTATGGAACTGGTGCCCGATACCCGACGTTTGGCGATGATGAACCTGATGCTGCACGATCTGGCGATTGATGACCGGAACGCCGGCATCCTGTTCGGCGATACCCTCAGCAACGAGGGCAAACAACTACCCCTTGCCACCTTGATACTGGCCAATCCGCCGTTCGGCACCAAGCAGGGCGGCGGCATCCCCACCCGCGACGATCTGGTTCACTACACCAGCAACAAACAACTGGCCTTTCTACATTTGATGTACCATGTCATGCTCAAACCCGGTGGCCGCGCCGCCGTGGTATTGCCCGATAACGTACTGTTCGAAGGCAGCACCGGCAGAACCATCCGCCAGGACCTGATGGAAAAGTGCAACCTGCACACCATCCTGCGCCTGCCCACCGGCATTTTTTACGCGGCGGGCGTGAAAACCAACGTGCTGTTTTTCAACAAACCCAAAGACGCGAACAAGGACAAAGGCAACACCCGAAACGTCTGGGTTTACGACCTGCGCGCCAACATGCCGCAATTCGGCAAACGCACCCGGTTCACCGCCCAGCATTTGCAGGAATTTTACGACGCAGTAGGCCACGACCTGACTCAGGTGGACGAAGCCGCGCGCCAGGCCTTTATCGAGCGTCATGCCGGCGAAGGCGGGAATCCGGAAGCCTGCCGCCTGCGCTGCTTTAGCCGGGAACAAATCCGCCAGAAAGACGATTCTCTGGACCTGGCCTGGATACGCGACGACAGCGTCGAAGACAGCGCCAACCTGCCGGAGCCGGATGTATTGATCAATGAAGCGCTGGAAGAAATGGCCGGGGCGATGCAGGAGTTGCAGGCGATTTTGGTGGAGCTGGGGGCAGCGGAAGAAGGTGAAGAGGTAACGCTGTGAGTGAGCTACCGTCAACATGGATAACAGCCCCATTAAAGGAATGCGCCAATATCAATATGGGGCAATCTCCAGAAGGCAAATACGTTATTGAAAACAAACACGGATTGCCTTTTTATCAAGGCAAAGCGGAATTTGGTAAAACGTATCCCACACCCAGAAAGTACTGTATTCAGCCTACAAAAATCGCCCAGCAAAACGATATTTTGCTTTCCATACGCGCACCAGTGGGCCCAACCAACCTGTGCCCGGAAGAAAGTTGTATTGGGCGAGGATTAGCGGGTATTCGTGCAGATGAAGGCTTGCATCAGCAATACCTTTTAAGATACTTCAAGCACATAGAGCCTTGGCTAAGTCAACAAGGTACAGGCAGTACATTTAAAGCAATCAGTGGAGGATTTTTAAGTGACGTAGAAGTGGTGATTGCGCCGCTAAACGAACAAATCCGCATCGCCGACAAACTCGACAGCGTGCTCGCCAAAGTCGATGCGGCCCAGGCGCAGCTGGAAAAAATCCCCACTCTGCTCAAACGCTTCCGCCAATCCGTCCTCGCCGCCGCCATTTCGGGGGAGTTGACTAAGGAGTGGAGAGCACAATATGACATCGCATTGGAAGATTGGACGCAAACTGTATTTTCAGAGCTCAGTAGGGAAATAACGGTTGGGTTTGTGGGAAAAATGTCCGACAAATATCAGGAGTCAGGGGTAAAGTTTTTACGCTCTCAAAATGTTAGGGCGTTTAGATTTAATCCAGATAATTTACTCTACATATCCAAAGATTTTCATAGGGAAATCTATAAATCTAGGCTTGAAGAGGGCGATTTAGCCATAGTAAGGTCTGGAGCACCTGGAACAACTTGCGTCATTCCCAAAGATTTGGGAGATGCGAATTGTTCTGACCTCGTGATAGTTAGACCAAACGACCAACTGTTGCCTGAGTATGGATGTATCTACATGAACTCATCCGTCGCGCAGCAAAATGTCATAGCAAATCAAGTTGGAGTGGCACAACAACACTTTAATGTGGGTTCAATGAAAAGTATGCCAATTTCATTGCCAACAATCCAAGAACAAAAAGAAATCGTCCGCCGCGTAGAATCCCTGTTCACCCTGGCCGATACGGTCGAAAAACAATACCTCGCCGCCAAACAACGCCTCGACCACTTGAGCCAGTCGCTACTAGCCAAAGCCTTTCGCGGTGAGCTGGTACCGCAAGACCCCAACGACGAACCGGCTGCCGAATTGCTAAAACGCATTCAAGCCGAACGCAACGCGCAGCCACCAGTTAAGAACAAGCGGGCCAAATCGGCATGATTGCGATCCACGCCAGCAAACGCTATTCATAGCTGGTTGGCCGCCAGCGATCAACACCCGTTAATCACCCGTTCGGTATTCCACTACGAATTCGAGTTCATTCACTCCTTTGCCGATGGCAACGGGCGTAGGGGGCGCTTATGGCAAACACTGATCTTGAGCCAGTGGAATCCGTTGCTCGCTCAACTACCCGTTGAAAGCATGGTACATGCGCATCAAAGCGAGTATTACCAAGCGATCAACCTGAGCACGCAAAAGACCGACGCTGCGCCTTTTGTCGAGTTTATGCTGGGCGTGATTTTAGAAACCGTTCAAAGCGCTGCCGGAAACAATACCCGGCAAGTCGGCCTGCAAGTTACCCCGCAAGTCGAGGCATTGATAAAAGCGCTTTAACCTGGTCCCTTTTTTATCCCGAATTCAGGTTATTTATCAAACACGGATTGTTTTTACTCGCGCTTTTCGGCGGCAGCGTGTTTAGGCGCAGGTTTTTCGACGGCAGAGTGCTTAGGCTCGTGCTTTTCGGCAGCAGCGTGTTTGGGCTCAGGCTTTTTGGCCGCAGCATGTTTAGGCTCAGGTTTTTTAGCGGCAGCGTGTTTAGGTTCGTGCTTTTCGGTGGCAACAGGCTCTTGCTTTTGCGTTTTGAAATCCTTATGCGCCACCTTTGCTCCCTCATGAAAACCTTTGATGACCGAACCATTGGCCGGCAGCATTTTTGTGACCATCAAAGAGCTGAACACGGCTCCATAGGATAGTCCGTAACAGATGCCATAGACAGTGTTGTCCAATATTTGGGATGGCGCCGAGACAATTTTGCTTGCCGCTTGTTTGGCCGCTAGAGCGCCTTTTTTGACTCCAGCCGCTACCATGCCGGGTTGTTTGTCAGTTTCTGTTGCATCATCAACTGTCGATGTTTCAGCGGGTTTGCGAGAGGTTTTTGCAGCCATTGTTATCTCCCGAACATCAAATTAGAAAATATTTACGTGGGGGTGTTTCGATAGGCAAGCTTATGTTTTATAGGCTGTCCGAAACATCCTGTTAGGTTAAAAATAACGCTGGCAAGTTCATAAAAATGTAGTTTTACGAGCAATATTGCTTGATTTGTCTGGGTTATAAACTGAGGTTGCGCATGGGCCGTTTTTTATCCTGTTAGCCGCGCTGGCGGTATTTTTTAAACCCCTCAATTCAACCGATGCGTAACATCGGTAAGGAATTTGAAACCAATGTGAACGATTCCAGACTAATCAATGAACTTCTGAAACCCGATTTATCTAAAATATAAATTGATAGTTCAGATATACAGTCGGTAAGCGATCTTTGGCAATCCGTGCATCGGTTGCAGCAGTCACAGCTTAATTAAACAGCTACTGAAATTTATGAGAATTGACTACTCATTGAAGCAATGAAAGACGCGGCGCAAGACATGATCACCGTAATCCACAACAAGGTTCCGAACAGGATTCGCATCCGGGTGCCGTCGATCAAACATAAGCAGACCTATGCCAACTTACTCAAGCATGATCTGCTCAGTGATGAAAAGGCAAAGGGCATCTATCATGCAGAGCCCAATATTGTGACGGGAACTCTGCTCGTTAAATATCACCCGGCTTACCATAGTGAGGAGGAAGTGGTTCAACTGGTCATGAGAGCCGTCAGTAAACTGCGCAAGGGAAAGATCGAGATTACTGAGAAACACAAGAACCCTAAGTTGGGAAAAATGGCTCCAGGCGCCTTTTTTACCCGGGAGCTCCTGGTCAATATTGCCGGAAATGTCATCGCAGGCGTCTTGGTGGCCGTTATGGCCACACGTTGAAAATAAGCAGACGGCGCAGCTCCTGATCCTGCCCCAACCCGTTAAGTGGCTGCTCTTGGCTCATGTGAAACGCCTCGGACGGGCAACATGCCCCGTACGGCTCTAGCCGGCTAGACGTGCGACCGTGAAATCGAATTCTGAAATTTAATTCAATGGCTTCGATAACAGATACCGGTTCATACGAACATAAACCGCGCTATTGTGTATTGGTCATCCATAACAGCGTAGCCGGCAGGACGCGTTTTCATGTGCCCGGCTTATATCGCAACGAGTCCTTGCGCGCCAGCTTGGAATCGAAATTAACCGCCTTGGCCGAATTGAAGCTCGTCCGCGCCAATACCCTGACCGGTAATTTATTAATCCAGTATGCGGTTTCCCGAGATGATGAGGCTATGCCTGCCAGCATAGCGGGCGTGCTGGAAGCGGTAACCGGCTGTTCGATTATCTACGAGCATGTTGACAGGCCTTCGCCCAAACCCAGGGCATTCAAAACCAAAGAAAAAAAACGCGCGCCTGCGGCGACGAGATATCATCGGAAGCCGCCTTCCCATTTGTGGCACACGCTTGCCGGTTCCCGAATCATCAAGCTCGTCGAGGGCGAAGAGGAGGGATTGACTAACGAAAGCGCTCATCAACGGCTGGCTGAATACGGTCCTAATGTTTTATCCGAACATCGCGGACGTTCTTCTCTACAGATCTTTTTGCAGCAGTTTGTGTCCGCTCCCGTGGCTCTGCTCGGATTATCGGCAGGCATTTCATTGGCTACCGGAGGCGTGGCCGATGCGTTTGTCATTGCAGGCGTTGTGCTGATCAATTCGGTTATCGGCTATGCAACCGAGCAATCGGCTGAAAAAACCATTAATGCTCTGGGCCAGTCGGCGCCCGGAATCGCAGCCGTTATTCGGGACGGCAAAAAAACGGATATTGCCTTAACGGATGTAGTAATCGGCGATATTCTGGTGCTTGCGCCGGGAACTTATATTTCCGCTGATGCTCGCTTGTTAAAAAGCAGTCGGTTGAGTATAGATGAATCGCTTTTGACCGGGGAAAGCCTTCCCGCCAACAAAAGGCATGCTTTCCTGGGAAAAGCTCAAACAGCCTTGGCAGACAGGCAAAATATGATTTATATGGGGACAACGGTAATAGGCGGTGACGGCCGCGCCATTGTCGTGGCTACCGGCCGCCATACCGAAATCGGCAAGATTCAAAGCATGGTGGGTGAAACGGTCACGCCCGAAACGCCGATGCAAAAGCAGATCAATGAGATGGGCCTGCAATTGGCCTTGTTCAGTTCAGGGATCTGTGCGCTGGTATTCTTTGTGGGATTGCTGCGGGGCAGGCCTTTGCCGGAAATGCTCATGTCGGCTATTTCGCTGGCCGTAGCGGCGGTCCCGGAAGGCTTGCCGGCTGTGGCGACTACTACGCTGGCGCTTGGCATCAAAGACATGCAGCGGAATAAGGTACTGATCCGTCAATTGCCGGCCGTTGAAAATCTGGGATCGGTTCAGGTCATCTGCCTTGATAAAACCGGCACGTTGACGTTGAACCAGATGAGCGTCGTTGCGCTAAAGACCGTGCAATCGGCTATTAGTGTAAAAGAAGGCCGCTTTTTCGACGGCGAAGCTGATATCGATCTTTATCAGGCTGACGGGGCATTAAAGCGCATGATGGAAGTGCTGGTGCTTTGCAATGAATCGACAATTGCCAAGGAAGGCGGCCAAGATTTGCAGGGATCGCCTACCGAGAACGCATTGCTGCAGGCGGCTATCAATGCGGGTGAAGATGTCGCTTCCTTAAGAGCGCGTCGGCCTTTGGCAAAGGTGGACTACCGCGCCGAAGCCCGTCCCTATATGATGACGGTGCATCAGCTCGAAGACGGGCGGTTTTTCACCGCTGTCAAAGGAAGTCCGGCAGCGGTCCTGGAACTTTGCCGGCAATGCAGCAATAACGGTCATTTAAAGGCTTTGTCGGAAGACGACCGGCAATCGATTTTGATCTGGAACGAAAGGCTTGGCGCCGATGCGTTGCGTGTGCTGGGCGTGGCTTATTGCATTACCGGGGACGCAGCCGATTATAAACGGCAAGGGCTCACTTGGCTGGGACTGGTGGGCATGGAAGATGTGATCCGGCCGGGCATGGAAGCGCTCATGGCCCAGTTCCATGACGCCGGCATTGAAACCGTCATGATTACCGGCGATCAAAGCTCCACCGCTTTTTCAGTAGGGAAAAGGCTGGGCTTGAATGGCAGGTACGGTAAATCACTGGAAATTATCGATTCCGAGCATTTGGATAAATTACATCCTTCCGTGCTCGCCGGTTTGATCAATCACACCACCATTTTTTCCCGCGTCAGTCCCGCTCACAAGCTGCGCATTGTTAAAGCCTTGCAGCAAAACGGCAAGGTTGTCGCGATGACCGGCGACGGCATCAATGACGGTCCCGCGCTTAAAGCGGCCGATATCGGCATCACGCTGGGGGAGAAAGGCACTGATTTAGCGCGTTCTGTAGCGGATATGATTCTGCAGGAAGACGATCTGAAAACCATGGTGACAGCGATACGCGAAGGGCGCGCTATCTATGACAATATCCGTAAAAGCCTGCACTTTTTGCTGTCGACCAATCTCAGCGAAATCGAAGTGATGCTGTTCAGCGCCATTATCGGGCGTACCGAGATACTCAATCCGATACAGCTGTTGTGGATCAATCTGATCACCGACATTTTTCCGGCGCTGGCGCTGGCGCTGGAGCCTCCTGAAGAGGATGTCCTGAAGCGGCCGCCGCGTGATCCGCAGGCCGCGATCGTAGATCGCAGCGATTATGCCAAATTGATCCGCGAGTCAGGCATTATTACAGCCGGAACGCTGGGTGTTTACGCTTACAGTCTGCTGCGTTACGGGCCGGGCCAGAACGCCAGCACCAATGCGTTTATGTCACTGACGCTGGCACAATTGTTACACGCCTTTCATTGCCGCTCCGGGAAAACCTCTGTTTTTCGTTCGGAAAACCGCCCGTCCAACCGCTATCTCGATGCCGCGGTTGGCTTGTCCGGCATGCTGCAGGTTTTGGCGGCGTTTTTGCCGCCTCTGCGCAGGCTGTTAAGACTGAGCCCGGTGGGCGCAATTGATATAGTGGCCATCCTGGCGGGGGCAGGGTTGCCGCTGATTGCCAATGAAGCGATAAAAGGCATCGGCAAAAATACCTTTCATAAGGATGATAAGCCATGATCACTGACTATGTGTTTACCTCCCAATCTGTCACGGAAGGGCATCCTGACAGGCTTTGCGATACCATCAGCGATGCGATCGTCGACGCCTATCTGCGGCAGGACCCGACTGCCCGCATCACGGCCGAATGCGCGATATCGAAAAATGTGTTGTTTCTTGCCGCACGATACGCGAGCGAGGCGGTTGTCGATATTCCGGAAATTGCGCGTTCCGTCATCAAGGAAGTCGGCTATTGGCCCAGGGACTTCAACGCCGATGAATGCGCCGTTGTCACGAGTCTGATAGAACAAGCAAAGACGGTCAGGGAAACAAACTTTTCAATGGACGACGAACTGGAGCGTATCACCGTTTCGCACCAGGCCACGGTCTTCGGGTACGCTTGCCGTCATACGCCGGAATTGATGCCGCTGCCCATTACCCTGGCGAACCGGCTTTCGAGGCAGCTGTCCGAAGCCCGGAGACAGCGCAGTATCGAATACCTGTCCCCCGATTGCACTACGCAAGTAGGCATTGGATTCGTCAACGATTTTCCCGACCGGATTCATAGCATGACGCTCATCACCGGCTGCAATAGTCCGGATTCAATGCCAGCCTTTGAGCAGATTGAAGAAGATCTTTGGCATCATGTCATCAATCCGGTTTTTCGGAATGCCGCTATCAAACCCGATACTATGACCCGGGTGATTATCAATCCCGAAGGACCTTTTATGCGCAGCGGTCCGGCCGTCCACTCCGGCATGACCGGCCGGAAAACAGATGGCGATACTTACGGAAGTTACGCCAGGCATTGCGGGGCGGCTTTAAGCGGCAAAGGACCGTCGCGCATCGACAGAGTCGGCGCCTATGCGGCGCGTTATGCCGCCAAAAATGTCGTCGCTGCGGGGCTGGCAGAGCAATGCGAAGTGCAGCTCAGTTATACCATCGGTTTTCCCGGGCCGGTCAGCGTCAATCTGACGACCAAAGGCACGGGCATCATCGACGACCATGAGATCCGCAAACGCCTGCTCAAACATTTTGATTTTCGTCTGGGGGCCATTATCAGGGATTTGGCGTTGCGCGAACTGACGCGGAAACATGACGGCGTTTTTTATCAGAAATTGCCTGTTAATGGACATTTTGGCTCAGAGGGTTCGCTTTTACCTTGGGAAAAGACAGACAAGGCCGAGTTACTGGCTGAATAAGAAAATGAGCGGGATTGGGCAAAAGACCTGCTGGAACACATTGATGAACCTTATCCGGAGATAGACTGATGCTCCATCTTACGCACGATCATGACGCTATGCATAAGCACGGCGGCCATGCGCATGGTGTGGGCCGCCATAACCACGGCCATCCAAACGATTATGGCAAGGCGTTCATCCTTGCCATCTTGCTGAACTCGATCTTTGTTGTGGCCGAGTTCGCTTATGGCTTCATCGCCAACTCGACCGCTCTAATGGCCGATGCCGGACACAATTTATCCGACGTGCTGGGCCTGTTGCTGGCTTGGGGGGCGGTACTACTGTCGAAGAAAGCGCCGAATGCCCGCTACACCTATGGCCTGCGCAGCAGTTCAATTCTGGCGGCGCTGACGAATGCCATGCTCCTGCTGATGGCCTGCGGAGGCATTGCCTTGGAGGCCATCCAGCGCTTCTCGACACCGCCTGCGGTGGCCGAATTGATCGTGGCGCAGGTAGCGGGCGCTGGCATCGTCATCAATGGTCTGTCTGCATGGTTGTTCGTCAAAGGCAGCAAGGGTGATCTGAACATTCGCGGTGCCTATCTGCACATGGCCGCCGATGCCGCCGTCTCGCTCGGCGTAGTATTAGCCGGGATCGCGATGTTATTCACGGGCTGGTATTGGCTCGATCCGGCCATCAGTCTGGTCATTGTCGCCGTGATTCTGGTTAGCACTTGGGGCCTGCTGCGCGAGTCGATGCAGTTGGCACTGTCTGCTGTGCCACAGCATATCGATGTAGTGAGGGTTGCGGACTATTTGCAGCAACGGCCCGGAGTAGCTGAAATTCATGACCTTCATATCTGGGGCATGAGCACCACGGACAGCGCCTTGACCGTCCACCTGATTATGCCGGAAGGCTACCCCGGCGATGCCTTTATGGATGATCTTGCGCAAACGCTCAAGACCCGTTTCTCGATTGCCCACAGTACTCTGCAGGTGGAACAAGGCACAACCGAGCATGCTTGCTGCTTATATCCCTCTGCAAATTCCAATCACGAAGTGCCCCACAACCATACTCATAAATCGCATTAAGCCAGTGGCGGCGCGTCACGAATTCGTCACGAAAATGGCCCAAGTGCGCGATGGGGCCGCCGAAGGAGGTTCCCAGGCGCAGGAAAATGAGAAAGATTGACCGCGGGCCGCGATCATGAGGGTGGATAATCGTCAGGCGTTTGCTTTCTCGCTTTGAAACCAAGGCGGCTTATAATAATCAAAATCGATAACGAAATTCGATTATAGATAAGGCTCTCCTATGGAACTGATTCTGACTGGCACTGTGGCACTGCTGACTTCCGGCCTTACACTGTTTTCCGGATTGGGCCTCGGCACCCTCCTGATGCCGGCATTCGCACTGTTTTTTCCGGTGCCGCTGGGGGAACGCTATCCGGTTTCTCTGGCGGTCTGTCCGGCAATCAGGGGCGCTGAGTTCGGCCTTTCTGATCAAGGCGGGCCTGTTGAAAGAAGCCTTCGTGGCGACCGGTGTGGTGTCTGCAGTGATCGTCAATGTCTCACGCTTGATCGTGTACGGAACCAACATCGCGGCGGGCCATCTGGCGCAATCGCAGCAACTGAGCGCACCGGTTGTGGTAGGCACACTCTGCGCCTTTATCGGCTCGTTCGTGGGCCGGCAGGTGCCGCGGAAAGTCACATTGCGGGCTGTGCAGATTATCGTTGCGCTGGCGATGTTATTGATCGGAGTCGGGCTGGCATCCGGTCTGGTTTAGTCTCTCAGGCCATTTAGTCCTGTCAATACGCCACGTCAGCAGCCCGGAGCCGATAGCATGAGGCCTAAGATGACTCCGGATATACTTCATCCGATAACTTGTTTAACCCCACTTCTGATACGTTTGACTAACGTAACGAGGAGATTGACCATGACGCAGTACACCTCACGTAGGCAATTTATGCAAAAGGCTGGCGCGCTGGCTTGTGGAGCGGCGGTATTCGCACAGCCGGCTTTGGCCTTTGCCCGAGAAGACGCCACAAAACAAACAAAGCCAGATACGGTTGAAGAAGTGTCTCCGGTGGAAGACCTGATGCGCGAACATGGCGTGCTCGACCGTATTCTGCTTATTTACGACGAAATCCTGTGGCGGCGTCTGCCGAAAGGCGCCGATTTCCCGCCCGAAGTGTTGTCAAAAAGCGCTGATCTGGTCCGCCGCTTTATTGAGGATTATCACGAGAAACTGGAAGAAGACCATGTCTTTCCGCGCTTCGAGAAAGCCGGCAAACTGACCGATCTCGTGCAGGTGCTGCGCACCCAGCATCGGGCTGGGCGCCAGTTGACCGATATCATCAAGGGAACCACGCTCCAGACCCTCAAGACGCCGGCGGAACGGGAAAAGTTAAGCAACGCTCTGCGCCTGTTCACCCGCATGTACCGGCCTCATGCCGCACGCGAAGATACGGTGCTGTTCCCGGCTTTTCGTGCTATCGTTTCCGCTCATGAATATGCCGCCTTGGGCGAGGAATTCGAGGACAAGGAGCATGCCTTGTTCGGCAAGGAGGGGTTCGAGAAGATCGTCGCCGAAGTGGGAGATCTTGAACGCATGCTCGGTCTTAATGATCTGGCCAGCTTTACGCCGAAATTAGATTAAGTGGGGTACGCCTATGACCCGTCATCCGTTGACAGCAACAAGTAAATCGATCGCCTGGACATCGGGTATCGCTTGGGTAATGGCGCTTCTTGCGCTAACGGCCCAGGCTCAGGAGGCAGAAGCGCCCTGGATGGAAAAAGCCCATCAGGTATTCAAGCCGCTCCCGCAGGATATGGCGACCGAGGAATTTCCCATCGATGCCACGCGCGTTGTGCTGGGCAGGAAGTTGTTTTTTGACCCCCGGCTGTCCCTGGACGGTACCGTGAGCTGTGCGACCTGCCACCGTCCCGCCCTTTACGGCACGGATGCCTTGGCGAAATCGGTCGGCGTCGAGCATCGCCTGAATGCCCACAATGCACCCACTGTGCTCAATGCCGCGCTCCAGTTCAGGGCCCATTGGATCGGCGACCGCGCGAACGTGGAGGAGCAGGCGATGAAATCGCTGATCGGGCATGCCAGTTTCGGCAATCCCGACTTTGCAGCGGTCATCCGCAAGATCAAGGCATTGCCCGGCTATGAGGCGGAATTCAAACAAGCCTTTCCGAACGAGCCTGAACCGGTGAAGCCCGACAATTGGGGCAAGGCGATCGGGGCTTATGAACGTACACTGGTGACGCCCTCGTCATTCGATGCCTTTCTCAAAGGCGATGCCAAGGCGCTAACACCTCAAGCTCAGAATGGCTTAAAAACCTTCATCGACATCGGTTGCGCGTCCTGCCACAACGGCGTGGGAATCGGCGGTGCTTCATTTCAGAAATTCGGCGTTGTTGCGGACTACTGGACGCAAACGGGCAGCCAACCTATTGATGAGGGTCGTTTCACTGCCAGCAAAGAACCTGCCGACAAGTACGTGTTCAAAGTGCCCAGTCTTCGTAATGTTGCCATGACGCCGCCGTATTTTCATGACGGTTCGGTCGCCACCTTGCCGCAAGCGGTACGCGTCATGGGCAAAGTGCAACTCGGCAGAGAACTGACCGATCAGGAAGTTCATGACTTGGTAGACTTCCTGAACAGCTTGACGGGCAAGCAGCCTGAAGACTTCGTCGCTGAGCCGGTATTGATGCCACAGGCATTTTCAGCGCCGCCTTGAGTCAATCGTGTGCGACCCCTGCAGATTTTTTCCGGCGTTTCACTCGGCATCGGGCATCTTGAATATCAGCACGAACTCATGATAGTTAAACTTCTTGATTTAGCCTGCGGCTCAGTAGCCTATACTCAAACGGAACAATGCCATGAGACATAACGTGAACCGCTACCTGACCTGGCGTCTTGATCAGCCTCGCCTGACCCGCAAGCCGACGGCTGATCTGTGAGAAAAAATGCTGCAGGCTGGGCTTCCCATTTACCCCTCATCGCTGAAACGGAATAATTGCAGATAATTTGAGCCCGAAGGCATCGATTGCAAGCCCGTACATATAAGTCTTTTGGAGCTGCTGTCAAAGGCTGAGCCAAGCTTGTGATTGATGTGGCGATTTATTTTGTTGAACTGCGCAAATGTTCACTCACCTTCGGAATCGGCTTTTTGTTCGTACTCAATCTGATTTATGTCTTTCACATACAGCAACTGAACTGCATATATCAGAAGGCTGGAAGCCGGCGCTAAAACATTACCCCGCGCCGCTTGATGAATCGCTAATCCGATCAAGGTCAAAAATAGAAATGAGCGGGCATCGAGCCGGCCTTTACTGTAATCCAGCAGCGCCCTGTCAAACCGATTAAATCCAGTCAAAGTCAGCGCTTTGATATACAGATTCGGAATTGTTTCATCATGATCTTCAGTTTTCTCTACTAAGTTGAAGAGGTTTTTTGTTTTGGCAAATTCGGCAATATCCTGGAAAGAGACACCGTTTTCGTGACTGATCACAATACTGGCCGTCGATGGGTTCAATTTCAATGCATTGATGCCGAGAAAATGGGAAAACAGTTCTTCAAGACGATTAAAATAATTAATATCGCCGCGTTTTTGCGGTATTTTCAGTCTGACTCGTCCAGGCAATTGATGCTTAATGAAAGCGGAAGGCTGAATTTCGTCATCGGTCATGATTCACCCTGGTCGGAGGCGGTTTCACTGGGTTCGGGAGTTTCGGGTTGGCTTACGTCATACTTTTGCTGAAGATCGGATCGGGCTTCAGCCAATATATCTTCAACTTCTTCGCTGATTTCGGCGAGGATTTCCCGCCCCTGTTCCATAAGCAATATCCCTGACTTGAGCGCCTCGCGCGCGCCAGGGCGGGCCGCTCTGACAAGGTCGGGCAACAGGGGTATTACGGCTTTGGCTAAAATTGTTGCGCCGACCCCGATGGCGATTCCAAGCGGGACGCCGTTCTTGTATAAGTCGTCTATTTTCATAGTCAGCTTGTCCTCGATACGCATACAGACAGCAGTCGGAAGAATCAGCGCCCGGGAGAATCTCAACGTTTACTGATGACGCCGCCAATATGTCCGGTTTATTGCAATTAGCCAGCAGATGCCCGTACCCTCCGTTTGAAAATGATAATTGCCAACGGAATAGCCCGGCATCAATAGATCAGCAATCTTCATAGCTCAAAGTTACACGGCCATAGAATGGCGGTGCTTATTTTAAATTCGTGTAATGCAATTTTTTGACAGTAATAGCCATGAGCAGTTTCACTTTTTATTTTGGACGGTGATGAAGCTGATCGCTGCAGGCATTCATTTCGGCGTAAATACGCTACACTGATCTTAATAACTGATGTTACGCACGGGCGATTTCATCCCGTTTGCCGCGCCGAGCACCGCTGTTTTCGGCGAGAACAGCCCGAAGGGGCGCTGCATGGATGCAGCGCGTTGCCAGAGGGTCAAGGATGGCCCTTCTGGCAACCCTCGGCGAAAGCGAGGAACACAGGAAGCAAGCGGCAACCGGGCGGCCTTTTCTTTGGTTACTTTCTTTTGGCCGCGCAAAAGAAAGTAACTCGCCTTCGGGTGCGATAAACCCGATTAAATAAAACCGTCGCGCTAGCGACACTTTATTAAATCTTAACTAACTGCATAACATCAGTTAATAAAACTTCCTGGTTACCGAATATCTTGAAATCCGGGCAAGAAACAGCCCAAACTCGACTGATTTGTCACAAACTTGCAATCATTTTTAAGCATCGGTTTTGCCCAATTAGAAAACAGCAAAGCAAAGAACCTATCTAAACAGTTGCTATGACATCACTATTTTTTGGGTACACACAATGAAAACACCAAAATCAATACAGATAGAGATTTTTGATCACCCGGATGAACTGATTACCAAAGCGAAGGAAACTGCCCAAAAATACGGTGTGCATTTCCTGGGCGATACTGATCAGGGCGTAATAAGAGGTTTTGGATTTAAAGCGGACTATCTGTTTCAGGAAAATGTTCTGACTATTACCGTTTTTCGTAAACCCGCCTTCTTACCGTGGACGACAGTAGAAGAGAAGGTAAGAGCTTTAGTGAATATGGACCCAGGATAAATTATTGTCTCGCTTCATGCTGATCGGGGCTTTTGTAACCCAAGTATGAAATAGCCGATGAGGATTATAAAACATCGCGATATAATTCAGAATAGCCTGTTGCGCTTCTTATTAACCCACACGCGCTTCTATACTATTAGATTGCTTGAATAAAACAGGAACTCATCCATGACAGAATTAGTTTGGGTCGGCACGGCTTATCTGGTCGGCCTGATCGCAAGCCGTTTATCTTTTCCGCCGCTGGTCGGCTATTTGGCCGCCGGCTATATGCTGCACGCCCTGGGCGTAGAGTCTGCACAAACCTTGACTCATCTGGCTGAAATCGGCATCGAGTTATTATTGTTCACGGTAGGCTTGAAGCTTAAATTGAGCTCCCTGCTGCGACGGGAAGTGGTCAGCGTCGGCGGCCTGCATTTGGCCGTGGTCACCGGCTTTTCCGGGCTGGTTTTTCTGGTACTGGGCGAGCATACAATTGGCGGACTGGTTTTGGGGGCGAGTCTGGCTTTCTCCAGTACCGTGCTCGCGATCAAGGTCCTGGACGACAATGGCGAGCTCTCGTCCCTGCATGGCCGGGATGTGCTCAGTATCCTGATTCTGCAGGATATCGTCGCGATCGCGCTGTTGGCCTTGGCCGACGGCAGACAGCCCTCGTATTGGGCCTTGGCCTTATTGCTGTTGCCTTTGCTGCGCCCGCTGGCGCATCGTTTGCTCACAGCCAGCCGTACCGATGAGCTGAGGCTGCTGATGGGCGTCTCTCTGGCGCTCGCCGGCGGGGTCACCTCTGAAAGCGTCGGCATTTCACCGGATATCGGCGCCTTGCTGACGGGCGTGATGCTGGCGACTCACCCGCAAATCGATGATCTTTCCGATAAGCTCTGGAGTCTCAAGGAAGTTTTTCTGGTGGCCTTTTTTCTGCAAATCGGCCTGGCCGACTTGCCCAATCGCGATCAAATCATTCAGGCGCTCGGCTTGCTGGGACTTTTGCCGCTGCAGGGACTGTTGTTCTTTGCGCTGTTTTTGCTGGCCGGATTACGTGCGCGCACCGCCTTTATCTCGTCGCTGGCCTTGATGACCTACAGCGAATTCGCCCTGATCACGACCGGCTCGGTTGTGCATGCGGGACTGCTGTCGCCGGATTGGAACGCCACCATTGCCCTGGCAGTCGCCGGATCGCTTGCCATTGCAGCGCCATTGAACCGGTATTCTCATCGTTTGTTTTCCTGGCTTGAGCCTGTGCTGATTCGCTTCGAGAAAAAATCCGGGCATCCGGACCGGCTGCCCGAGTCCATCGGACTGGCGGAATGGCTGGTCGTGGGCATGGGGCGTACCGGACTTTCCGCCTATCTGTCTTTGTCTCAGCGCGACAAGCGGGTCGTCGGCCTGGATGCCGACCCGACCGTTTTGGAAAGCCTGCTGGCCAAGGGCAAACGCGTGATTTACGGGGACTCCGAAGACCCCGAGCTATGGTCGGGACTGCCGTTGGACAGAGTGAAAGGCGTCATTCTGACCCTGCCTGAATTCGATGCCCGATGCTCGGCTGTGCGCCAGCTCCGAAAAAACGGCTATACCGGGCAGATCGGCACGATTGGGTATCTCCCCGAAGAGGAACAGCAATTGAAGCAGCTCGGCGCCGATTTTATCATTCATCCGCTGATTGAGGCCGGGAATCAGCTGGCCCGGCAAATAGTGGGCAACCAGCCCGAAGCCAATAACGTCGAGGACTGGCAGATGCTCAAGAGCGCGCGCACACCCATGGCCGGCATTGACATGATAGCCCTCGCTCATGGTGAGGAAGAAGCCCTGCTGCAGGAGCGGGAAGCGGCGGAAAAAGTCGTTATTCATCGAGAATGAGCTAACCAAGGGCATGAGAGGAAGGCTTGCAGCAAAATAAAACAGCGATGCGGTGTAGGTGTGAGTTTATTCGCACTGCATAGGTCGGCATACGGGCGCTTATCCCGGGTCAAATACCCAAGGGCACAAGTAATTCGATCCTACAACTGCGTAACATCAGTCAAAGAATATCGCACGGAAGCAATCGAAACGTGCCGGGCAATTTGTCGCCAAAATGGGTTTAAGCTTATTTAATTTTGAGCCCAAGCTAAAATCTACCTCGTCAATATAACAGTATCATCTTATCCCCAGCCTGTATCCAACAGGCTGGGGATAAGATGTTTAAGATTTACTCGGATTTAGCTTTCTGACACTGTTTTTTCAGCAGAATGTTTATACTCGTGCGTTTTGAAATCCTTGCGGGCCGCTTTCGCCCCTTCATGAAAACCTTTGATCGCTAAGCCATCGGCAGGCAGCATTTTTACAACCATCAAAGTGCTAAATACCGCTCCATAGGATAGTCCATAGCAGACGCCATAAACGGTGCTATCCAATATCCTGGAAGGTGATGAAGCAATTGTACTTACTGCTTGTTTAGCGGCTGCCGCGCCTTTTTTAACGCCAGCCAATGCCATACTGGCTTCTTTAACAGCGCCAGTTTCCGATGCATTATCAACTGTCGCTTTTTCAGTGGCTTTGTGAGAGGTCTTTTCAGCCATTGTTGTCTCCTAAATATAAAACTAAAAATGTCTGAGTTGTTTCAATGTGCAAACTTACTCTTTCAATGTATAGAGTTCGTTCTGTTAGAAACATCCTATTAAGATTAAGAATAAAATTGGCTAGTTCATAAAACTGTCATTTTACAATCAATTTTTTTTAATATATTTGAGTTATAAAGATCGTGTAAGCCTGTCTAATCCGCCAATCATAGGCCTCCCTCAAGAGGGATGGTCGGTAAAAACTCGAAGGTAATCAGAAATGGACAATGACACTCTCATCGATCAAGCACGGCGTCTTTATGCTGTATTACATGTCGAGCAATATGCGCAATCCATCGAAAACAAAGCCCGATTTGATCGTCTTGATTATCTGGTAAGGTGGGCGTATTGCCGTTATCAGCGTCGGTTAAATCGCTGTGTGTTATGTTATCGGCATCGGGTAAGAGACTGCCCTCGGGAATTTTGGGAAAGCAAACGCCGAGATTGCCCGGGTTGCCTTAATCGTTCGGTTAACCCCGAGGCTTAGTTGTCGGCTTCTGCTTGATTCTATCGACGCGTCATACCTATAGAGACTTGATTCTCGTTGACTTTGGTCCGGCGTACTTTCGGGGCGTAAATCTACGCTGTCATCGTTCCTTATTGCTCCTGTCCCTTGAAGTTTTAATATATTCTCCGCTAGCTATGGCGTTAGCAGTCCAAACGGAGTTAAAACTTCATATTACCGAATCTATAGCTATTTTTCTTGCCAGGCCGGAATAAAATCTGGCAAAAATGATCTACATCGCAAAAGTGTGTGTTAACTTCATAAAGAGAGGTTTTTGAGGAATAGATGGATTTCGGAATCCGTTTTTCTGTTTTTGCAAAAACCGTCTGCTTTCCTTATCCCAAATTCAGGTTATATCAATATCGTTTGGCCCGCCAAGCCTCGGCCAAACAGATGCAAACAATGAAGGTAAGGAGGTAACTGATGTGGTTGAAATGGTTGCCCTGGCGCTATTTGATCAGCCGTGCGGCTCGCTCCCGCGGTTTTCTCGACCCGATGAGCGTGTGGGCGCGCCTGCACGGCTTCGCCCAGCCTTCAGAGGTGGGCGAACCCATCGAACTGCTGCGGGCCGGGGTCGTGTTCCACGCCCGCGGCCTTATCAACAGCCGGGTGATCCAGCACAATCTGGACTGGGTGTGGCCTTACTGGATCGAACGCCAGTTCGATCCCCATGACGACGCCTTCGTGCCGCGGGCGTTTTCCATTACCCATATCAATCTCACGCACCGGAACTGGACCGCTGTCGGCCGGCCCGATTGCCCGGAACTGCCTATCGTCGATCCGCGCGGTCTGCTTACGCCCCTGCTTGACGGCTGGTCGCTGGAAGGCTGGATCGAGACCGACGACGGGCGCTGGCTGTTGCCTTCACGCACCGATGACAGCGCCAGCCAGGAAAAGCTTGGCGCCGAGGATGCAGGCGTGACCGAGCAGCGACTCGACTTGAGCGACGGCGTCTCCGTGGTCACGACCAGCCGCGCAACAAGGCTGGAGCTGATCAGCAATGCTGCGGTCACACAGGGTTCCGCTCAGCCGGTCTGCGAATTATCGCTGACCGCACAGTCAGACAGCGGCGGCTGGCTGGTGCTGGCCCTGCGCCCGTACAATCCCGAGGGGATCAGCTTTATCCATAAAGTCAATCTGTCGCCCGAGCGCACCGTATGGAGCATCGAGGGGCAGAACGCTGTCGAGTTCGACGCCCCGGCTGAACGGCATCATGTTTCCGACTACCGAGCAGGCGATGTGCATATCCATCTGCAAGACATCGAGGATCAGCAGCAGGGTTCGTGCAAAGTAGGCATGGCCACGGCGGCGGCTCTGTTCAGGCTGGAGGCCGGCCAGTCGCGCACTGTCCGAGCCAGTGTGCCGCTGAAGAGCGCCCAGAAAACCGCAAGCTCAGCTGACGACACTTGGGAAAAAAGCTTGCACGGTCATTGCCGGCTGCATATTCCCGATGCGCATTTTCAGTTCCTTTACGATGCGGCGTTGCGCACGCTGATCCTGCACTCGATCGATGACGTTTATCCCGGTCCGTATACCTACAAGCGCTTCTGGTTCCGAGATGCCGCTTTCATTATTCACGGGCTGTTGTGTGCCGGCCTGACCGAGCATGCCGAGCGCGCGCTGGACCGCTTTCCGCTCCGCCAGACCGTGCTGGGCTATTTTCGTTCCCAGGAAGGGGAATGGGATTCCAACGGCGAGGCGCTGTGGATCATGCGCCGTTTCTGTGAATTCACGGGCCGCGCGCCCAAACCGGAATGGAGCAAGTCCATCATGGAAGGCGCCCGCTGGATCGTGCATAAGCGCTTGTCCGAGAATCTGGATGCTCCGCACGCGGGCCTGATGCCGGCAGGCTTTTCCGCCGAGCATCTGGGCCCCAACGACTACTACTATTGGGACGATTTCTGGAGCATCGCCGGCTTGCGTTCGGCGGCGGTACTGTGCGGCTTGATGGGCGAAGCGTCCTGGCGCGCGACGTTTCTGAGCGAAGCGGAGCGATTCCAAGAGGCGGTCGACCGCAGCCTTGCCGAGGTGGCCGGACGATTGGGGCAGGCGGCCATACCGGCCTCGCCCTACCGCCGGCTGGATGCGGGGGCCATCGGTTCGATTGCCGTGGGCTACCCGACGCAACTTTGCGCGCCGGACGATGTGCGCCTGCTCGATACGGTCGAATTCCTGCTGGCTAATTGCCTGGTTAGGGGCGGATTCTTTCAGGACATGATCCATTCCGGCATCAATGCTTACCTGACTCTGCATCTGGCCCAGATACTGCTGCGCAACGACGATCCTCGATACCTGGCGCTGATGGACTCAGTTGCAAAATTAGCTTCGCCCACCGGCCAGTGGCCGGAGGCCATCCATCCGCGCACGGGCGGCGGCTGCATGGGCGATGGCCAGCATGTCTGGGCGGCGGCGGAGTGGGTGCTGATGCTGCGCCATTGCTTCGTGCGCGAGGAGGGCGAAACGCTGATCCTGTGCCAGGGCGTGCCGGAACGATGGCTTGCCGGAACCGCGCCGGTGACGTTCGGCTCTGCGCCGACAGCATTCGGCCCGGTTTCAATCAGCGTCGAACGCAGTGCAGATACCGGGCGGGTAAGCGTCGCCTGGCAAGCCGCCTGGCATGAAGCGGCGCCAACCATTCAGGTGCGCATGCCCGGATTCCTTCCATATACTGCCGAACCGGGCGCAGTGTCCGTCGAACTGGAAAACGCGAGCGCATGAACATCGTCATGCTGACCAATACCTACACGCCGCATGTAGGCGGGGTAGCTCGCTCGGTAGAGGCTTTCACCGCCGAGTACCGGCGTTGCGGCCATCGCGTGCTGGTGGTGGCGCCAGCGTTCGACGGCATGCCGCAGAACGAGACGGATGTCGTTCGCGTGCCGGCCATCCAAAATTTCAACGGCAGCGATTTTTCCGTCGCGCTGCCGGTTCCGGGTTTGCTTACCGAGGCCCTGGACGCCTTCCAGCCAGATCTTGTGCATGCCCACCATTCATTCCTGCTGGGCATGACGGCGCTGCGCGTGGCGCGCTACCGGAAACTGCCGTTGGTCTTCACCCATCACACATTGTACGAACAGTATACCCATTACGTACCCGGCAACTCGCCGGCTTTGCGGCGTTTTATCATCGAGCTGGCCACCCGCTATGCAAACCTGTGCGATCAGGTGTTCAGTCCGAGCGAAAGCATCGCCGAACTGTTGCGCGAGCGCGGCGTCGAGACGCCCATCGCTGTGGTGCCCACCGGTGTCGACGTGGAGCACTTTGCGCAGGGAGATGGGATTGGCTGCCGCAAAAATCTGGGCATCCCCGAAAATGCCTTTGTGGTCGGTCATGTGGGGCGGCTGGCGCCGGAGAAGAATCTGGTGTTTCTGGCCGAGGCGGTAGCGGCCTTTCTGAAGCTGGAGCCTCGCGCCCGTTTCCTGCTGGTTGGCACCGGCCCATCGGAAGCGGATGTGCGGGCGATTTTCGAGCGCGAAGGCTTGAGCGCTCGCCTGTATGTGGTAGGCATCCTGGAATCCCGGCAATTGGCAGATGCCTACCACGCCATGGATGTGTTCGCTTTCTCTTCCAAGAGCGAAACCCAGGGCATGGTACTGGCCGAGGCTATGGCCGCGGGCGTGCCGGTGGTGGGGCTGGATGCGCCCGGCGTGCGGGAAATAGTCAAGGACCGGCGCAACGGGCTACTGCTGCACGAGGAGAGTGCCTCGGCTTTCGTCTCTGCGTTGCAATGGGTAGCCGGTCTGGTCTGGACTGAAAGACAAGCGCTCAAGCAACGCGCCCTTGATACGGCTGAGGAATTTTCCATGCCGCGCTCGACGGCTACGGCACTGGCCTGCTACGAGACATTACGTGCGAGGGTATTGGCCGATCATACTGCAGAAGACGAGCAATGGGAGCAGGTGGTGCATCTTGTCGAGGCCGAATGGAACATTCTCAAAGGTTTGACAGGCGCCGCCGTGGCCGCACTCGGCAGCCCGGAAGCGCAGGGCCGGGGGGCTGTATGATTTGTTGTTTCGAGGAGCGTTTGCAGCATGCATCATGCCTGTCTCGGGAAAGCCGGCCAGCTCGGTGTTCGCTTCACTGCCTGTGTCTCAGTTATTGGACCAGCAGATAGCAGCGCATACTGACCGGATATGCAAATCAGGTATTAAAGTCTTATTTTTTCTTATAAAAATTAGCGGTGTAGCAAGACATAAGCGCGCCCCTGACCATTGCCGCATCATTTTGTTTATATAGCTTGCTGTCCTTATCGCTCATAGTCGACATAAGCTTTTTGGTTTCATCGGAAATGTCCCTGTTGCTGAAAACCGAATCGGCTACGCAATCACAGTAGGATTGGGCCTGTTCTTCAGAACGTGAGGAGCTCTCCTGTTTTACGCAACTATTGATAAAAGCGGACTTAACTTTATATTCATCGCCTTTTTCTCCACTGCATGCCGATAAGCCGATGCATAAAGACAAAGACGCTGTGATTACTAAAATTTTCTTATTCATTTCATTCCTTATTATTGATTGTCGTTATGGAATAGTTAAGTTCGCCTGTTAATGCAGTGGGCGAGGGTTGATCGTATAAAAATACTATCAGCAAGAATAGAAAAATTCTAACGTAATCCGATGCGAAGACAAATCCATTTCTTGTTGCTTTAATAATCCTTTGAAACCGATCATTGCGATCCGTTTGACGGAGAAATGCCTTGCTTGAATCAGGCGCCTTTCGGCTAACGCGACAGAATGGAAAGGGACAGTACGAGTACACCTGGCGGGGCGGGCATATTCATGCAGGTCTGTTCTCATTCATCCATTGAATGGTATCGCGCAGCGATTCCTGCAACGGGCGGGGCTTCCAGCCGAGTTCATTGTGCGCGCGACTGGCATCATACCAGGCATAGCGCCCCCATAGGTCAAGCAGGCTGGGAGCTACTTTGACCGGTTTGCCCCTGAGTCTGCTCCAAAGCGCCAATCCTGACACAATGGGGCGAATCATCCAGGCACGTAGGGAGAACAGCCAGGCAGGCGGTTTGATCCCGACCGTTTCTGCGACTTTTCCCACGAGCTGGTCAGGCATCATGTTTTCTCCGCTGAGAATGTAGCGCTGGCCGGAGGTGCCGCGCTCAGCGGCGCGCAGCACGCCATCGGCGTAATCGCGCACGTCGAGAATGCCGAAACCGATCGGCGCGGTAATACGGAATCCGGGTTTAGCCATTTTCATTATCAGTTTGTTTGCCGGTGCTCCGACCCAGTCTTCGGGACCTAATGTAAAGGCAGGATTAACCACGACAACCTTGGGCATGCCCTCGGGGAAGCGAGCCAGCGCCTCCTGCTCGGCCTGACGTCGGGACAGGGCATAGGGCAGAGCGATGGCGTAACGATCCCAATCGGCTCCCTCATCGAGCGGAAGCGGATTGTGGTTCAGGCCTACGGTAAGCACGCTGCTGCTCACTACGATATTCGCTACACCGGCACGTGCGGCGGCATCCAGCAGATTGCGCATGCCGACTACATTTTTCTCGTACAAAGTCCGTTCTGCCTGCTCGCCGCCGCCCAACGCAATCGCAAATTCCAGATGCAAGGCCGTATCGATGCCTGCACAGGCGGCCTGCAGTGAAACCATGTCATGCGTGTTGCCTTCAACCACTTCAATGTCGAGCTTTTTCAGGGCCTTCAGGACCGGCAAATCCGGATCAATGTCGGCAGGCAGTAATATGCGGGGCCGTTCCTTGCGGATATTAAGCAGCTTAACAACGTGATACCCAAGGAAGCCAGTCGCTCCGGTAACAAGTATATTCATGTCAAAATTCCCTGTGAGCGTTTAATTGTCAAAGGACTGAATAACAATAAATACAAGCGCTTCATCGTTAACTAAAACCCACGCGTAAACTGACGGCATAAAGGTTTCGATCGTCCATCTGCAGATGGCCAAGCCGTTCCAGGTTGCCTAAGCGCAGCATGGCCCGCAGCGTTTCCTGCAGGGTAATTTCCGAAGCGTAGCGGCCGAGGCATTTGTGCCGCCCAAAGCCGTGCTGGAGATAAAGGGCGCTCTGCGGCGCTTCGTCGCCCCGCGTCCGATCTTTGTGGTAAGCGACCGGACGCTCGTCCCGGGTGATATCGAAAGCCAGGGGATCGGGCACGGCTTCCGGGTCCCGCATCGCCGCCGCGTGAGAGATGAAAACCATAGTTCCCTTGCGGATGGGTATGCCGTCAAGTTCCGTATTGTCTTTGATGCAGCGCCTGATCAGCACTTCCCCTTGCGGTTCAAGGCGCAATCCTTCCAGGGCGTACTTGCGCAGGATGCCGAGGCTTTCAGTTTCACGCGGGTCGCCCGCCGGTACTTGAGCCATTTCCAGCGCCCGCTGATAGGTGGAGCCATTTAAGACCGGATACTTGCCATCCTTCAGGGACAGGATCGCGTCGATGACCCTCGCGCTGGCTTCCTCCGGATTGACAACGCCGCCGACGACCGTGCCGAAGACATTGGCGCGGATCTGCGAGTCGGACAACCGTCTGCCTAATTCGCCGGAGGGCAGGAGAGATCCAAGCGCGGCCTGCAATTCCTGCTCCAGCGCCGTATCCTGACCATTGGCCAGATTCAACTGCAATCGCAAAAGACGGGTTAGCATGGTGTCGGGAACCATCTCGCCCCGCTGAAGCTGCCCCTTGTAGAATTTGAGCAGTTCGTGGGTATAGGCGGTCAGGTATTCGGTGGCTTGCAGGCCTTGCCGGCGAAACTGGGCGAATAACGGGTCTGCCGGGTTGAAGTTATTGAAGATATTGCGGAAGGCGTCTTTCACCCAGTTGAACAGATTGTCGCCTGTCGGTACGATGCCTTCCTGAATCTGCTGAAAGGTGAAGGCTTGCCGCAGTTCATCATCCAGGGGAAACGTGTCTCCGCCTCGCAGGCCGGGCAGGCAGGAAGGCTCGCCGGCGGAATAATAATGGACGCCCAGATAATCGCTGACGATGCGCAAGGGGACGAAGCGCGCAAGGGTCGGTACAATGTCGATTTCGCCTCGGCCTTCTTCCTTCGCCCGCTGCGTCCAGTATTCCGCCTCCTGCCTTGCCAGCGCGGTCAGGATTTTTTCATCCTGGCGGGAGACGACCCGTCTCAACAGAACGTCGTCCGGGAGATACCATTCATCTTTGTCCGTGCCCAGCATGAAGGGAGGCGAAAGTTCGGGATTTCTGGCGTTATCGTCATTGGCCTTGACCATCTCCAAGACATAGGGATCCACAGTAAATAAATCCGTGCGTTCCAGGCATTTGATCACGTGAGCATGGCGTACCACTACGGCCGGACCGACAGCCGGCTTGAAAAACGGCATCGCGTCCTTTGGCTGGTTCAGCAATTCCTGCAGCATGTCATAAGGCTGGGTTCTCAAGCCAGCGGCAATGATACCGGCGACTGCGGCGCCGCGCGCCTGGAGTGCGGCTTCATAGGCTTTTTTGTCCGCTTCATAAGCGGCACGGTCAGCGTCGTAGCGGGGATCATCCGGATCAGGCATGGGAACTAGAGGGGTTTTTTGTTCCGCTGCGGCAATTTTTCCCAAAAAACCTGCGGTCGGGATATTTTCCGGCTTATCGCCGGTTTGTGCAGGTGTTTTCCCCATTTCAGCAGAGCTTATTCCCGTGCATATCCGTTTTGCCAGTGTAATGATCGTGTTGAAAAACGCAGCGGGGCTGTTTATGAGCGTGTGCCAATTCCAAAGAGCCATAGTGTTCTCCTTGCCAGCGCCTAGAGTGTTTTCATATATTCGATGACCGCCCGTACCTGGTCATCGGTCCATTGGCTGCCGAAGGTATGCCCCTGATTCGAGTTGCCACGCAGGCTGGCGTCATGTTCGGCATAATGTACGGCGTCGCCCTCGCCGTATTCATCCGGCTTCGGAGTTTTATTCCATACAAAGCCGACACGGGCTTCATCATATTTTATATTGCCCCGGATGAATGTTGCCGGCCGTTCTGCCGGGCGCATAAGGTGCCAGAGGGTCGGCACGGAGCCGTTGTGCAGGTAGGGTGCCTGGGCCCAGATGCCATGCAGCACATTGGCCTTATAACCGGCCTTGTCGCCGCGAGGCGTGACGAAGTACGCCTCATCATCCGCTTCCCGGCTGCCCTGTTTAGGTCGGCACCAGTCACTGCCCCCCTGTTCCACATAACGTTCACAAGCTTCCCGGGTGAGCTCCAGCAATCCGAGACGGGCAGTGGGAGAGATCTGTGCCGCACGATTCATATCGGTTGTGACGTTATAGATTTTGGGATTGTCGGCGAAATGGCAAGCGCTCGCGCATTCTTTCTCAAACAGGGGTTTGCCTTGATCCGCCAGCTTGAGATTTACATTGAAGGGGTAGGGCGAAGGGGGCAAATCGTTAATGAGAGGATTCATGGCTTCATGAATACGAATATCGACTTTGGATGGATCGCCGACGGAGGAGACTCCGGAAGCTATAACCCGAGCTTCCTCTGCCTGGTTTCCATCCCAATTCGCATAAGCGTTGTCATGCAGATTCCAAAGCGCTTTGATGTCGGAGGGAGCGGGATCGTGAGGCATCCATTGCGGCGCGGTTTCAAACAGTCTCTGGCCGGCCGCCTGGTATTTGGCGCTGCCCTCGAGATTCTCCAATCCTTCAAAGAACGGATGATTGCCGGGCAAGCGTTCAAAGAAGCTTTCCCGCTTGGCATGCAGCGCCACCAATCCCGTCGCGAGGCCAAAGGCATCCATGCGTCCGGGACGCGGGCCGAAAATGCCTGGCGATTGCTGGCCGTTTTTCTCTGTATAAGATAATTTGGAGGCAAGCGTAATATACATGAGTTCGGTTTTGGCGGAAGATTGCGCCAACGTCCCAAGCGCTCTGTTGAAGTTCTTGAGAACGCGGCCCACCTGCACCTTGGCCTTCTCTATGTTGGCATGACGCGCTTCGTCCGTCCGTCCGCCGTAAAACCAGGCGGGATCCGCCGCTATCTTATTCTTTAGAAAATCGGCAATTTTGACAGCCTCTGCGGGGTTGACCTGTACTTGCGCCGGCGTGGTGGAGTTATCGATTTTCAGGATCGCTTTTCCTGTCTTGTAGACTAAGCCGGCATAAGCTTGCGCTTCAATTTCGGTATTGGGCGCCCCGACGTAATGCCGAACCCGGCCTTTTACATAGACCCGTCCGGTATGGCAGGCGGCGCAGGAGAAAAATACATTGTCGGTTCTTTCCTCCTCGGGCAGGTTTGGATCCTGGGCGGTAACCAGTCCATAGGGTAAAGGATGGCGCTGCTCGGCCGGCAAGAGTTTTCCCGTGGCTGGATCATAGTCGTCCGGATGCGGCCCGAAGCCGAGGTTTCCGAGCGAACCTTCGCCGTGCCAGATTTCCGGATACAGCTCAATGAGGGCTCGCAATAATACGTAAGGGGTTCCGTTCAACCCCAAAGGGCTGTCAGTAAACCAGGCATACCCCAGGCGATTGCTGTACCAGGGGGCGCGGGTGGCGTCGTCGGTGGATATGGATCTGATTGTTGTATCGTTTAAGTAGGACGCCTGTTGTTGTTCACGCAGTTTTTTCTCTTGCGCCCAGTTGTGTTTTTTCTTCGCTTCGGGTGCTTCGCGCGAATAATCGGTTTCTGTACAGGCGCTTAAAGCGGTCAGTGTAATCGCTAGTGTGCCCGCGCTGAATAAATTGAAATACGACCTCATCACTCCTCCTGCTATGTAAATACTCTACAAATACGCCAGTCCTTCGCAATGCGGTGATGATGGTAAGCGCCGCCCGACGGGGTCTTATATTGTATTAATGGAGAAAATACCCAGTTATGCGGATATGATTTTCCAGTTTTTCAATGACAATGTCATTCTCGGCAAAAGTGAAGCCCATTGTCGCAACATACAATTTAAAGCGTATAGTTAAGACGTTTTATGACTGATTTATTGTTTTTATTGCCACCTTCACTCCGGTGCTTTGCCGGAACAGTAAAGTAGTGGAGCCACATAGAATTGGCGTAGGTTATTTTTTACAATTGATGTGGCGCATTGTCAACACTTTTACATCATCAGCCAGCCTGAAGACCTGGCATATCTGCTTGATTAACAGAGTCGCCGGGCATGTCAGGTTTAGATCCCGGCTCTTTGGAGGGAGACGTTTCGTTTAGGATACGGCGAGAAATAACTTCCCTGAATTTTGACGAGTCGCCATAGGTGAATGAATTCGCCCCTACATAAGAACTGATTTTATCAATAAATCGGAAAGTTATTTTTTAACCAGATCCTTAGTATGCGCCAGGGCTTGCGCATCAAACCATGTTGAGCGATTGGTGAAGTGAATCGTTTTTATGCGGGCTTTTCAGGATGATAACTTTCCCTGGCTGGGCGCCCATGACGCCGGGATAAAAGGCATCTCCTTATTTTTCTGATGAAGGGTCAACGGCGGCCCGCGCCGCCAGAAGCCGCCGGCGCTGTTCTAATCAGCGGTATCAGCAATAAGGCCAGGAAGAAGATTAAGGCCAGGATATTGAACAGGGTATTGATGGTAAGCACTTCCGCTTCGCGTCTCACCAGACCGTAAACCTGCTTCAGCGCGGCGAGATCACTGTCGGGCAGTGACGCATAGCTGAATCGTTCCTGCAAACTGCCCAACAGGGCCTGAGCTGTTGCCGAACCGGGCTTCACCGCTTCGCGCAATATGGCGTAATGTTCCTTGTTCAGCCGGATCATGAGGGTGTTGGCGAGTGCCAGGCCGATGGCTCCGCCCAGATTTCGCATGAGATTGTACAGCCCGCTGGCGTTTTTTACTTCTTCCGGCGGTAGCGTGCCGAAAGTCAGGTAATTGATGGGCAGGAAGCAGAACATCAGGCAGAAGCCCCGGAGCGCCTGCGGCCAGAAGAATTCCCAGTATCCGGCTTCATGGGTCAGGTTGCTGTTTATCAGGGTGCCGAGGCCGAAACCGAACAGCCCAAGGGCCAACGTCAGGCGCGGGCCAAGCTTTTTGGCAACCCGGCCGGCGATAAAGGCGGAGGCGAACTGAAACAGTCCGGTGACCATGATGTACTGGCCGACCTGCAGGCTGTTCAGCCCTTTGACCGTGGTCAGATAGGTCGGCATCAGGAAAATGATGGAGTAGAGCCCGATGCCGAGAATGAAGCTGAACAGGCAGCCGATGGCGAAATTGCGGTTGCGGAACGCCCACAGGTCCACGATCGGGTGTTCGATGGTCAGCTCCCGGTAGAACATGGCGATGCCGGAGACGGCCGCGACCAGGGTGAAGAACACGATTTCGCGGCTGTCGAACCATTCCTCGCGCACGCCTTCTTCCAGCACGAATTCCGTGCTGCCGAGGAATACAACGATATACAGGATGCCGCGGAAGTCGATCCGCTTCAGCAGCGCCCAGTCCGGCTCGTCCACGCGCAGAAACATCCCGGTAGCCATGGATACCAGTATTCCCGGCACCAGGTTGATCAGGAACATCGTGTTCCAGGACGCCACTTCGGTGAGATAGCCGCCCAGCACCGGGCCCGCGGTGGGCGCGACCGTCACCACCATGGCGACGACGATTGTCATCGTGGGCTGAAGGCGGCGCGGAAACAAGGTGTAGGTGACGGCGAACACCGACGGGATCATCGCGCCTCCGAAAAATCCTTGAAGCGCGCGGAACACTATCATGGACGGCAGGTTCCAGGCGAACGCGCACAAGAGGCTCATCACGGTGAAGCCGCCGCTGGACAGGGCGAATAGGTAGCGCATGGACAGCGCCCGCCCGAGCCAGCCGGACAATGGAATGATGACCACTTCCGCCACCAGATAGGCTGTCTGCACCCAGGTAATCTCATCCTGAGTCGCCGACAGCGCAGCCTGGATCTGTTCCAGGGAACTGGCGACAATCTGGATATCCAGGACCGCCAGGAACATCCCCAGGACCATGGCAAAAAAGCCTATCCATTGCTGGGGACTGACCGTCTTCTCGTCGACGTTGACCGGGGTCGCGACGATCTCAGGCAGTTTTTCGCCGGCGCTCGTCGACTGGGGCGGGGAGGGTTTTACTACCGCTGCCATGATCGCTTACCCGACCCTGACTTTGACCACCGTGGACAGACCCGGCCTCAGGCGGCCCAGATCGGTGCCGGGTTTGAAGCGGATCTTGACCGGCACGCGCCGCACGATCTTGGTGAAATTGCCGGTGGCATTTTCCGGCGGCAACAGGCTGAATTCGGAGCCGGAAGCGGGCGCGAAGCTGTCCACCATGCCTTCGAACCGGCTGTCGGGATAAGCGTCGATCAGTATGTCCACCGGCTGGCCCGGCTGCATGCGCCCGATCTGCGTTTCCTTGAAATTGGCTTCCACGAACAGGCCGTCGGTCGGAATCAGGTACGCCAGCACGCTGCCGGGCTTGACCAGTTGCCCGACCTGCACGCTGCGATTGCCGATGACGCCGGCGATGGGGGCGACTATGCGCGTGTTCGCCAGGTCGATGCGGGCCAGTTCGAGCGCGGATTGGGCTGCTTTCAGTTTGGCCCGGGTTTCGTCGATGCGCGCTTCCAATGAGGCCAGTTCGCTCTCCGCTTCCAGTCGTGCCGAGAGAGTTTTCTCCCGTTGAGCCGCCGCCTGCTTGAGGGCGGATTCGGCGGCATCGCGGGTTTGGGCTGAAACCGCTCCCTCCGCCGCCAGGTTGCCGAAGCGTTTCGTATCTTTCGCGGCGCGCTCCAGATCGGCTTCCGCGGCGGCGATATTGGCTTCCTGCTGGCGGATTTTGGCGCTCTGCGTGCGTTTCTCGGTTTCCAGCGTATGGATGTGCGCCGTTTCTATCAGCACTTGCGCTTCCGCCTGAGCGACTTTGGCCTGGAAATCATGATCGTCGATCACAACGAGCAGATCGCCCGGCATCACTTTCTGATTGTCCTCGAACAGGACTTCCTTGACGTAGCCCGTCTCCTTGGGGCTGACCAGGCTCAGGTGCGATTTGAGGTAGGTGTTGTCGGTTGTCTCGAAGGGATGGATCGCTTTGAGCCAGTACATTGTGCCGCCCGCGATAGCGGACACAATTATCAGGAGGATCAGGAGGGTTCTTGGAAAAAGGGAAAAGCGCATGTTCTTTCAGTGCCTTATCAAACGGTGTGTGTAGTTCAAAAAACAGCAATAGGCCAGTCCCGGCAAGCGGATGCCTGGCCGACAGTAGTTATCCGCCGATTAAGCGGATAAAGCCTCCTGAACCGGTGCCGGACATTCTGCCGAGGTCGTATTTTTTAATCCCATTTTTTGCACTGTTTTTTCCTGCGTTTTGAAAGATGTATAAGTTGTTTTAAGCGCACTTAGAGAAATCCAAAGTCCCCAAATAACTCCCGGAGGAGAGACTCTGACTGTAATGATGGCAACAACCCGATAAGCTGCGCACCAGTCAGATAACATAGATATCTTGCAAGTACCGTGCCATTCGATGAAAACATTCCGGGGCTGACAAACCCGATCCGGTTGATTTCCGGCTTTGAGAATATTTGGGTAAAAACGGAAACGATTCTGTATTCAACCAGCCAACACATAGAAATATGCAGAGGGTTAAGGGATGCAAGCGGCGAGTATTGATACCTTATATGAAAGCTTCCTTAACGGCGAATCTACGCGTACCCGAAGCGGGCATCATTCTACTATAGGCCATGCCGGCCGCGAAACAGGTCAAATAACACAATACAGAATATTAGTAAAATAATAACTTATTGTTTTTTATAATAATTATTATTTAATCGGTCAAATCCCATATATCAAGTGCGGTATATAACATAATTTTTGGCTAAAAACCGATGAATATCGATAGAAATCGACGAATACGCCAAAAATCTTCCCGAGTGAAGTTACGCAACTCATGCCAGGGAAGGAATAATAAAATCGAGCCAAGTTCCGCCAAACCTGGAGTGCGGCCTGTTTTCCGTCTGGTCAGCCGGGATGGAATTATCGGTTGGCATAGCAATTGCAATCTGGAAGACAGAGTCAATTTCCCCTAAGTACGGGCCGATAAGAAGGAGTCTTTATTCCATGAAATCCAGTGAGTTTCAAACCCTTGCCGAGATGTGCATCCAGCAGGCCCAAACGCGGCCGGATGCCGTTGCCTTTATAGCGGGCAACAATCGACAGACGTTTCAGCAGCTTGATCTAAGCAGTAACCAAGTCGGCCACGGTTTGATCGCAGCCGGCGTCAAGCCCGGCTCCAGGGTGGCGATAATCGGCAAGGATACCATTGCTCACTATGAGATTCTGTTCGGCTGCGCCAAGATCAAAGCGGTGCTGGTCGACCTGAATTGGCGGCTGGCTTCCCCCGAGATACTTTATATCCTGAACGACAGCGAAACCGAAGTGCTGTTCGTGGCGAAGGAGTTTTTCCCGTTAGTGCAGTCGCTGACGTCGCAGCTGACCACTATACGGACGATAATCGCCCTGAATGAAGGGTATCCGGATTGGCCGGCTTACGAGGACTGGAAAACCGCGAAACCGGCCACGCCGTTTGATTGCGAATACAGCGCCGACGATGCGGCCGTGCAAATGTATTCCAGCGGCACGACAGGGCGGCCTAAAGGCGTACAGCTAGCGAATTACAGCTTTTTCAGGCTGATGCAAGGCATGCGGGCGGCCGGCGATACATGGATGTCGCTGAATCCGGCCGACACCCTGCTGCTGGCTCTGCCGCAGTTTCACATAGGCGGGCTCTGGTGGGCCATACAGGGTTATGCGGTCGGCGCTGCCGGCGTCATCGTCGACACCTTCGTCGCCTGGCAGGCCCTGCAGCTGATCGAGCGGCATCAAGTCACCAAAGCCGTGCTGGTGCCGTCGATGATCCAACTGATGCTGGAAGAGCCCAGCTGCGCGCAAACCGATTTATCGTCGTTCAAAGGGCTGCTCTATGGCGGCTCGCCGATTGCCCCGCCGCTGCTGCGCAAGGCCATGGAAATTTTCGGCTGCGATTTCTTCCAGATTTACGGCCTGACCGAGACCGGCAATATGGCCGTGTGTTTGCGTCCGGCCGATCATTGCCCGGAAGGCAGTCCAAGGATGAAAGCCGCGGGCAGACCCTTGCCCGGCGTCGAGATCAAGGTCATTGATGGGCAAGGCCGGATATTGCCGGCAGGACGCAGCGGCGAAATCTGCATTAAATCGCCCAGCAACATGTTGGGCTATTGGAAGAATGAATCCGCCACCGCGCAAACGCTGGTCGGTGGCTGGGTACATACCGGCGACGTGGGCTATAGGGACGAGGAAGGCTACGTCTATGTCTGCGACAGGATCAAGGACATGATCATCTACGCGGGAGAAAACCTGTTTCCCGCCGAAATTGAAGCCGTGCTGAGCGAGCATGAGGCGGTCGCCGAAGTCGCTGTCATCGGGATTCCCGATGAGAAATGGGGGGAGGTTGTAAAAGCCTTTGTCGTGCCGCGCCAAGGCGGCGAAATCAAGCAACGGGAGTTGATCGATTTTGCCAGAAGCCGGATCGCGGATTTCAAAGTGCCTAAATCGGTTACGTTTGTCGATGCCTTGCCGAGAAATCCAAGCGGTAAAGTCCTTAAACGGGTGCTGAGGGCGCCGTTTTGGCAAGATCAGGACAGGCAGGTTAGTTAGTAAATTCACAATATAGACCATAAAAGGAATAATAAATCATGAATGCAGTGGTATCTGAAAATCGAGTAACCATCACCGAAGCAGCACCTGGGAAAATCGGCGCCGAAGTAAGGGGATGGGATGTTACGACCTTTACCCCGGGCTGTTCCGAAGCGGAGATGCTCCGGCAATTGATCTACCGCAATAAAGTGGTCGTCATGCGCGGTCAGCGCCTTGACATGACCGAACAGGAACAAGTCAACTTCGCCAGAGCGGTAGGCCGGCCTCAAGTTTATTTCCAAGCGAATTATCATCACCCCGATTATCCCGAGATTTTCGTCTCCAACAACCTCAACGAAGACGGCAAAAAATTCGGCGTTTCCGGCACAGGCCGCTATTGGCATACGGATTGTTCTTTCGAGAAACATCCTCTGCCCTTTACTTCGGTACGCCCTATATTCTTCCCTAAATCGGCCAGGGAAACCTCTTATATCGATATGGCGCGCGTCTACCGCGAACTCCCCGACGATTTGAGACGTTATGTGGACGGCAGGATGGCGATGCAGGAAGCCTGGCCGCGTTACAAAGTACAGGCGTGCGACCTCGACCGTTCGATTGACGAACTCATCGAGAACTTCAAAGCCGAATGTCCGCCGCAAGCCCACCCTGCCGTCATTGAACATCCGGTGACCGGCGAAAAAATCCTCTATATCAGCAGCGGCTTTACCAGCGGATTGGTTGGACTGTCCTATGAAGAAAATCAGCGGGTGATGAAGGCCCTGTTCGAATTCGCCGAGCAGCCGAAATTCATACACACGCATTTCTGGGAGGAAGGCGACATGATTATCTGGGACAACCGTTCATTGGTTCATAAAGGCTCCAAGGCCAAGCCAGGCGAATACAGCAGAATGTACCGCATCGGCATCTATGACGATCTGCCATTTTATGTAGGGATAGAACAATGAACATGTTAAGGATGGTCGACCCTCTGGAGAATGTCACCGTTACAGATATCGACGATGGTTTTATGGCCGAGGTGTTAAAGCCTTATTTCAACCACAGTCGTTATTTGAAACAGGCCTGGTTTATGCAATCGGACAGCTCTGATCCGCAAGGCCTGATCATGAATGGCGAATTCTCGATTCCCGAGTCCTGCTATATCGACGACACCGGGCATTTTAACGCCGTTGAGTTCAATATCTGCTTCAACCAGATTTGTTATGTGCATTTGGCGCATTGCATTAAAAACGCGTTGATACCGGAATTATCGGATGATTACGATATGGACACGTTTTTCGAGAAGCAGCTGCCGAACGTCTTGATCGCAAAACTCACCTCGAGCTATCAAAGCCAGCTGAACGCCAAGCATTTTTACGGCACTTACGGCATTAATAGCATCAAGAAGACGTCGACATGCACATTCATCAAAACCTATTGCCGTTTTCATGATGACGCCAACGGCAGAAGCAAAGGAGAAGTGACACTCGCAGTAATGGCGCCATAAAGTCCGAAGTATCGCCTGCTTTCCGCGAAACCTGAAACAGGTTCGTCCCCTCCCGATTTCAGGAGCGGAAAACGGGCGACGGTTGTTGTTGCGGCGGCGCATTCGTCCTGAGCTTGTCCTGAGCTTGTCGAAGGACGGCCGCCTGCACCGCAACTGCGATAAAACATCCGGCCCTCCGGCTGCGCGCAGGCCTCGTTCGTTTGCGCGGTTCCGGCTCCTATGCGCCTTCAACGCCTTAATTTTTCAGTTCAATAAATCAGCAACCGTTATGTATCCCAGCCCGATCATCACTACGTTACAACAAGCCCAGCCAGCCCAAAGAAAGCCGATATTGAACGCCTATATTCGCGAGTTACTGGCGAATTTTATCGGCATGGACAGTGCAGAAGACATAACACCCAATCAAAGCTTTATTGAACTGGGCACGGATTCTCTGCAAGCGGTGGGATTCAAGTCCAGGCTGGAATCGAATCTGGTTTGTTCGCTGCGCACGACCTTGTTATTCGATCATCCGAGGATGGATTTGCTGGTCGATTATCTGATCGACGAGGTATTGCCGCTAGAGCCGATGTCGCACGAAGAAACGCCGGACGCCGCCTTGGCTGCGCCGCCGTGCATCGGCAGTGACTCGCTGTCCGTTGGCCGGATACAGCCGGTCGCCATCGTCGGACTGGCTGGATTGTTTCCCGGCGCCGATAACGCGGAATTGTTATGGGAAAAAGTCATGGCCGGCGAATGCCTGCAGCCGGACCCATACGTGCCGGCAGTTGCGTTCGGATACGGCCGCATCGACGAAAGCAGTCCGCCCGAAGACATCGGGACCAACGACCTTGCCGACCGCCAACTGCAACTTCTGAGCCAGCTCATTGCGCAACTACAGAACGAATACGAAATTACCGGGCGGATGCTCTCGGAGACCATGACCGGCGTTTTCATAGCCGCCCAATCGTTCGTCGATCGCCTGGGTTGCTGCGATAACGGCGGCCAGCCCTATCGGGTTCCCATCGCCAACCAGCTATCCTTTCAATTCGACTTGAAAGGACCCAGCGAAGTCATCAATACCTTTTGCACCAGCGTCCACGTCGCGCTGCACCGCGCCGTGCAAAGCATCCGCTCCGGCGAATGCGAACAGGCCATCGTAGGCGCCGTCAACCTCATAGATGCCGACGAATTCGCGTCCATGGCCATGCATGGCCTTTACGATCAACTCCTGAGCAGCCGCAACCGGACGCGCAGTTTCAGTGAGGAAGCCGACGGCTTCGTCCGCAGCGAAGGTGCCGGCGTTATTATCATTAAGCCGCTGCAGCAGGCCCTGGCGGACGGCAACCGGATTCTGGCGATCATCAAAGGCAGCGCCGTGCATCACGGCGGCCGGGGCTATTCGCTGGAAGCCCCCAACGTGCAGGGGCTAAGGCACGCCATAACAGCCAGCATCGCCCAGGCCGGCGTCGGCACCGATACGATAGATTATGTGGAAGCCCACGGCATCGGCAACACGCTGGCCGATGCCCTGGAACTGACCGCCATCAGCGATGCTTATCAGCTGTTGAGCGTGAATCCCGGCAAAAACTGGTTCGTCAGCAGCATCAAGCCCAGCATCGGCCATCCGGAGGTCGCATCGGGCATGGCTTCGCTGATCAAGGCCGTCAAGGCTCTGGAGCATCAGGCCATACCGGGCATAGCCGGGCTCGGAGAGCTCAATCGCGAATTGCCGGCCGATCATGCCCTGGTTCTGCAAAGCCAGTCCACCCATTGGCAAAACGGCTCCGCGCCACGCCGGGTAGCGCTCAACAGTTATGCGATTGGCGGCGTCAATGCGCACATTGTGCTGGAAGAATATTGCGGACAGCAGGCGGCCGATGCCGGCGCCGCTTTTACTCAGCCATCAGCAAGTGCGGCTAACGCTCACGCAATGCAAGCCGCCGCTTTGAACGACGATACAGAGGCGGCGCTGGCGAGTTTGGTCGCTGAGGTGTTCGGCAAGGAGCTGTCGGCCATCGACCGTTCGCTATCGCCCGTCCATTACGGTTTCGATTCGATTCAGGTGGTGCAATTCATCAAGCGCCTGAACGAACGGCTGGGCTTGAACATCAAGGTCGCCCAGGCGATGGGCGCCAAAAACTTCGGCGAATTTTTCGATATGCTGGCGCGGCAAACGCGCAGCTCGGACACTATTGCGCCTGAAATGCCGCAAACGGCGACGAGCGTGCCGACGACGCCGCAACCCTTGTCGGAAACCCAGAAAGGCCTGTGGTATATTCAGGAAACTTTTCCCGAGTCTACCGGTTTCAACGTCCCGCTGATTTTCCGGCTCAAAGCCCCGGCGGACCACGACTGTTTGCGAATGGCTCTGCTCGCGGTGCTGGAAGAGCGGCCGCTGCTGCGCTGCCGCTTTGAATGCCAAAAGGATGCAGCGGGTGAAGACATCGTCCAGAGGGTGGGAAGCGCCGCCGACAACCTTATCATCGAGCATCTGACCCTGCCGGAAAGCGAACAGGCGGCGCCGTTCCTGCGCCAATTACTGCAGCAGCCGTTCAATCTGAAAACCGATCCGCCGCTGCGGCTGTATACCGTAGAATGCCCGGCGGACCAGCGCTACTATGTGTTCTTCGTCATACACCATATCGTCATCGACGGGTTTTCCGGCATGCTGTTTGCCAACGAGCTCTGGGGCAAATACCAGATCCTGGCCGCCGGTGGCCAGCCGGCCGTGCAAGCACCCGACACGGCCTTTTTCGACTTCATCGCCTGGGAGCGCGCCTATCTGAGCTGCGCGCGAGCCGAAGACGACCTGGTCTGGTGGAAAAACCGTCTGGTCGGCGTGCCGGCAACCATCGCCATGCCTTACGATACCCTGCCGCAACCCGATCTGCCCGATCTAGGGCTGGGCTGCGAAACGCTGACGCTGAACAGCGCAACCCTGTCGGCGCTGAAATATCTCGGTTCCATGCTGAACCAGAACCTGTCGGCATTATTGCTGGGCGTATTCAATATCCTGATCCACCGGCTGAGCGCGGAAGACGATATCGCCGTGAACATGCCGGTGGCCGGAAGACCGTTGCAGCGCCATGAAAATACCATCGGCTGCTACATCAACCTGATGATCGTCAGAAACCAAGTCCGCCCGGACGATACCTTTCTGCAACTGGTAAAGCAGATTGGCGCAAACCTTGCCGAAGCACTCGATCACGCCAATTACCCGTTTATCCGGTTAATGCGCGAGTTGAGGCTCACGCTGCTCAACCCGAGTGAAGTGCCGTTTTCGGTGTCGTTTACCTACCAGAACATCTTCGACGGCATACTCGGAGCCGAAGAGCGGCTGGGCGACGTCGAGCTGAGCTACGACGTATATCAGGAAACGATGGACAGCTACATGCTGGAAGTCTACGATTTCCGCGACAAGGTGGAACTGCACCTGAAATACCAGCGCAATTTGTTCGAAGCCGCTACGATCCGCCGTCACCTCGATTATCTTGAAACACTCATTGCTGCTATCGTCGAAGATCCCGGCAAGCGCATCGACGAATATGACTGCCTGCCGGAACAGGAGATAAGCCTGTTGCTGGACGGTTTCAACGATACCGCCGAGGAATTTTCCAAAGAGCATTGCATTCATGAACTGTTCGAAGCTCGGGCCGCCCAGGCGCCGGACAGCACGGCCCTGATTTTCGCCGGACGGGAAATGTCCTATGGCGCCCTGGCGGAACGCAGCCGGCGTTTGGCGATCTATCTGCAGACCCAAGGCATGGGGCCGGATCGGCTGGTTGCGGTATGCATGGACCGATCGGCGGACATGATCGTTGCGGTGCTGGGCGTGCTGGGCGCCGGCGCCGCTTACCTGCCCATCGATCCGCACAACGGCGAGGACAGAATCCGCTACATGCTGACCGACGGCGGCGTCAGCCTTTTGCTGACCCAATCCCATTTGCAGCCGCGCCTGTCCGGCTTATTGGCTGACTGCGGCTGTCGGACAGTGGCCGTGGATGATCCCGCGTGGACCGACCAGGTATCCCGTAACACCGAACTGCGCCGCGAGGTCGGTCCGCAGCATCCTGCCTATGTGATCTACACGTCCGGCAGTACCGGCAACCCGAAAGGTGTAGTGATTGCCCATCGTTCTCTGGTCAATCTTTGCCATGCGATGACCGTAAAATACGGCATTACCGAGCAGGACAGGATTTTGCAGTTCGCCTCATTGAGCTTCGACATGTCGGTGGAGGAAATCTTCCCCTACCTGCTGACCGGCGCCGGCGTAATGATCCGCCAGGACGCGGATATCGAAGTGGACAATTTCTATCGGGTCGTCGTCGACAACGGCGTCACGATACTCAATCTCCCGCCGCAGTTCTACGGCGTGATCGCCGCGTTGGAGCCGGAGCGACAACAGCAACTGTTCAGCCAGCTACGCCTGATCTCCTTCGGCGGCGAGGCCCTGCCGGAGGCGACGCTGCAGGCCGTGCAGGACCGCGGCGTCCGGATATTCAACGCCTACGGCCCGACCGAATACACCGTCAATGCCGCGATCGCCGAGCTTGGCGCCGGGCAGCGCCTGACCATCGGCAAACCGATCGCCAACACCCGCCTGTATGTGCTGGGCAAATATCTCGAGCTGCTGCCGATAGGCGTAGCCGGTGAATTGCATATCGCCGGCGAAGGGCTGGCGCTGGGCTATCTGAACAATCCGGAACTGACCGCCGAAAAGTTTATCGACAACCCTTACGCGCCCGGCAAGCTGTACAAAACCGGCGATCTGGCGCGCTGGCTGCCGGACGGCACTGTTGCCTATGTGGGCAGAACCGACCATCAGGTCAAAATTCGCGGTTTCCGGGTCGAGCTGGGCGAAATTGAAAACGTGTTGACTTCGCTGCCGGGCGTGAAAAGCGCCGCCGCGATAGTCGCAAGGCCCCGCACCGGCGGCGAACGCCTGGTAGCCTATTACACGACCGATTTGGAAGGCATCGATGCCGACGGACTGCGCGAGCAACTGCGCCGCCGCTTGCCCGACTACATGGTGCCGGCCGCGTTCGTCCGCCTGGACACGCTGCCGCTGACCGCCAACGGCAAAATCGACCGCAAGCAGCTGGAACAGGCGCCGGTGGAATTCGACGCCGGCGAGCATTATGCCGCGCCGCAAACCCCGGTCGAAAGGCAACTGGCCGGCATCTGGGAAGACGTGCTGGGTCTTGCGCGCGTCGGGCTCAACGACAACTTTTTCGAACTCGGCGGCCATTCCCTGCTGTCGATACAGCTGGCGAACAAAATCAATCAACAGTTGCCGTACTCGCGCATCGGCATTGCCGACATCATCCAATGCCCGACCGTGCGGGAACTGGCCGATCGCATCGGCAACGCCGACAGCAAACCGGCGGGTTCGCCTTATGTCGTCACGTTGCGCGACAGCATTCCGACCTTCATCATTCCGGGCATGCCGGGATTAAGCGACGGTTACCATCAGCTGGCGGCGCGAATCGGCGATTGCGGCCCGGTGTACGGCCTGCAGATGAAAGGCTACGCCGGCAGCGCTCCGGCCGCATCGGTAGAGGAAATGGCCGCTCACAACATCGAGCAGATCCGGGATATTAAACCGCGCGGCGCAATCAGGCTTTATGCCCACAGCTACGGCGGAACCGTGGTTTACGAGATGCTCAAGCAGCTGCAGGATAGCGGGATTCAAGTCGAAGACGTGGTGCTGATCGACAGCGGCGTCGCCAGCTGGCCGAAGCAAATGGACAAACTCTCGGTAATCGCCTTCTGCAGAATGATTCTCGAAAATGCCGGCATCGATCCGTCCGGCCAGGAAGCGTTCATTACAGCCATTCTGGAAGACAAGCCTTATCCGCTCTGGAAAACCGAACTGGCAAAACTGCTGCACACGGCGATGGGCATTGCCGCCGACTATTTTCTGGATCTGTGGCATGTGGTCGAGACATCGCTGGCCGTCGATTACCGCTATCCGCACGGCAAACTGCCGCACCGGCCGACGCTGATCATTGCCGAGGAGAGCGAGCGCTGGCTGGAGCCGGATTGCTGGAACGCTTACTATGACGAGGTCAGGATCATCCATGCCGGCGGCGGGCATTACTCCGTCGTCGCCGAGCCTTATTGCTCGAAATGGCTGAAAGAATTGAAGCCCGGATGCCGTTTGGGCCCGGACTCTATGGAAGGACACTACTATGGCGCCTAAGGCCGGCTATTTATTGCTGCTGTGCAGTCTGGCCGGATGCACCATGGGGCCCGATTACCGGCCGCCTTCGCTCGCCGTCCCGGATCACTGGCAGGCCGAAAAGGACACCGGCCCGAATCTGAAATTTGCAACCTCGGAAAAGCTGAGAACCTGGTGGAAGAGCTTCGGTGACCCCCAGCTTGACCGGCTGATGGAACTGGCGCTGACCGATAATCTGGACCTCAAGATGGCGCTGACACGCATCGATCAGGCCCGCGCCGATCGTCGCTCGATCCGGGCGGAGCTGTTTCCGCAGATTGGCATAAAAGCGGGCGGCCAGCGTCACCAGAATCTATCCCCCATTTATGCACGCGGCGTCCGTTTCAATATATTCGAGCTGGGATTCGATGCCTTGTGGGAAGTCGACTTGTTCGGGCGCCTGCAGCGCCAGCTGGAAGCAGCCAGCGCCGATCTGGAGGCGGCGGAGGAGGAGCATGCCCAGGCGCTGGTGACGCTCACGGCGGAACTGGCGCGTTCTTACGTGGAATACCGCAACCTGCAGAACCAGCTGCGGATTACGCGCTCGAACCTGGAAGCTCAACGGCACACCCTGAAGCTGACCGAAAGACTGTTCAATGAAGGCGTCGGTACGCGGCATGACGTGGTTAGGGCGCGCGCCCAGGCCGAGAACACCGAGGCGCAGCTGCCCACACTGGAAGCCGGGGTGACTGCCACACTCAGGCAGCTGGAAGTGTTGATCGGCAGGCAACCCGGGACGCTGGACGGCGAGTTGCAGGCAATTGCCGCACTGCCGGTGGCATCGGCGCAGAAGCTGCTGACTTCGCCGGCCGAAACCATTCGCTGGCGGCCTGACGTTCACGTTGCCGAACGCCGGCTCGCGGCCGCAACCGCCCTACAAGGCGCGGCCATTGCCGAATTGTTCCCGAAAATCTCGCTGTCAGCCTTTTTGGGGCTGCGCAGCACCGACGTTGAAACTCTGTTCAAGTCAGCGGCATTTTCCTACAGCACGGCTGCCAACCTGCTGCAGCCGCTGCTCAATTTCGGCCGCATCCAGGCCGGCATCGATCTGACCAAGGCGCAGCAGCAGGAAGCCTATCTGGTCTACGAAAAGACGGTGCTCGAAGCGCTGAGCGAGACTGAAACCACTCTGACCCGTTATTTGAAGGAGGAAGTGCGGCGGCAAACCCTGGCCCGCGCCGTGGCAGATCAGCGCGAATCCGTCCGGTTGTCGCAGCTGCGTTATAAGGAAGGCGTCATTACCTTTCTGGACGTGCTGGATGCCCAGCGCGCCCTCTACGCCGCCGAAATCGAGCTGGCCCGCTCCGAAGCGGAGACTTCCACGAACCTGATCGCCTTTTACAAGGCGCTGGGAGGCGGCGCGAACTCAGCATCGGCGTCAGAGGAAATCGCTCAGGGGACATCATAAGCAAATGGCCTGACTGTTGCCGATTGTCGTCAGGCCCTGGCTCTCAGCCAGGAAAATATCAAGGCAAACAGCAGCAGCCTGAAAATCAGTTTTGGTGCGGGAGCTAAGGAACATCATCTGGTGGAAACGGATTTCCACCGCGCCACCTATCAATCCATTGCCTTTCCATCATTTTTCATCCGCCGCGATCTCAGGAAATGCGCAGCCGTCTTGGGGCGCCGGTCGCGGATGACGTTCTGGCCGGTCTTGAAATCGGCGAAAGCCCACACGTGCATGCCGGCTACAAAAGGCCGATTCGTCACGGCATCGAGATAGTGTCTCAGGAATTCGACCTGATATTTCTCCATCCACATCTCCGGCGGAGTACCGCGTTTTGTCAAGTTGAAGGCGCTCCAGCGCCAGGGCAGAGGAACGGACTTAGGATAAGGCGAGAAATAATCTCCCTGAATTCTGACGAGCGACAGGTGTGGGGGCGACTTCGCCTGGAGCGCCTACTGTTGGTAGTCGCCCAGGGCGAATACCCGCAAGGGGCACAAGTGAATTCGCCCCTACATAAGCGCTGATTTCAGCGGCTCTCTGGCGCACCATCGGCCAATTAATGGATCGTTTTCAGGCCGACGAGTGCACGAACTTCTTGAGGCTTCCTGGCAAAAAACCGATATTCGTCTATGCTTAGGCTGATATAAAAACAAAAAATCGACCTATGAAAAAATTAAAGTTCTCGGGCTTCACAGCGCTTGAGCTCATGATCGTAATTGCCATCATTGCCATCCTGGCGGCACTGGCAGTGCCTTCATTCAGAACCGCCCTCGACAAACAACGCATCAGCCGCGCGGCGGAAGCCGTGTTGGCCGATCTGCGCTGGGCGCGGGCGGAGGCCATTAAGCGCAACAGGCCAGTCAGAGTCACCTTCATCACCGGCAGTACATGGAGTTATACCCTGCATGCCGATCCTGCCGGCAGCAACACGCTGCTCAAGACCGTCAGCGGCAGCGAGTTTGCCTCGACAACCCTGAGCACAGCCAATTTTGCCGGCGACGTTGCCCATACCACTTTTGACCCGACACGCGGCATCGCCCTTAATGACGGCACGGTCATGCTCACGTCCTCTGATTTTAGCGCCGGCGTTACTGTCAGTCCTCTGGGGCGGGTACATATCTGCGGCTCCATGGGAGGCTACGAAGCATGTCCCTAATCCAGAAGCGGCAAACCGGCGTCACGCTGATCGAATTGCTGATCGGCATGTTGATCGGCTTGATTGTCGCCGCCGCCGGCATCAGCGTTTTCATCACCTCGCTCAAAGGCCAGGCCGACAACATTAAGCTCAGCCGCCTGAACCAGGACATGCGGGCCATGATGGACCTCATGGAGCGCGATATCCGTCGGGCCGGGTTCGTGACCTCTGACCCCACGACTAATCTGGCCGCGCTGCAAAACAACCCTTTTTTTGATGCCACGACCGGCGGCGCCAGCACCGAACTGACCGTTTATAACGGCGGCGCCTGCCTGGTCTACGCCTACAACCGCGATAACGACAGTCCGCCGTTCGTCGACAGCAATGAACGTGCCGGC